>Ga0214921_10003668_pt1 | contig 23308 bp, 30 predicted proteins | sample LL1505_MetaG_FD_177992 | JGI IMG/M metagenome (GOLD analysis project Ga0214921, IMG submission 177992) | Freshwater microbial communities from Lake Lanier, Atlanta, Georgia, United States - LL-1505 | ecosystem: Environmental > Aquatic > Freshwater > Lake | place: USA: Georgia | collected... | reverse complement strand
CGGGTCGGAACGGGCAATCGAGTGGAGAGCTCCTTCAGAGCTTGAACGACTCGATACTCATCTGGCGCCTGATATTCGAATGCGGAGTACGCTCCACTTGTGAGGAGGGATTCAATATTCGCCACGAAGGAGTGTAGATTGTTCGGATCATCTAAGGCGATATACCTGACAGTGAACCCCCTTCCCTCCAGCTCCTTGGCGAACGCCCGCATGGCGAGGAAGAAGGCGATAATCTTCTGAATGTGGTGTCGAACGTAGGTCGCCTCCTCACGAACCTCCATCAGAACGTAGTCAGCTACATCAGGCGCATCTGAAAACCAGGAGTGGTGACTATTGAGCTGATCCCCAAGAATGAGCCGGAGCGTTCGCTTTTTCATACGGGATCCTTCCGCTTTTTGTTTCGCTGGCATCGCTCGCTGCAGTAGATAACCCTATCCCACGTCAAACGCCATCGCTTGCGCCATGAAAAGGCACGGTTACACACGGGACACACCTTGGTTGGGAGCTTTTCTTTGAACCCCTGCGCCTGACTCATGCGCTCTCTGCTAGACAAGTTACGGTGCGTCCGTGAAGAGCACACTCTTAACGTAGTATCCGATCTCGCCAGCCAACAGGAGGGTATACGCCTTACCAGCCTCAAGGGTGATCGGCCCAGATTGGATCGGTGAGCCATCAACGGTTCGCACGGCGGTGACGATCACCGCGCCTCCGGCGGTCGCGATGTAATCAGAATTCCCTCCAAAAGCAACGGACTGAGCGGGCGCTACGCCAACGGACACCGTGACATCCGCTGCTTTCGACACGCCATTCACAACTCGGATCAACGCGCTCCCGTTAGCATCCGGAATCTCATCTTTGATGAGGCGGGTTCTTAAACCGAAGGTCGTAGTATCGCCGTAGAGGAGGATGGTGTAGCGATCACTTCCGGTCGCATCAACTGAGAAGTTGCCGATCACGCTCGTTGGCGTTTGCGTTCGAGTTAGCGAAAGGGTCTGTGTACCACCTGGCAGCGAGCGATATCCTTTGGCGCCAGCAAAAAATTGTCGGGAGAGAAGCGGACTACCTGACGCCGAGGACGAGATATCAACGGGAGCACCATCGAGAGCGGCGTGCAGGACTCGGATGCCGTAGGCGCTATCCCCCTCGGAGCCACCACCTCCACCACCGCCGCCACCTCCACCTCCGCAGGCGGAGAGCATCGTGATGGCGACACACACGAACAAACGGAGCAGATCACATCGTGGCATAGGTCTCATGCGTACCCCTGACTCATAGTCCCGCAATCGTATGCAACTACCGCCAACGTGCGGTGTACGGGATACATCTCTAACGGCTCCACTATTCACCACCCCTTACCCCTGAGTAAAGGACCCTCCCCGCACTCCGTGAATATTTTTTGCGATCTAGATATCGGCCGAGCTATAAGTGCATCACTTTACATGACGATTCGATTCCTACCCTTTGAAACTGAGCTCGGGACCTTCTTGGTAGGATCCTCCTGTGTTGGGGTTTGCTTCCTTCAATGTGGGGGTTCATCGGCGAGCCTCCTGACTCAGCTCAAGAGGGAGTTTCCGGACGACGAGCTGGTAAAGGCGCCGGATCAGGAGCGATCTGACCTCACCACGGTACAGGAAGCGGTCCTGACCGCTCTTCGTGGCGAGGGTGTACCTTTCGACACGTTAAACCTTGATCCACGAGGAAGTGAGTTTCAGAGAAAAGTATGGAGCTATCTGCGCTCCATACCGTCAGGAGAGGTGCGATCATATGCTGAGGTCGCTCAGGCACTCAACATTCCACGATCAACCCGAGCGGTCGCGAACGCGTGCGGCGCTAACTCCATCGCTCTCTTCATCCCGTGCCACCGAGTGGTCCGAAGCGATGGATCACTTGGGGGATATCGATGGGGAGTGGAGATGAAGCGACGCCTTCTGGCTGTCGAAAAGGTCGGACCCTTCCCTAAGTCCCACGCTCATTACCAAGGCTTCAAGGTCACCCGGGACATGCCGGACACGACCTGATCTGGTTGCCGGTAACAGATCTCCTCCAGCTCATCGCTCCATCCCTGAAGGGTGTGCCGAGAATGTGCTGCCCACTCGAGGTCCCGAACACTTACCACGTCGTATTGCCCGTACTCGTGATCCTTGAACTCGGCTATAACAGCCTTGGTCTTGCCATCACGAAGCCTACCCTCGAATCCGGTTTCGCCTTGATCGACAGCTCCGGCCACGACGTAGCCGATGGCATTTAACCATATCTTGGTGGGAACTACCTCAACGACAGCGAGCTCGATAATCAAGGTCTCATCATCGGGGGTGTCTACGACCTGATACTTATTTGTATCGTCGTCCGTAAACTGCGCCTTCATCTTATCCCTGAAGTAGTCCGCGAGCTCATCAGCCCACTTCTGCTGATCCCCTGGCTGCAGGGAGGCACGTTGCCACCAATCAAGCTTTAACAGATGGGTGGTATCTACCGGCGCGACGTACACCTTTTTGTAGGAGAGGAGATTCGCGTCATCCTTAATCCACGCGGCGTTGAAGGGGATCTCCTTGTTAGCCTGCAGCAGTTGGGCCTGATCCAGAAACCCCGAGTCAGGGAGAGCCTTAGCCCGGCACCCCACCATGAGCGCCCCACAGAGAAGCGCGCTTAAGCAGATGCTGGGGGAGAGAGGCTTGGGTAGGTGTCTCATACGGTTGTTGACCTCTTGTCGAAAGGGGTGATTGCCACATTCTTCACCAGGTGAGTACCACACGAACGAGGCTCAGGTGAAGTCCAAAGATATCGACCCTACCTCACCCCCCACTCTCGAAGCTTCGCGAGAGCGACATCCTCGGGACGCTCGACCTTGTCGCTGGTGTTATTGATATGAAACATGCTGCTACCGCGACGCAATATGCCGCTTATTTTCAACCCATATTTGGCGAGATTTCGAGAGAGGGTATATTCCCCCATGCGCCAATGCTCAGGCTGCTTAAAAACCCGCTTCCAGTCATCGAAGGTACCCGGCAGGGGCTCCCAAAGGTCGTGCGTGTGTTTCGATGTCGCGACGAGGCACTCTACGATTCCGTAGTAGCGACCATCGCGGATGAAGTAGCTCTCATCCTCGACATGAAAGAAGTGTCGAAGATCGTAGAACCACCAATTTCCCACGTTCGTAGTTGGGTGCCACTCCGTGAAGTCATCTATCTGGGGATGAACGAGCATGTCAGCGTCGATGCTAATGTTCCAATCGTACTCCCTGCCTAATTCGTATATCTGCTGCTTCTCACATACGACGGGCCAATCGGGGAACTTCCGCTCGGTTATCACACGAAAATCAGCTCGGAGCCTGTCCGCGTACGCCTTTAAATTCGGCAACGTGAGGTCACACATGGCGGTTTGCCATCCAGGTGTTGCCACGACGAATACACATTTCTTGAGAGCCATAAGGGAACCGTTCTTTTCCGATATCTCTTGGATTACCACGCCATTCGCATCGAGGCTAGAACATCACAGAGAGAGCCGGTGTTTGGATACTCCCTGTTCGGTCTCATCCCGATTCACAACACCGATAGCTAACCTTGTGCTGCTTCGAACTCACGATACGCCGTTCACCACTCTGCTATGGAGCTGCTCAGCTATGGGAACCTGCACGATGTGCCACAATACCTACGACAAAACGTTCGATATTATACAGGCGGGCCATATCTATACCTTTGATTGCTTTGAATGCGCGATCCAAGCGCTTGCTCCCGTATGTCTGCGGTGCGGGTGCCGTATCATCGGCCACGGCGTTGAACACGAGGAGAGGTACTACTGTGGGGCACACTGTGCCCACTCCGCGGGCATCCCAGAGGCCCGGGACAGGGTCTAGGGTGATAATGGCCACAACATCATAGGCCCCGGCTCCCCCCGCGTACGCAAAAAGGTTCGGGATGGGTAAGGCACCTCCATCACTCCCGCCCCCTACCCTACCTAAAGGTCTATCGTTATTCACAACTTCGATTTGGCTCAATGCTTGCCCACTCCCACAGGCGCCCACTTGACGTCCCTGTTGTTCGGAGTCGACCTATGAAGTTCCCCCCGCTCTCCCTCTTCGCATCGTACCTTCAAACACTAGCGTTTCTTGGATTCATGCTCTCATCGGGCCAAGGAGCCTCGGCGCAATCGAGCTCCTCTACCGACACGGCTACCAAAAAGGTACTACGGGGACAGGAACTGGTGGTGTCGTTTCCCACGATGTCTGGCGGTTTCTCAGCTCGAGCATCAGCAAAGGTCTCGAACCTAAAACTAGGTGCAGGAACACGGCTCTCGAAGACCCTCTCTGAGGGTCAACTCGGCGTATTCTCATCGAGCGATACCCTTGGGGCACAGGGCGCACAACCGGTCGATATCACAGCGGCCACTGTTCAAACGATGTGCGCAGCGATTCGAGCGGCTAATCCGGGGATCGATCTTACATGTGAAGCTAATTCAGTCGTCGCGGCCACTATAACTCCGAACGATTCACAATACGGCGCTCTCTACGGCATGACAAAGATCAGCGCTCCCCTCGCCTGGGATATCTCAACGGGCTCTGCAAGCTCCGTGGTAGCGATTATCGATACGGGTATCGAATACACCCACCCTGACCTCGTGGATAATATCGCAACCAACACCAAGGAGATTCCCAACAACGGTGTCGATGACGACGCGAATGGATACATCGACGACTACTATGGGTACGATTTCGTTAACAACGACTCAAATCCGATAGACGATCACTTCCATGGCACCCATTGCGCCGGCACCATCGGCGCAAAGGGCAACAATGCTCGGGGTGTTGCCGGCGTAAACTGGACCGTCAAACTGATGCCGGTGAAGGTGCTCGATGCCTCAGGGTCGGGAACACTCGCCTCAGTCGCGGCGGGCATGAACTACGCGGTGAAGCGTGGGGTAAAGATCCTCAGCATGTCGCTCGGAACCACCGCCTACAGCGCTACGCTTGAGAATGCGGTCATCAACGCCAGAAACTACGGGGCCCTGGTCGTCGCCGCCGCTGGAAACAGCACGGTGGATACGGATTTGTATCCTCACTATCCTTCGGCGCTGCCTGAAGACAACGTAATCTCAATCGCCGCGAGCACATCGACCGATGCTCTCGCATACTTCTCCAACTACGGCGCAACTACGGTGGATCTCGCAGCGCCAGGAGAGAGCATCTTAAGTACCTATATTGGTGGCCAATACGCGTACGCGAGCGGAACCTCCATGGCGACCCCTCACGTCGCGGGCATGGCCGCATTACTCCTGGCGGTGAATCCATCCCTCTCCTACTCCTCTATCAAATCGATCCTAATCGGAACCGCCGATCCCGTAGCAGCGATGTCCGGAAAACTCGTAGCCGGAGGTCGCGCCAATCTCTACAAAGCCGTGCTTCAAGCGAAAACCGGACAGACTCCTACCCCGATGCCAACTGCCACCTCTACCGCGACTCGCACCGCTACACCCACGGCGACCCTGACCCCAACGTCGACACCAACAAGCGTCACAACCTACACCCCAATCCCAACCAAAACGGTGCCTCCTACATCGACGCCGACTATTGCACCGACCAATATCCCTTCCACGCCCCCAACGATGACCTATACACCAACACCTACCCCACCAGTTATGGACACACCAGCGGAGTCCCAGCCTAACCCCAACACCGTCTCGATTGGTACGGAGCGTACACGCACTCGCGTCTATATCTTCGGAGAGGTATCCGATGACACCGACGTCCCTCAATACAATCTAGCCGTAAAGATGAATTGCGGAGGACGCGTGGTAGGAACCAAGCGAACCGACGCTGACGGCTACTACGAGTTCGTATTCCGTAGACCTACTCGACCGATTCGTTGCTACGCTGAAGACGAAACCGCCGCACGATCTCGACGAATCACCATCCGATAGTAACGGAACCACACACCGGGGGCTACGCGTAGTCGCTTAGCCCCCTTTTTTTCCACAACGATCCAGAGATCTCGACTACTCCGACTGACGTTCAGGCCGGTTATTGTATCGTTCGTGCTCATGGCGCGAGGCTCTGGAGCCGCGTCGATCCTCATACGCCTCTAACTGTCGGCGAGCAGCTCTGCATGCATCTCGCATCGCCACATAAACATCCTCGTGTGCGTGATTCAGCTCCGGATCATGCGTTACCTCGACATCCAAGCCTGGCAGGTGCAGCCGTATCGACACATGATACAGATTTCCTTGATGATGATGGCGGTGTCGTCCCTCGATAACCATCTTACCTCTCATGATATCAGGAGATAATCGGGAGAGACGCTGTAGGATAGCCTCCCCTCTCTGACGCACCGCCTCTGACGGCTCCATCGAGTGAAAGATAACGGAGAAATGTCCCTCTTCGGTCATATAACTCTTTTATATAAAGTTCATCGGCAATTGTGGCGTCACTTCCGGCATCCAGACATGCGCATCTTCATAGTAGTCATCCTACTCGCTCCACTCACCCTTAGCGTGCTCATAGCCCGCTAACCTGAATGCCCCGATCCTCGCCTCCTCAGATAAGAACGAATCTCCAGCAGGGTGGAAACTTATGAAACAAACACCGAACAGATATTCCTTTATCCGCTTAGGAAGAGCTCCGAAGGGAGGGCTTGTATTCCTCACAGGCATCGCGGTTGGCGCGACACTCATGTATCTCCTTGAGCCACGCACTCGATCGCGACGACAAGCTATTTTGAGGGATAAAGCAGTCCAGTTAGCGCACCGCTCTCTCTCTGCGAGCGGGAAGATAAGTCGCCATCTTCGGAACCGATTTCAGGGAGTCGTCGCGATGACGGCGGATCTTATAAAGCCGGAGGGAATAGATTCGGACGCCACGATCGCGGCACGGGTCCGGTCCGCTCTTGGTCGAGCCACGAGACACGCTCACACGATGACCGTCGAGGTACAGGAGGGAAGGGTCTTTCTTAAGGGGCCCCTCGCCGCTCACGAAGCAGGGGGTGTCATTCGGGTGACCGAGGGTGTTCGGGGCGTCAAACGGGTTGAAAATCTTCTCACCCCTCCGATGCCCGAGGGAACATCCCCGGTTCAATAGACCCCCCGGGGGAAAGCGGTCCTTACAACCGCAACATTCCCGCTCTTTCCCCGAACCGGCGCAATCGCTACACTGGGCACACCATGCCCAAGAAGTAGCGATATGTCCGAAGCCACAACCGAATCAGAGAAGAAAAAAATAGAGATCTATACCGATGGAGCATGCTCCGGAAATCCAGGCCCCGGCGGCTGGGGGGCCGTGCTGCGGTTTCAAGGAAAGGACAAAGAGATCTCCGGTGGCCATCCTACCACCACAAACAATCAGATGGAGCTTCAAGCTGCGATTGAGGCTCTCCGCGCGCTTAAGGAGCCGTGCATCGTCGATCTATACACCGACTCTCAGTACCTGAGACAGGGGATCACCCAATGGATTCACAACTGGAAGAGAAACGGTTGGAAAACCTCAGACAAAAAGCCGGTAAAAAACCAGGAGCTCTGGGTCGCGCTCGACGAGCTCGTGCGACAGCACACGATCCAGTGGCACTGGCTCAAGGGACATGCCGGACATCCTGAAAATGAGCGATGCGACGAGCTCGCTCGGACCGAGATCGATAAGCTGCGCTATTCATAGGAAGCAAGGCAAAACAATGCATTCGCGTTGTTTTGCCTGGCTTCCCTGGGGATAGTTATCCCGTCACTATCGAGGATCTTCAAACGACGCTCCCATCATGAGTGCTATCACGGCGCAAAGCCACCTGTCCTGCTAGAACCACCCTCAAGTATCTACCAACTTTCGGAGGCTTATGCGTTTAAACTCTCTTCTTCTCTCAGCTATCGCCCTTGTAGCAGGATCCCTCTCAGGATGCGCGACTAATTCATCAGTGGCAAAGGTTAGGGACGAGGCGCGGGATGCTCAGCGCATCGCCGAACAAGCCCTGACAACAGCTCAGGAAGCGAACAATCGCTCCATCAGAACAGAGGAGATGGTGAACCGAAGCTTCCGTCACTCTATGCGCAAGTAGGTGACCACACCGAGCACTACGCGCAGGAATCTGATCCTGGTTCTTATCGCGTTAACGTGGCTCTCGGTTACTTCGGGTGAAGGGGAGGAACTGCCCCTCCCTCCATCGCGACGAGAGAGCGTCGTTGGAGAGATCCGCTACTCATTAGTGAGACGCGGTGATTCGCTCCTCGACATCGCACGGGCATTCGATATCGGACACGACGAGATACTCCTCGCCAATCCAAGACTCAATAGATGGGTGCCCAGGGTTGGCGCCGAAGTTACTATCCCCTCTCTCTACATTCTTCCACCGGGAGAACGGAGGGGGATCGTTTTGAATCTGGCGGAGCTGCGTCTCTATTTTTTTCCTACGGGCAAAGACGTTGTGTACACCTTCCCGGTGAGTATCGGGAACTACGACTGGCGCACACCCCAGGGCATCACGAAGATAGTTTCAAAGCAGATCAACCCTCCGTGGTATCCCCCAAAAAGCATTCGAGAGGAGCACGCCGAGGATGGCGATGAACTTCCTCTCATGATACCGGGCGGGGACGAGGAAAATCCACTTGGGGGATTCGCCCTCAAGCTAGGCATTCCTGGCTATCTCATCCACGGAACCGATCAGCGCAGGTCTTTCGGTATCGGCATGCGGGTGAGTCACGGATGTATCCGTCTCTATCCCGAGGATATCGAGCAACTCTTTTCGATGGTTCCGGTTGGAACAACCGTTCGTATCATCGATCAGCCGGTGAAGAGCGGCCTCCGGGATAACCAACTCTTCCTTGAGGTGCATCAACCACTTAGTGAGGATAGAGATCCGAGTCTGCGCGAGCTACGCGTCGAGGAGGTCATGGAGGATCTCCGTCCATATATACGGGAAGGAATCGACATAGACACAGGGATGGTCGAGATGATCGTTCGTCGAGGAGATGGAATACCAGTGGCGGTGTCCTCCAACGGGGTCGGTGAGGAGGAGTTTTGGAGCGACCCGTATTTCTAACTCTTCCCGATCACGAAAAAGCCCTCCCTGCTGCGAAAGCGGATTCTGCAAGGGAGCAGCTCTTGTCAACAACGCCCCTGAGCGGTAGTTTTTTACCACCATGTGCTCCGGAGGTACTATGAAAAAGACCATCATCGCCGCGTCCCTTCTCTCATCCCTCTTACTTACCTCTCCTGCTTACGGAGAGGATATCAACGACGTCTTCAAAAAGGTAAATGATTACGTTCAGCAGAAGAACTATCCGAAGGCGATGGAAGAGCTCTCATGGGCACAAAAGGAGTTGGAGAAGCTTCATCAAGAGCGTCTCTCCGAACTGCTTCCAGCCGAGGTAAATGGCTTCAATGGGGGAGACACCCAGGTTCAGCAGATGATGGGCTTCTCAAACATCGAGCGTGAATACACAAACGGAGAGAAGTCGATCCGTATCGCCATCACGGGCACGGGCGGAACTGATGGCATGGGTGGACTCGCGGGACTTGCTAAGATGGGAATGATGATGGGAGCGACGCAATCCGGTCGTGACCAATTTCGAATCAGTGGCAGAACGGCAACCCTCGACACCACTAATGAATCACCTGAGCTCTCGATCTTCCTTGAGAGTGGCGCTCTCATGCAACTCACCACGGGAGACGGTGTAAACGGAGAGGCGTTGAAGAAGTTTGCAGAGGCTCTCAAGATAGCGGAGCTTGATACCTACCTCAAAGGGGCTAAGAGCTGAGAGCGCGCAACTGCTATGAGAAATTTTAGTCGATCAATCTACCTCATCCTCGCTGCAAGCATCGCCGTGACAACCGCCTATGCTCATGCGGAGGACCGCCTCGCCGGTATCGCGGTAACGGGAGAGTGTCTCAAGAAGGTTACCCGTGATAGAGCGGCTGTAACGATCTCAACGTCGCTCGTTGCGGCTACCGCCAAGGACTCCTCAAAGAAAGCGATCGACGCACACGAGGCAATCAAGGCCCAAGTGCGCGCGCTTAAGCTCGCCAACCTCTCGATCGGCACAGCCCGGTACTCCGTCGATCAAGAGTGCAACTATAGCTCTAAGATCTCGGGGCGGGTGTGCGAGGGGTACCGCACAACCATCTCAACTCGATTCGAAACTCCTACCATCGTCGATCTTGAGGATATCATCGGGATAGCATCCAAGCTTGGAGCCCAAGACGTGTCGCAGCTTGAGGCCTTCGCCTCACCTGAGGTTCTGAAAATCGAACGAGAGAGTTGCCTCGAAACAGCAACGAAAGACGCTCAGGCGAAGGCGCAAAAGATTGCATCTGGCGCGGGAGTACAACTCGGCAAACTCATCTCCGTCTCGGAGGGAGTGAACGAGCAGTCCCCCCCTTTCATGGCGACAAGAGCGATGGCGATGAGTGCCGAGTCCCCCGTTGAGAAGCGAGGCCCCTCAATCGACGCCGAGCCCCTCGATCTCCGGGTGTCGGTGAACTCCGTCTATGGTATTCAGTAAGAACTATGAGCAGCCCTTCGCCTTGGACGGTAGACCACATCGGCATCGCGGTGCCTGATATCGATGCCGCTATCGCTCTCTACGCCGCGACCGCCGGCACATCGGTGACGCTCAGAGAAAAGCTGCTAGACCGCGGCGTCGAGCTCGCGTTTCTTAATACGGGCGGTACAAAGCTCGAGCTACTCATGCCATTGCGAGACGACACACCTATCGCAAAGTTTCTGGCCAAACGGGGACCCGGTCTCCACCACGTCTGCTACAAGGTTGATAATATCCGTCAGGAGATGGAACGCTTAAAGCAACGTGGGGCGAACCTGATCGATACAACCCCTCGACCAGGGGCATCGGGGACGATCATCGCCTTCCTTGAGCCCCAGTCATTTTCGGGCGTCCTTACGGAACTATGTGAGTATACAGGCAGTTAACCTCGCCCTCGAAGCCAGATAATTTAGCTATAGGATCGACAAACTGGTAGGATAGGCGCCGTTGTGGGGATTTTATGAAATACACGCACTACATCGCTCTATCGTTCGCAAGCATCTTGGTAGCGTCACTCATCACGGGGACCTTACTCGCCTCTGATGCCGCGGCAGCTTCAAGCACCTGCGAGGATTTGATAACAACCTGCTTCGTCTCTGCCCCCGAGGACCGGGACGAATGCATCCAAACTGCCTCAGCTGCCTCCGTGTGCGAGACCGCAAGCATCCACGCACTCGTGATGAAGCGGGCGCAATTTGCCACAATCAAACAGGTTCCCCAAGAGGGGCCAGCCTTCCTTGGGCCGCAGATCATCGATCAACGTTGTCTGGCGCAATTCGACACCACATGGTCAGCTGCGCTCGTAAACGGCTCGATTTCAAATGAATCCCTTGCATCTCTTTCCACCACGCTCGACACATGCGCAAAGGGAGAAGCTCGGGGCCTCCCTCAACTCTAAGGAACCGAGGCAAAAACACGCGACAGCGGGGTTTTGCCTCCTATCTCTAACCAACCCAACCCGATTGACGGAACGGGCAAGGAAACGTAGCCTCTCACCATGACGATGCACACCGGTCCACTTGTCGGTCTCATTATGGGCTCTCAATCTGATTGGGAGACCCTCTCTGTAACAGCCGAGACCCTCGAAGCGCTCGGGGTATCGTACGAGACTAAGATCGTGTCGGCGCACCGAACACCTGAGCTTCTCGTAACGTACGCCTCCACAGCGGCATCACGGGGCTTAGAGGTTATCATCGCGGGCGCGGGCGGAGCCGCCCACCTGCCTGGAATGGCAGCTTCTATGACGCACCTCCCTGTTATCGGCATTCCGGTCGAATCAAATATCCTTCGTGGGGTGGATTCACTCCTCTCAATCGTGCAGATGCCGAAAGGTATTCCCGTAGCAACGGTAGCGATAGGAAAGGCAGGAGCCGCCAACGCAGCTATCCTGGCGGCTAGCATCCTTGGCATCAAGCACCCACAGATCTCAAAGGCGGTGCAAGGCTATCGCCTTCAACAAACGGAGTCAGTGCTCCAAACGCCTCCACCAACCCTCAAGTAAGGTATGAAGATAGGAATTCTGGGAGCTGGACAACTAGGAAGGATGTTGGCTCTCGCCGGATATCCTCTCGGTCATTCCTTTATTTTCTTCGATCAAGCACCTGGCGAATCGACAGCTGGGATTGGAAACACGCACGTTGGATCGTTCACGGATACACAAGCGCTCGCGTCATTCGCTAAACAGTGTGACGTTGTAACGTATGAGTTTGAGAACGTTCCCTGCGAAAGCGCTCACTTCCTAGCCAACATACTGCCTGTCTATCCTCCTCCCCGCGCGCTTGAGGTATCCCAGGATAGGATTATTGAAAAATCATTCGTACAAAATCTCGGCATAGCCACGCCTCGCTTCGAACAAGCTTCTTCAGAGGCTGAGCTTCTGGAGGCGTGCAAAAAGGTAGGGATTCCTTGCATCGCGAAAACTCGTCGATTTGGATACGACGGCAAGGGACAGGCCCGCATATCAAGCCTGGAGGATATTCCCGCCGCGTGGAAAGCGCTCGGGGGGACCCCACTCATCGTTGAGGGTTTCGTGCAATTCTCTCGAGAGCTCTCCGTCATAGCCGCCCGAGACCTTCATGGGGAGATAGGCATCTATCCACTCGCTCACAACGATCACGTCGACGGTATCTTACACCGCACGGAGATCCCGGCGCCCGAACTTTCACCGACCCTTCGACAGGAGGCACAAGCGATCGCGACCACGATCCTCGAAGAGCTTTCATACGTGGGAGTAATAGCTATCGAGCTATTCCAGGTCGGAGAGCACCTCCTCGTCAACGAGATGGCGCCTCGCGTTCATAATTCAGGGCACGCTACGATTGACGGCATGGTAACGGGCCAGTTCGAGAACCACATCCGCGCAATCACCGGGATGCATCTAGGCTCCACAGAGGCTCGCGCTCGTTCGGTTATGTACAACCTCGTGGGAACACTCCCCGACACGAACGAGATCTCTGCGATACCGGACGCCAAGATTCACCTCTATGGAAAGTCCCCCCGAGCGGGAAGGAAGCTCGGGCACATCACCCTCCTCAATCCCTCGGAATCTACTGAGAATGCGCTGAAGGCGCGCCTGTAGGAGAGAGGAGCATCGCTCTCTCGCCCCATAGCTACGCTATCAACGAGCGATTCACGGTGACTCATATCTCATTTGTCCTCTCGGGAACAAGGTTGTAGGCTCATTACATGGGAAGCTCGCTCAAACATCTCCTGCACGGAACGCTCATCGTAAGCGCGTTCAGCGCCTACAACTCCTCGTCGAGCGTAGCGACCCCGATCACCCAAAAGCTGGAGCGACCATCATCAAGCATCAAATTCGGCGTGGACTCACCCGCTCCCGCACTTCAGATGAACGGTCAGCTTCAAACGTTCTCCGGAACCATAACCCTCAACGGTGACGGCTCGGCGATATCCGACCTCGCCATGACGGTCCAGCTCGATTCGGCACAACTGCCACCGGACCAGATGCTCCAGAATATCTTTCTCCATTCCGTGATTGCTCGATTGCACCAGAACGTGGCGACCTTTCGAAGCTCAACCATCGAAAGGTTCAACGGCGATGAGTATCGGGCGACCGGTAGCTACACGTGGCACCACAAGACTCGCTCAGCTACACTCCCCTTCCGTTTGGTACGCTCATCGCCTACTCACTCAGAGCTTCGGATCCTCATGCGGGGAGCGCTCACGGATACAACGACCCCGAAGGAGCTCGCCTCTGCAGCACCTGGAGCATCGCAATCCTCCGGCTGGGCCCGGGCTACGCTGATATTTGCTCCACAGAAGGTCAGCTAACGCCTAACCGACACAGCGCCGTCACGCCCCGATCTTACTCGGGTACGTTCACGTTTACGTTCACGAGCACGTTCACGTACCGGTAGTGGGCACCCGCAATTGATGCCTAAAAACAAAGAGTTAGGGCATCTCACGCCCCCTCCGTTATTTCACGGAAGGCTCCGCTCCACGTCGGGTACCGATAAACCCCACCGATTTTCCAAGAGGAGGTACTTAATGGCATAATCCCCCGGTTCACCGGGTAAGGATATCGATGAGTGCGTCCGTCGAAAAAACTGAGATACAAAGAGCTGCTGATATCCTTGCACAGGGGAAGCTGGTCGCATTCCCCACCGAGACCGTCTACGGTCTGGGTGCCGATGCCCGCAACGGTTCATCGGTGGCTCGAATCTACGCAGCCAAGGGGCGCCCATCTAACAATCCCCTGATCGTTCATGTAGCAACTATTGAGGAGTTTTATCGTTACGCCGACATCGAGTCCGCCTGGAACCCCGCAATCGTTAAAGAGTGGCTTCATAAGCTCGGCCCGATGTGGCCCGGACCACTCTCCATCATCCTTCCAAGGGGAAAGGAGATCGCGGAAAACGTGAGCGCTGGGGGCCCCTCGGTCGCTCTCCGAATCCCTCGACATCCCGTAGCGCTTGAACTTCTGCGAACTTTTAAAGGACCGATCGCTGCACCAAGCGCAAACCCGTCTATGTATGTAAGCCCAACAACCGCTCAACACGTGCGAGATAGCCTCGGCGACAAAGTTGATTTCGTTCTGGACGGCGGGCCATGCGAGGTAGGGCTTGAGTCCACGGTGCTATCGCTCCTCACGCCAATACCCCGCGTTCTGCGACCCGGCGCTATCACTCTCGATACCATTCGACATACGCTCGGATGTCCGGTCGAGGGGCCCCTCTCCTCAGGTGAGCCACACAGTGGCGAGTTCCTCTCTCCAGGACTGCTAGCGAAACACTATTCCCCCCGCACTAAGGTCCGATTGCGTACGACACTCGCGCAGGGCGAGCAGCTTCCCAAGAAAACGGGCGCACTCATATTCTCTGACTGGACTCCCGATTTCCCAACGACCCTTACTAAGGTCTTAAGCAAGTGCGGAGATCTTGAGGAGATCGCTGCTCGATTGTTCGGTGCGCTCCGCGAGCTCGATGAAGCGCACCTCGATCTTATCGTGGTTGATACCTGTGAGCCGATCGGGCTTGGCGAGGCGATCATGGATCGGCTCGTTCGAGCGAGTCGGCAATAATAATCTAAGCCTGACCATCGAAAAAAGGTGGCCCACTATCCGCTTAACCACAGGATAGGTTTTGCCTCTTCTCCTCAACGGTTCAAAATATCCTGCATCTTCTCTTGGAGCGCCTCAACGGTGAAGGGCTTGGCGATGTAATTCGAAACTCCCGCTCGCGCGGCTTCAATGATGTTCTCTTTCTTTGTTTCTGCGGTGACCATCAAGAAGGGCATTCGTCGATACTTATCATCGGCTCGAATCGTTCGGAGAAGATCGATGCCCATCATCTTCGGCATGTGCCAATCGCAGATGATGAACTCAACCTCCTCGTCAGCCTGAAGCTTTTCGAGAGCGTCCACGCCGTCGCTGGCCTCAACAACATTTTCAAAACCGAGAGCAAGGAGGGTGCGTTTGATGAGCTTACGCTGCGTCGGAAAATCATCGACGACTAAGATCTTCATGTCCCGTTTCGATTCGTAGTTATTCGACATTCTCAGTCCCTAGAGCCATGAGCATCCGCAAGGCATACCGCGGATACACTCCTGTTATCCTGCCGGTAAGGTCGGCATCCTGTAGCAAAAACTTTAGCTAAATGGATATTTCTACTGCTATTTCAGGGGCCTACGCGGCGCCGCAGGAAGAAACTCGCGCCGGTCGTTCTCGACCGTCAGGGCGTTATCTCCCCAATCGTGCCCAACAACTGGAGAGTTATAAGGAAATCTCCCCTCATCCTGGGGGTTGTATGTTTCACTCGTAATATAGAAGAGGTGCGCATGCTGGGAGAGCACCCGACACCCATGAAGAACCCCTGGAGGGATCTTCACACACACCTCTCGTGCGGTGGGATCCTCAGTGGAGTCGCCCATCTCAATAATCATCTTGTGCTTGTAGGTCAGACTCTCAGGTCGGTTGTCATACAGCACGGTCTGAATTTTTCCGATCGGGCAGTACCACCAATCGGTCTGAATGTGGTGATAGTGCCACGCCTTCACCACATCTTTAGCCATCTTGCTGTGGCTCCATTGTCCGAAGAAGCCCCCTTGAAAAAACGGGTCTGTCACTCGAATTACTTCGCGAAAGAATCCTCGAGGGTCTGGATGGGTCTTAAGTTCTTTAATCATGACGCCCTCGATCAGGACATTCGACGAATCGTGTTCCATCGCGCTCTCTCCACTCTCCATTTTTATTGCCACACCCATGAAATGCCTCCTACTCCCGCGCTCCCTAGCTCTGAATCTTCATTTTCACCGAATCGAGAAGCTCATGAATAGTCGCGACGCCTCTCACCGTTGTGAGTGATCTATGCCCTGCCGCTAACATTCCATGCTCGGATTCAACTGACCCATCGTCATTAAGGTAGAGAGGCATAACTGGGAACGCCTCGCGGGCGCAGGCAACGACACCGAAAAGAACCGGTTCCGATTCCTTCAGTGCGCCTATTCCCTCTAACGGAACCTTTCGCGCCTTGGTGCGGATCGTCATCAATTCGGTAAGACCGAGTCGATACAACTTACCGAGACCGAGCGTCTCGTAGACGACCTTAATCGAAAATGATGTTCCGATCGTCATGCGCTCTAGCGCGATATTAATAGCGCCCTTCATTCGTTCCGCGAGATCAAGGACGCTCTCCTGGCTGGAGTAGTCAACTCCCCACCGAACAACCGCGGCGTTCATAAGATAGGTGAACTCCATCTCAAGCTCGTCACGATTCGACGCCTCCTTTACGAGTTCAGCAAAAAGCTTAGTTACCCGAGCCTCGTAGATCAGCGGCTCGATACTTCTGATGTCATCGACATGAGTGCGCGCCTTATTGCCTCCGACCTCCGCCTTGGCCTCGGCGAGCGAGTAAGGGGCATGAACACCCGCAGCGACCTCAGGCTCAGGAACTCCCTCAGCTGCAAGACGCTTCTGCCTCTCCTGATAGGACTCCTCCTCAAGCATCGAGGTCGTCGCGACCGACACAATCGAGATGAGCTGATAAAAGAGCTCAGCGCTTGATTCAAATATCAACGCGAGGAGACGCGCCAGCAGGAAGTGCTTGGTAGCGTCCTCTGTTTTAATTCCGATCCAGGTATGACCCTTATCTGGAGTGTGAAACCCAGCCTCCGGAGGTTGCTCAGTCGGCTCTTCAAAAATCTTGACCTCAACATACTTCTCAATCAAAACCGCGAGAAGTTTGAGGTCCACGATCTTTATGAACTTCTGCAGCAACTCAAGGGACTCGGTTTCATCCGTGAGCGCGAGCCACTCCCAGAGAGCCTCCTCATTAAGGGTATCCCCTGTCCACAGATCGAAATCCGTCAACAATCGACACTGCTCCATCGACGCCATCGCGATGATATCGGACGCGGACTGAAGCCCCGTGCTCTTAATCACCATGTAAAGACTCTGCGCCGGCAGCTGCCTCACCACCTGCTCAGGCGCGTCGGCGTCGAATATCGCCTTGTAGAGATCCCTGCAGGTATGCCCACGAAAGTGCGTTACCGCTGGGGTGTCAGAGGATTTCATTTGGCGGGGGCGAAGGTGATGTGGATCTGTCGCCCCTGCGCTGGAGATCGCTCATCGACCGTAGCCACGTCCTTAAGACGCTCCACTATCTGATCAAACTTCTCCTTTCCGAGCTCGGTGTACATCGCTTCTCGACCTTTGAAGCGCATCACGAACTTAACCTTGTCACCCTCGGCCAAGAAATCTCGGGCGTGCTTGAGTTTAACCTCCAGATCTCCCAAGTCAGTACGATACCGAAGGCGAAGCTCCTTGATCGTATTCTCAGTACGATTCTTTTTAGCCTCTGCCTCTTTCTTCTGCTCTTTGTACTTAAACTTGCCGTAGTCGAGGATCTTACAAACGGGGGGCTTGGCCTGTGGAGCGACCTCAACGAGGTCCAGCTCTAGTTCCTGGGCGCGCGTAAGCGCGTCTCGGATCTGCAATACGCCAAGCTGCTCGCCATCTGGCGCAATTACTCTAACTTCTTTAGCTGTGATGAACTCATTGATGCGATGGGCATCTGGAGGTGCAACCGGGCGGTTAAATCGTCCGCCCCGGAAACCACCGGGCTTGAAAGGCTTCAAAAAAGATCCTCCATAAATGGTGTGGGTACTACACGGCACACTACGGCGCCGGACGATACGTTAACCACTGCACCGGCTCGAATCAATAGGTACCTGAAATAGTGCCTATTTCTTCTTAGCGTCCTTAGCGGGTTCCTTGGCCCCCTTAGAATCGGCTCCTTTTTCAGGAACAGGCGATGTAGAGGCTTGAGCGGCAACTACCTCCCGGCACTTCGGATCGCTTGCGTCGACCCCGAGGCAGGTCCCCTCTTGGTGTCGGCACTCCTCTGAGAGCGCCTTCTCAAGCTCCGCGCGCGCTGAAAAGCTCAACGAGTTCAATGTAGTAGCCTGAGAGCTCATCTTGAGAGCGACACAGGTACCGAACGCCTCATGGTCCCTCTTACACGCCTCGGAGGCTCTAATTCGCTGTCGGTCTGTCTCCATCTGGAGGGAGGCTCGGGCGCTTGCCTCGTCGGTGCCAGACCGCTCCAGCCCTAAAAGCCGGACAATTGTGGGCTCTGGGGTCGGCTGTGGCGAGGCCAGCACTGGCGCCGGATTCGTTCCCGTCGGCTTGTTGGCACCACCTACGGGGGGCGGCGTCGAGGCTGCCTGCCTTTTGACCCACTTATACGAGATATCGGAGGAACACCTGAATTCAGCGGCTCCCTCTGGCACGCTCAACAACAGGGAGAGGAGCGCGAGAGGTAGGTAAAAAGATGAAATTCTCGCTCTCATGTCATGAATATCGAAAAAAAGAGTTCGTCGTACAGTTCGTATCGATTGGTTTGGTTTAGGTATAACGGTCCTCACACCCCGTGTGCAAGGTTAAACTGTATAGACCCGAACTCATCCATCTTATCCACGAGGACACATGGAACAGAGCGAAGGAAATGCTTTCCTGAGAGTTGACAGAGAATTCGACGAACTCCTCGGTCAGCCAAATATGACGGGGAGTCCTGAACGTCGACTCCTCCTCGCTATCTTGGAACGAGCCATCTTGGATTTCGTTGGCAACGATGAGCGAGAACTTGAGCAAGCAGAGCAGTGGCTCTTCGGATCAGAGCGCAGCAATCGCAACGAACACTTCTCTTTTGAATGGGTGTGCGAACAGCTGGATCTCGACTCGAAGCGGATTTCATCAAAGATCAAAGCGATGCCACGACGCGGAAATCGAAAGGTCGCCCCCTGGTATTTCACGAAACACCATACCGCGGCGGCTTAGCGTATACGCGACAGACTAATGGTAATAGGGCGCAGCAATGCGCGCGGGATGAAGGGGAATAGCGGGGCCTTGCCCCTCGCCTCTCTGCCAGAGGTCACGCATCAGCAAACGGGTCGCGAATCCGCCAACGTTAGTTCGATCGTGCCCGCGACGTCTCGCAATTTCGCCAGACACAACGGTAGCGAAGCTATAACGACGAATAACCTTCATGCGAGGAATGAAATAGAACGCCGCACCTAAACCCGCGAAGAAGGTCACAAGGATCAACGCGGAGAGACTTGCGAGCGTTGCCCCGTTTAAAACCTCAACTGCAGATGCTCCGAGCGTCGCCATCCCTATCACAATCAACGCGAGAGCGCGCTTGGCTGGCTTGCGTTTTCTAATAAAGAGACCTTCATCACTCACCCCAACATCGAGGAGGTCGTCAAGGTAGGACTCCAGAACCTCAACCGGGACGAACGCGACGGCATGACCGAACTCACGACTAAACCGCGGTCCTGGTATGATCGCTCCACAGACACGGTGCTCGTAGTCGAGGAGAGATCGCCCGACCTGCTGGTACTGCTCCAGAAGACGGTTGCAACCACCGAATGGATTTACAAGATTACCTTCGCGCGCGGGTGCTATCTTCATAAAGCTCAAATGAGAGCACAAAGGAGCGCTCGTCACAATTAGCCTCGACAGCCCGCGCCTTACGTTCGATTAGCGAGAACGCCGGCTACGTACCCTAACGGGCACGGGCTTGAGCCCGAAGAGCGCAGCTACGAGAGCTTCAAATATGTTGAAAAACTTTGGCATCGTCCTTCTCTATGAGGGTAGGTTGCTATCCTTATCAATAAGATGATCGACACTTTCTTTATATTCTAAACAATTGAGGGTGTTTTTGTACTTTTTTTGTCTCTGACGGGCTAACCACCTGGAATGTGGTAAAGGCTCGTGGGCTAAGCTCCCTGAGCAGCGGTCCCTTCCGCCCCACCAGGGGCCAAACGCCGAGAGGGTCGTCCCGGTCGTGTCATAGCCATCAGGTCAAACGCTCGGTCTATATCACCGTCCGGTAACATTCCCATCCCCCGCGCGACCTCACGGAGGCCCCGATCTTCCCGAAGGGCTCGAGCAACGATATCTGCCGCCGCATCGTAACCAACAACCGGGGCAACAGCGGTTACAACGGCGAGACTTCGCTCCGCGTAGAAGCGGCACTTTTCAGGATGGGCAGAGATTCCCTGTACACAGAGACGAGCGAATGCGGAGCTGACGTTTGAAAGTAGGTCAATAGACTGCAACACATTATATGCGATCGTCGGCATCATAGTGTTCAATTGAAAATTGCCGTGCTGCGCGCAGATGGCTACCGTTGTGTCGTTTCCCATGACCTGCGCGCACACCATCATCACCGCCTCACAGATAACCGGATTAACCTTCGCTGGCATGCTGCTCGATCCGGGCTGAAGGGTTGGAAGCGATATCTCATCTAATCCACATCGAGGTCCCGAGGCGAGCCATCGTATATCGTTCGCAATCTTCATAATCGCTACCGCCATGCAACGAAGCTGCCCACTGACCTCTACAACCACATCCTGGCTTGATTGCGCGGCGAAATGGTTCGCGGCTTCTCGGTATGACGAGCCTGTGAGCTCATTGATGTGGGAGATCGCTCTGCGCGCAAATTCAGGGTGTGCAGTGATACCAGTTCCAACGGTCGTTCCCCCGAGAGCAAGCTCTTGCAAGCCGGTGCTTGAGCGCTTCAATCGGTCAACGGCTTGCCGCATCTGAGTCGCGTATCCACTAAACTCCTGCCCAAGAGTGAGCGGCGTCGCATCCTGGAGATGTGTTCGACCCACTGTGATAACCTGGGAAAATTCCCGCTGCTTACTCTCCAACGCTTCCTGAAGGGCCTCAATGATCGGGATGAGCCGCTTCGAGAGGGATTCGTACACCGCGACGTGGATGGTTGAGGGAAAGACGTCATTCGACGATTGACACATGTTCACATGGTCATTCGGGTGAATAAACGCTCCGGCGCCCTGCTCCCGACCCAGTATCTCAAGAGCTCGATTTGCTATCACCTCGTTGGCATTCATGTTAGTGGAGGTTCCTGAGCCCGACTGAAACAGGTCCACAACAAAGTGGCGGTACAGGAGCCCACTCACGACCTCCCGCGCAGCCAGGATAATAGCCTCCCCTCGCTCCCGGTCGAGCAGCCCGAGGGAGAGGTTCGCATGGGCGGCTGCCACCTTAACCATACCGAGGCATGCTATAAAGTTATGAGATAACCTGAGGGTTGAGATAGAAAAGTTCTCTACCGCCCGTTGGGTGGACGCCCCCCACAGCGCATCCTGCGGCACCTGCTTCTCCCCCATCGAATCCCTTTCCAGGCGCATATTCATATCTTCCTCTCCTAACAGGGGCACGTTACCCCGGGATAAGATTGCCCTGATACGAAAAGATGACTATGATCCAGCTCGATTAACGGTTATCGAGACCTAGCTCTATGTATAAAAAAGCCCTCCTCTCCCTTGTCGCGATCCTCTCGTCTGCATCCGTCGCCAACGCCGATGTAAAGATCGCTACCGTTGATGTCGCTCGTATCGTTAACGAGAATCCAGACGCTGTGTCGAAGAAGAAGGAGCTTGATTCGTTCTCCGAGGAGACAAAGAAGAAGCTCGAGGCGAAGGGTAAAGAGCTACAAGCCCTGAAAAAGAAATTAGAGGACTCAAAGGTATCCCCCGACTCCAAAGAGGCCGAGAACTTCCGCAATCAGGTTCGAGACTTCGAGCGTATGCGTGGCGACGCCAAGGCTGACCTTGAGAAGCGCTACATGAAGGTCAATAAGGAGCTCACCGAGAAGGTCTACAGCCAGATTGAGAAGTACGCCAAGGCCAATAACTACGACCTCATCATCGACAAGAGCGATAAGTATCGTGGTCCGATCCTCTACGGCGATGCCTCCACGGACGTCACTGACCAAGTTTTGAAGCTGGTCCGGTAAGGTTTCGTCCCTGCTCCAGGAGACCAACGACGCCTGGGTTGCAGGGGTGAACGTTCTTACTGAACGCCTGCTGCGGTTTCCTCGCAATCAAGCCACCGGCTTGTTGAGTAAAGGAGACTAAAGGCCTATCCATCGAGCCCCTAACCTCTCGAAAACGGGAGATTGTTGGGAAGAGGCCCTCGAATTGCGCCCCGATTAATTAAGGGATCGACCGCTCCCTCCGACTATGGGGTCATGCGGTTGGTAGTTTTTGGATTCCTGACATCCTTGGTTTTCGTAGTGTCGCCTGCGCACGCTGCCACAGACGCTGGAGGCTTCCTACCACAGCGAAGCTCAAGAGATGCACCCCATATCCCGCGAGGAGCGGCGGAGGAGGAACGTAACGGCCACACGGAGCCGCAGAAGCGCTCCTCGAAGCTGGTCCTCGATGAACCCGTTACCCCTCAAGCAGCCACCTCCTCCACCGTTGAAACGGCAAAGTCCCTCGCAAATGGGGACTCGTTGCTTAACCCCTGGGTGCCGGGTCGTGGCGCTATCGGCGTGAACGTTAAAGTTACCTGGTAAAACTCTGGACTCTTTTGTCCCGGTCAATGAAACTACGCGACGTCATGTCGCTACCAGCCGTCGATATTCTTTCATCTACACTCAAGAACACCTTCGGGTACTCCTCGTTTCGACCCTTGCAGCGAGAGATCATGGAGGAAACTCTCGCGGGTAAGGATGTCCTTGCGCTCCTACCGACGGGAGGCGGGAAGTCCCTGTGCTATCAACTTCCAGCGATAGTTCGATCAGGGCTTACCATCGTCATCTCACCCCTCATCGCGCTCATGAAGGATCAGGTTGATAGCCTCCTTCAAAACGGGGTGAAGGCGGCCTACCTCAACTCATCTCTGACAGAGGATGAATCGAAGGATACGTGGCGACAGCTCTATCGGGGCGAGATCAAAATTCTCTATCTCTCACCCGAACGACTACTTGTTGAGGGGATGCTTGAGACCCTTGAGCAACTGAAACTT
>Ga0214921_10003667_pt1 | contig 23315 bp, 37 predicted proteins | sample LL1505_MetaG_FD_177992 | JGI IMG/M metagenome (GOLD analysis project Ga0214921, IMG submission 177992) | Freshwater microbial communities from Lake Lanier, Atlanta, Georgia, United States - LL-1505 | ecosystem: Environmental > Aquatic > Freshwater > Lake | place: USA: Georgia | collected... | reverse complement strand
AGGGGCAGCCAGGGTATAGCAATAAAAAACACGCTCAGAATTTACCCCATACGGGTTGTTGCCAGGAGGGTGTGCGAGGGTGGTTTCCTATTTAGCCTTTAGAACTGTTACATTTTCTACATAAAACGGATATATTATCCAAGGTATTTAATCCACCATTTGCTATGGACACGATATGATCTGCCGTTAGGTCCTGGGTACTAAAACATCTTGTGCAATATGGCTGTAGTTGTCTTGCTAACTTTGACATTTTCTGCCATTCATAATCATATTTATTATGTCTGCGTCTAGGGTTCCTGGCCTGCTGTAATCTTGCACAGGCTGAACATCTTGAATCTCTGACCAGTATGCCACACCCACTACATGGTCTATTAAATTTCATATTAAACCTTATAACTAATTAATCTAATTCTTCGTTAAGGCTATTGCACTCGTCACAGTCTGTATCATTATCATAATTGTCATACTTGACCATGTTACCCATATGGCTCTCATCTAGGATCATTGTTTGTATTACAGCCTTACCTATCATTGTATCCATTAAGTCTAATGATACTCTTTCATCTGTTGTAATCCCCACATTTATTGGGCCAAGCGTAATATTAATATCAAACATCTTTAGTCACCTTTAATCTCTCATCTAGCAATTCTTCTATCATATCATTGATTAGATGTTTCTTGCTGTCTATTGTATCTGCTCTTAGTAGGATAGCGTTTGATAGTTTCTCATCTATGAGTTGTATTTGATCTAGGTCTTGTTTGGTTATAGTAGTCATTGCTTTATTTGTACCCTTCAATTTTATGGGTGCACAAGTACTGTTGCTATCATTATACAGGATATTTGTAAATAAATCAAACCAGACTTCTTGCTTTGGCAATAGCAGAGATATCATATAAACCATTCTTCATAGGTATTTGATGCTCTCTAACTATCTTATTTATATCTATCTTTGTTATGTTCATCCATAGACAAATAGCATCTATATCTAGCCAGAAGGTTCTATTAGGATTATTCATAGCCAAGCCTAATAATCTATATAGAGTCCATGAGGTACGACATTTATGGCATCTTACTCCTGCCAATAGGTTCTCTATATCTATTACAATATTAGCCTTACACTCATCAGTAGGACATGGGATTCTTCTTGGTTGTTCTATGAACTTCTTATTAGTAGCCATACCTTTACTATGGAGTTCCTTTATTAGTCCCGCAAACTCTTCCACCCAATCCTGTTGGACTGTCCATTCAAGATGGGCTAAATGGAATGAGACTGTTGCAGCAACCTCTAAATCCACTGTGGCTTCTCTCTTCAGTAAGGCTGGAGGAGTTAGGGACCTGCCCCTACGGATAACTGCTTCATACTTATGTAAGACCCCAAGCAATTCTTTACCCATAGAATAATCTAGTGCATTAACATTAAATCCAATTGATCTCTCTGTGCTTGGTGAGCCTGAGCCTGATCTTCCTGGTGTGACAAATGATGCAGCACCTTGTTGCAGTTCAGGTAGTTCAGTCAATGCAGACTTCAAAGAAGAGTAACACTTCTTGCATATCTGTCCTGACTCTACATTAAACTTACATACTGCACATTGCATTGTTAACCCCTTGGTGTTTCTAATTGGTTGAACAGATCATCAACTGTGTTTATCTGTTCTACTTCTTTCTTTAGCACTAAGCCTTCAGCCCAGTCAATTAACCTTGCTTGTCTCTGCATAAACTTATCTGCCTTCATAGGCAAGAACAATAATATTACTGGAGCAAACCAACTTAATACATAAGCAGCAATAATCCATCTAATCATTCCTCTACCTTTACCAAAGGCAATTACTCCTGCACATAACATCCATAGATATTGCATCATGTCTTATTTCCCCAGTCTTCTGTTTCTACCCAACCTATTTCTTGTTGAGTCCTACCACAAACGATACACTCTGTCTCGTCCTTTGTTGCTGTCTTACAATCTTTACAATAGTAAATCTTGTAGATCACTCTTCAATGCCTTCTAGTTCCTTCAATACTTGCTTTGTTATTGGTCTGCCAAATGCTTGATAATACATATAAGCATAGGCTTCTTGCATTCTTTGCTTCTTATCTTCTTCTGTATATTCTTTTATTGTGTACATATGTTTCTCTCTGTTTGCTTCTGGATCTTTACTTAATCTTTTGTTCTGTTGCCATTCCTTCATGTATTTGAGTTTGCACTCTTTACATTCAGTATGCATTCTATTCTTGTTCTTCTGTGCCATGCCGTAAAACTCAAGAATTAAAGGCTTTTCTATCTTGCACTTAGAACAAATTCTGTATTCCATTTATGCGTTGTCTATCCCTTGTGGTACTGATGCAGTAGGATTGTACAAAGCATGTAAAGCATTTAGTCTGCTGTGCATAGCAAGCATATACTCAAACTGTTCATCAGTTGAGTTTGGCCAATCTGATCTGCTTGTACTTGGAAGAAGCATCATACCTGTCTCAAGGAACTGAACAATCTTCTGTGCTTCATAAAGCATTACTCCACTTGGAAGTATGCTGCTTGGATTTGCTTGTTCTTGTTGTATCATTTGTTTTTCTTCTCTCGTCTAATTAGTTTGTGATAGCAGCACTTGCATAATGTACGAGCATAGTTTGGCTTATCACATTGTGTTGTTGAACACTTCTTCTTGTTGGTAGTCCATGTCTTCTTTGCTGAGGCATTGCGACATGTCTTACAGTAGTAATCAAGGCCATCATCGTTAGGACGCAAAGCAGTCTGCTTATAGAAGACGCTTACATCTTTTGTTTCTTTACATCTAGCACATGTCTTAGTCATTATAGTCCATATCTGTCAGAGTTAATAAACTCATCGTATGTCATTGTGTACTTTGCCTGATTACACTTTCTATGGCAAGGTCTAACATTTCTAATTGTATCTTCTCCACCTCTTGAAAGAGGAATTACATGGTCTGGCCAAGAAGATAGTTCTGATCCTTTTCCTGTTCTTGGGGCACTAAAGTCTATAGGCTTATTGCAGATATAGCAATCTGTTCCATAAGTCTCATCTAATTGTTTTTCTGTCCACTTCTCATGATAAACTCCTTTTTGTAATGCTGATGCTTTTCTTCTTGCTTGTCTGTAGGTATGTTTATTTCTTTGTTGCTCAGCCCTTTTAAATTCATATCTTTCTTTTGCAGTCTTGCTGTTCATGTAATTCATTTGAGCCTCACGAAGACAAACTTTACAAAGGCTGCGTAATCCATACTTTCCTTTTGTACTAGCATGAAAGTATTCTAGTGTTGCAGGATATGTTCTATTACAATCTGTACATGTTTTTTTCATAGTCATTATGCTACCACCAGTGTTCTTTGACCGTATTCCGTCAAATATTCTCCAACTGTTGTGATGCCCTTGTATTCGTTACAGTCCCAGCAGACCATAGTCTGGCTGTAGTCCATCTTATCTGCAATAATTGTTTCGCAGAATACGCAGATTACTGCGTTCATATTTTCTGTATTCATTTTGTTCCCATTTCTATTAGTATTTACAACATCTCTGCTGTATATAATAATTGTAGCACATGTATTATAACAATGCAACAAATATGACCCTATTTAGGTAACTTTTGTGTAACGATTTCCTGAGAATTGTCTGTGAGAGGTTGAACATAATCTCCTGGAGCATGATCATCACAAGAATATGTACCAGGATCAACAAATATATGCCATTCTACTTTTTGCTCACATTGGTCAAAATAACACTTCACAGTTGATACCAACCCTTGTCCCATAAGGTTAATAATCTATTGAAATATCTATCGTATTGATATCTGATTACATCCATAGAATAGTTTATATATGCATCTGTTGCTATCATTCTTGGATCAAGTTTCTTTACATCTTCCGTCGCTTTTACGAACTCAGCCAGAGTATCGCATCTAAAGCCATTGAAGCCATTCTGGACGGTTTCTGTAAAGATACCTAGGTTAGTTGTTATAACAGGAGTTCCTACTGCCAGAGCCTCTATGTGGCTGTTACAGAAGGGTTCAAGGTAAAGGGTAGGACTAAAGGCTGCTATGGCTTCTCCAAGAAGTTTCTTACGCTCATGAGCATTGACTTCTCCTATGTACTCACCATACTTAGGAATATAGTTTCCTGATCCTGCCATGATTAATTTAACTCCTGCTGCTTCGCAGGCTTGGCTGGCTATGTCTACGCCTTTGCGTTGAGTCATTCTACCTAAATAGACATAATAATCCTTTTTGTCTAATTGCATTGGAAAGTTCTCAGTATCAAAATAACCATTGATAACTGTGTCAAAGAAGTTAATATCAACTGAGGCAGCGTTCTTCCATTGTGAATATACTGCTGCTCTCCAAGTATTAGATTCAAAGACTTTATACTTAGCAAATGTTCCTGAGTATCCAATGCCAAACTCAACAGACATATGTTCTGGGAAAGCATCAGCAATTGGCTTCTGGGCTAATCCACCTATTAGGCAGATAAAGTCTTTTTTCTTAATACGCTTGGCTACTTCTTTAATTGCATTACCATTAAAGATTTGCCAATGAGGTAGATTTATGTCAAAAGATGCTGATGTGTAATGGTTATTGCCTACTGCCTTTAATCGCTCATCTTCATTTAAACAGGTAATTAACTCTGTTGGCTCAGATGTTGTTTCTTCCCCAGCATAAAGAAAAACCTCATGACCAAGGCTTGTCATCATTCTTACAAAGCCATGAACCTTAGCAGAATACGCACACGAAAAATACTCTTCAGTTACCTGCGTATGGGGTAATGCAATTACATGAAAACGCATCTTTTGCATTAGATTCCTCTTTCATCTAAATACTGTCTTGCTTTTTCTAGCCAAGAATACTCTCTTGCTTCAATAATTCCTAGTGCTGTATTGCAATGAAAACATAAAAGTCCTCTTGGTTTTCCAGTCTCATGATTGTGATCAGCAAAGAATCTGTTCCATCTACCACCAGGATTATCTGATCCACACAAAGCACAAAGATTTCCTTGAGCCTTAAGCATTTCATCAAATAATTTTGTAGTAAAACCAACTCTTTGTAATGATTCTTTTCTCCATACAGGTCTATATGTTTCTATATGCTTTGCTCTGTGTTCTCTTGTTTTCTTATTGGCACAATCTCTACAATAAAATTGTTTACCATCTTTAGATTTGCTGTTATTGCAAAACAAATCAATAGGAAGAGTTTGATTACAATGTTTACAATATTTTAATTTTGACATTCACAATTGCCTTGCATCTCACGGATCAATTTGTCTAGGCGATTAGTTGCTGCATTTAATCCATCTATTGCTTCTTGTACTGCATGTTGAGGTGTAACTTGTCCTCTAATAAATTCTGACTTATCACTTTCTAGTCCTATGTAACCACCCATTTTTGGTCCCCTTTTCTTGTTATAGTGTTTTTCATTTCTTGAGTTAAAGAAATATCTTTTTACCATTGTATCACTTTTCAATTATTCTTGGTGCTTTACTGACATTTGTTCTTTTGTTCCTTACATCAGCAATTGTTCCTTTGGCTAGATCTGGAAAGTCTTTGCCCTTATTCCTTTTTTGCCAGGAATCCATAAATCTTTCAACATGAGAATCAATTAACTGCATAACCTGTTCATCAGACATAGCGTTAAGTTCTTTTGCAGTGTGTTTGTTCCAAAAGGTTTTAACTATCACTGGCTCATATGCTTTCTTCATCTTTTTTACTTTCATATAGGTATACAGCCCAGCCAAGGCATATGGCTAAGATTAAATTATCTGTTACTAGATTAGTAACGCCTGCCGTTATTATGGCTTTAAATATATTATCCATAATTACCATAACTTACAATCTTTTGGTTGATGCATTTTTAAATCTGACTCTACATGCCAAAGCATCTTTTGATTTACTCTGATTCTTCTAGTGCAAGCATTACAATTAATAAAGTTATCCCTATTAATAATAGTCTTCCATCCATTAGTAGTATTTCTACTATCTATATAATCCTTTTCTTTTTTGAAAGGACTTCTTTCATCTATCCAATTTATATTACTTCCCATTTTCTTTTCCTTTCTGAATCTGCCCATGGCTGTCCTTAACATATAGAAATAAATCTTTAAATTAAAGACAGGGCTTCGCCCTTTGTACTGCATCGTAGTCCAGCACTTGCGGTGAGGATTCAACGAGACTCAAGCAATCTGCCCGTAGTCCCTCCAGAACCAACATTGATGCGATCTCTAAACGCTCTGAAGTGTTACCAGTGTACCATGACTATTTTTCAAATGTCAAATAAACAAAAAAAGAAGGACCCTACGCAAGAAACTGGGAAGAAACAGCGTAAGGCCCTTCAGGTTCTATGAGTTACTTGGAGGTGAACAACATAGAGTTCTATTGTAGCATCTGCTACTTTGTTGTGTCAATCTAATTGATTTTTTACTTTATTTCCGTTTTCATCACGGTCATAAATTCTATTAATTTCTTCTTGTGTAATTTCTTCTGGCATTTTATTCTCCTTAATACATCTTTACTTTTACAAGATTACCGTCTTTGTCACGGCTCCATACTTCAGTATATTCTAGATTTAAATCTTCAATATTTTGTTCTGGCATTTTATCCTCCTTAGTATGACTTATGCTTTTGCCAGTTAGCCCATGCGTTGCATGGAGTTACCCAGCGTCTATGAATGTAGGACAATGTTGCAACTAATTGTGCTACTCCTGAATCAGACTGTTTCATACCCAGTCTAGAGTATGTAGAATCTAATAACTGTCCAAGTCCAGAGGCTGAAGAGTTCTTGTTTTGAGCACTTGGCCTCCAACTTGACTCCTTGCCAACTAACTTGGTCAAACAGAGAAATTGCTCTTTATTAAGTAATTCTCTTGCTACCTCTTTGGCATTTACGCTCATGAGAGGTGGTCTTGGTGTATATACGATTGGTACTGCTTGTGGTGCCATGTTTAATTGTATAAATATCGCTAACAAAGAGACTATTGCAACTCTTTGCCACAGATTATGTTTTCCGTTAATAAATATCTCCTTTGGTTGGTTGAACTGCCCCTACCATTGATCATATTTACCTCCTTTATAGTTTGTTCTTCTCAATTAAATCACAGATCTGATCAACAGTCCAGTCATCTAGACCTTCAACCTCAAATAATCTCTCCACCAGTTCTTCCTTGGCAAAGATATATCCGTCTGTGAAACCTTCACGATACTCGTTCATTACTCTAGTTTACACTATCTTGGCTTATAAAGCCTTTAATATTGTTTTTCTCCAGCATATTTTACAATAGTCGTTATATCCATCATCATTAGTTTTCATTTTGCCAAACTCAGATATATTGTAATCTATCCCGCAAAATCTACATTCTTTGTGTTCTATAAATACCTGCCCTTTTTGGGTTATGGCTTTACGACTAAAATAGTAATGGCTAGCACAGGACCTACAATACGAATTATAGCCATCTCCGTATTTCCTGGATGCCCTATTAAATTGCTCATAGGGCTTCTTAATGTTACACATTGCACAATATTTCATTATGTCCTAAATGTCCGTTTTGTACCTTTTGTACTATTTTACTTTAAGTCTATAGTCTATGCAAGTCTCTAGGATGCCCTTTAGAAGCCTTCTAAGGCCCTTTTAAGACACTTTTAGGGCTTACCCTAGGTAGGAATGCCTAGAATAGGAAAAGAGCCCCAGATTAACTCTGAGGCCCTTCCTTGTAGATTAATGAACAGACAAATAGTGGTGGATCTGTATTTGATCTACATAGCCCTATTGTACTCTTATTTACTTTTTAATGCCAAATTCTTTTTCATTAGGCTGTAGTGCCTTTACGAGAGGACCAAGTAGTCCTGCTGCAAATGCGTTTGCTAATACCTTTGGATCTGTGATTCCTGCCATGTACATAGCAAGTACTGCTGCTGCAGATGCTCTAAGATAAGAGGCTCCTGCTGCTAGTAATTGATCCTTAACTGTCTTTACTGCTACTTTCTTTGTTGCCATTTTATTTCTCCTTTGATGGTGCTTTTCTTTTAGGTTTTACACCTTCCGCCATTAAGATTAAGACTATTTGTTCAACCTGTGTCTCTAATCTATCAACGGAATCTCTGAGTGATGTGCCTCCATTTTTATGCAGTTCAGATAGATAGTGCTTGACTAGCCATCTAATTGATCCTACATAGGCAGTTACTATTGTTGTTACGGCTACTGCTAAGCCTGCCCATTCTACTGGTGACATTATTTCTCCTTGATTTCTGATTGAATTGCTTGCTTGAATGTATATGCTGGTTCCCAGCCAAAGATAGCCCTGTTATCTAAGGTAGGAATTGTAGATGCATCTTCTGCACCTAATACTGTGTAATGTACTATATGTCCATTTTGTCCATATTCATGAACAACATCAAGTAATGTTCTAGGCTCTCCAGTAAATATATCTGTTGTGAATGAACCGTTCTTCTGTAAATGCTCCATAGCCATAACATTTGCTCTGGCTATATCTAGGACATGTACATAATCTCTAGTAGAGGTAATACTGTTAATTTGTATATTTGGATCCCGTCTAATTATTTCAAATAGATTTGTTGATCCATAATCATTTACCGTTGGTGTTTTGCCTACTATGTTGAAGTACCTCAAAACGGCCACTGCAGGGCAAATGAGGCCTAATAGTCGTTCTTCCCATACCTTACCCCTAGCATAGGCATTAAAAGGGCTGTAAACGGCTGCAGAGGACGCAAATACCACTGGTATAGATGACACTCTAGCCACAATAGCAGTAGATAAGGTAGAAAGGATATTATTAAAGTAATAAAGCCAAGGCTTCTTCTTAGATTCTGGAATAGACTTTAAGGCTGATAGGTGGATTATGGCTATTGGATCTTGATTAAACAAATAACTAAATAGATAGATAGTGTTTCTGCCTATTTTTTTATCTACTTCAATTACTTCATACCCTGAGTCTTCAAGGAGTTCTCTGGTTGCCGTTCCTACATAGCCACGAGATCCAGTTAAGACTACTTTCATTCTTTCCACCTATACTTAAAGATCAAGCCTTTGCCCAAATCAGGATTTTCTGGAAGTGGTACAGAAAATATTTCATGATTAACAAAAAACTCAGACTTAGCCTTTATGTAATTTAGTTTAGATATATAAGTGTTTAGTGCATAGTCTGCACAACTCATGCCAATTGTATGTTTTGCATCTAAATAAGCACCCCAATTTGCTTGAAACTTTGAATATATTTCATGTTGATGGTATTGATGCATATGAGATACTTCTGTCCAAGGTCTTTCCCAGTCAGATCCAGCATCTAGCATTTGTGTTACAACTACTTGTTCTTTAGGGTAAATGCTTGATAATATTATTTCCATTGCATACATTGAGCATATCCCAGAATTTCCTCCAATATATCCTCTCCACAAAATATCTGTTCCCCAACCACCATCTTCTTCAAGTCCATAATACATTGTCTCTTCTAGTTTGTCAGACAGTCTCATAATGTCTATTATATCTTTTGTAGGACCAATAATTGTTGAGTGCATATCAGCAATTCTTTTGTATTGATGATATCCAAATTTAATTGCAGCATCTTTTAGTGCATCTATTGATTTTGGACTTATGCTGTAATATCCTAAGCCAACATATATTTTGTTTGTTTCAAATGGAAAATGATTCATCATTGGAGTTAAAAAAACATCTGTATCAGTCTTGCAAACATAGTCGTATTCTAATAATGGCTCAGGCGTGTCGTATGGAAATACCATTGATTTTGCAAAGCCATAGTCTTTATAAAATTGTGTGTCTGGTACAGTATATGGAATGATTTTCACATTCATATGTCTATCTAATTGATCAACAATATCAGGATGAGCATAAAGAACAAATGTAAATCTTCCATCAAGTCCACGACCACTGTATGTCATAAGATTTGCTTCATGTACAAACTTTGCTTTATTATCTACATAGGCAGCAATGGCTACTTTAACAGTTTTCAAGTATTTCACCATTTAGAAAGTCAAGACTAGCAAATGTTCCATACTCAGCAATTGTTCTTTGTGTGCCAAGAAGCATTTCTCCAGTAGTTCCTTCTGTCAATGTTTTATATATTAAGGCCTTAGAAATTAAATCTAATGCCTCAAATTCTGCTGGGAAGTCAGTCCAAAGAATCTTACGCTTATTTATTTCAGCAGGCTTATCATGATTGTAATAAAGATGATACATGTATTGCTCATCAGGAACAACAATGTCGTACCCGTGAGTATATGCTCTTGCTGCTAACCAGATTTCTTCACCATAAAAGGCTATGTCTGTATTGAATGGCAGGAAGCCACCTACTGTAAATATTGATCCACCTGAAACTGACTTGACAAATTTGTTTCCATCAAGAATAGGCATTGCTGTTTGAAGAGGAATTCTTGTAGACCTAAATTGATCTGGATTCTCATGAAATGAAATGTTAGATAAATGACCTTCAGGAAGAACATCTTTTTCTACAAACTTAGCAGTCAGAGATGGATACCAGTAATTTGCTGGGTACATAGTTAACAGTGGCTTATGAATGCCTTGAATCTGATAGTTTAAAACTGAGTGTATTGCAACTTCATCCCAGCCTTTTATAAATCTTGAATGAGAATCACATTGTAGGTAGTAGTCTTCTCCTTCATAGAATTGATGAGCCAAGGCTCTACCTATTCCTAAACCAATGTTCTCAGGTGCTTTACTTTCAGCATGTTTAACATTAGGCAAGTCAGGAACATTAATCTCTGACTCTTTTACATAAACAGTGTGAACGCCAAAGTTAATTGTGTGATTTCCAGAAGACTGCTTGATTGCATCTAGAATTGTAGGTGTTACCTCAAAATCTCTATATGCTGCTATCTGTACAAATATACTGGCCATTAGTCACCCCAAATCGCATGGACACAAGTTCTACAAAAGTTTTCAAATGACTTTACTGTCATCATCTTATGCTCAATGCTCATCCATATATCACTAATTGGTTTATCATTGATATTTCCAAATACCGTTTCAAAATCGTAATCATTGCAACAGATAAAAGTATCTCCATTAGCAGCAATATGTAGCCATCCGTTTGGTCTTCCACCAACTTCTATGCCATTACCACAGCCAATTACTCTTTCTTTGCCCTTTTTCTCTTTGCTCTCAATAGCAGACTTATTTGTAATAATCTGATGAGTGTCTAAATGTCCATTTCTATCAACTAGATAAGGCATTTCATATACCTGAACATCTGGAAATATTGCTTTCCATCCATTTGTCATTCTTGCAAGGGTTCCAGTTTCAACATCTGTATCAATTTCTGGAGCATTTGCCAGTGTTTGAATCCAGCCACCATATTCAACTAAAGAATTCTTATTAATACCATTTACTTGAATAGACATTCTCTTGCTTGTAACCATATCTGGCAATTGTTCTACAGCGTAGGTTACTTGTTCAAGTAGTTTATCAAACATTTTAACTGGCTTTCCAGTTGCTTTTGCCCATTCTTCAGGCTCTGAAGCAGGAATATTAAAGCAAATGCCATAAACAACATCTTGATATTCTTTAATCATGTCTGTTCTTGCTTTTGTTAGTGGTGTGCCGTTTGTAAGAACAATTGTTCTAATCTTGTTTTTTCTTAATATTTCTAACATTTCTGGAAAATGCTTGTAAAGTAATACTTCATTGTAGTGGGCTGTATAAATAAAATCAAAGTTATCAGCAACAAATGTTCCTCTGCCAGCCATAAGTTGATTAATAATACTTTCAAATGTCTCAATTGGCATATTAGTTCTTTGAGCCAAAGGGTTCTCAGCATATCTTACAGGGCAAAACCAGCAACCAACATTGCAAAGACCATTTGGATCAATCTGTGCCATAGAAATCTTATAAGGATATTTCATATTACCACTTACCAATTGGGCACTTAGCAGCCTCTAATTTAACTTTAGCAGACATAACACAGCCACATTTTTTGCATTGTGTAGTTAATTTAATTAACTCTGGACATGCTTTGCATATCTCAATTCTAGATTCTTCTAATTCTTTTGACGAATGCTTAGTCATTGGATTTAATAAGTCTAGTGGTGTTACTCCATTTTTTTCTTTATACTCTGACCATCTTGACATTGTTTTTCTGCCCCTGTTCCTTTATTTAGTAGTTTTCGTTCTCTAATGCTCTTGCACTATGTGGATGAAATGGAAGATATCCAGTCAAATCTCTGTCGGTAATAGTAAACTTTTCACCATCAAATGTTGCATCACCACCCATAACATATCTTCCATATGGGTAATCTAATGCGTTAACTGCTAGTGGATTACTAAGTAATATACTACCAAAGTATTCAGTAGTTTGCAATTCATTTATGATTTCTCCGTTTTTAATAAATCTTACAGTTATTCCATCATGATCTGGATAGTCTAAAGAAATATCAATGACTTCATCATGATACATAAACATATCTGCAAATTCTTGCCATGTTGGAATACAGTAAGGAACTTCTCCTTCAATGACCCAAGCAATTGCTACGCCATTTATTCCATCGTTCCCTCTTGTATATAGAAGGTTATTATCTATTAGCATTTTTCTCCTTGTTTTCTATTAACATGTAAATTCCCATCCAGCAGCACAACGGTTAAACGGTGCAGGTGAACATGGTCCATATGTTCCACAGCCACCACCATATGTAGGCAAAGAACAGCCAGTTGAAGCACAGCAACCAACTGCCACATCTCCTGGACTACATGTAACACCACTTGATGGAGCAGCCGTAGTTGTTGTAGGAGCAGCCGTAGTTGTTGTAGGGGCTGCCGTAGTTGTTGTAGGGGCTGCCGTAGTTGTTGTAGGGGCTGCTGTTGTAGTAGTAGGTGCTGAAGTCGTAGTTGTTGGTGCATGAGTTGTTGTAGTAGGTGCTACTGTTGTAGTCGTAGGAGCCACAGTAGTAGTAGTAGGTGCTACGGTAGTAGTAGTAGGTGCTACGGTAGTAGTAGTAGGTGCCACAGTAGTTGTGGTAGGTGCCACTGTTGTAGTAGTTGGTGCTACAGTTGTTGTTGTAGGAGCAACTGTTGTAGTTGTAGGTGCTACTGTAGTAGTAGTAGGAGCCACTGTTGTTGTTGTAGGGGCAGGCGTAGTTGTTGCTCTAACAAATACTCCTATACCACTTGGAAAACGCTGTAATGGACTCACTTTTACTCCTTATTGGTTATTAAGCAAACTTATTTTGTGATGCAACACAAGTAAATGTTGCTGCAGCAGTTTTTCTAATTGTATAAACATAAATATCAGTTGCTGATGTATTTCCTGAAGAAGGTGCTGTTCCACCTAACCATTTAGGAGTTACTGATGATCCGTCAACACTAAATGCTGTTGGATAATATGCAGGTGAACCTTGTGGCGATTCAAATACAACAGAAATTTGTTCTCCAATTGCCATTAATGAATTAAGAGTTGTTGATCCATCTCCACGAACATTTATTGTCCAGTTTCCTGTGGCATTGACTGTGCGAATATTTACAGATGAAGTAACAACATCAATATTAATTGCTCCAGTTGCTGCTACAGCAGAAATAGTTGCTAATTCTTTTGGTGATGTAAGAGTCTTATTTGTAAGAGTCTGAGTTCCAGTTAATGTAGCAGTTGTTGTTGCATCTACTGCAATTGTTGGAACAGGACCAGATGGGTTAGTAATTGTTATACCAGTACCAGCAGTTAAGCCAGTAACATCTCCAGTACCAAATGACTGCCATGCAGCACCATCATAATAAACTGTCGTATTAGTATCAGCAAGGTATGCGAACATTCCTTCTTGTACAACACCTACTGTCAATGCAGCGTCTCTTGCAGCAGCAGAAGCGAAGTACATAATTGTTTGATTCTGCAGGTTGTACTGAACCTGGGCTGCAGTTAGAACATCGCCTGTTGTATATAGACGATATCCTGCGTTTGGACTACCTGTTGGCATCTTTTTTCTCCTTTAGTATGATAGTGCATTTGTATTAGGTGGATCTGTTAATGCTAGTATACCTTGATTTGGCGAATCAAGTATAAAAGCCTGAATAATTGGTTCTGCTGTAAGAACCTTCATATTCCAAATACCTGGTCTTACATCGTGCTGTACGCCTTGGACGAACAACTCACGAACAACGGTAGACCCACCAGGCATTGATTTTTCAATATTAATAAGTGTATAAATATCCATAGATAAATTAGCAAGAGTCTCAAACTCTGTTGAATCTGAAAGAATGTTTAAACTCATTGAGTCAATTCTTAAATTTGCATCTTTACGGGCTGCAATAAGTGTCCTTGCCTGATCATTAGCCTCTTGATTTGTTTGTACTAAAATGTCGCTTCTTTGTCCTGATTTGGTAAAATAAGTAGCAATACTTTCAGCATCTGATACTTCTTGAGGAACTCCACCAAGCATTGTAACCGTAACATCATTTAAAATTAATTGATCATCAAATGCAAAGTCAAGGTTGGTATATGTTAAGTCTCCAGGATCTCCAACATCTGAAAAGAATCTTGCAGTAGCATCTGCTAATTCTGAAACAATTTTGCGAGATAAGAATTTAGCCTCGCCCTGTCTTGACATGAAGAAAGCACCAAATTCTGATTGTTCAATAGTTTGAATGGCCTGCAAAACTCCTCTATTTCCACCAGGATCAACCTGCATTGTAGAGTCTCCAGGAAATATGCTTCTCATGGAGTTTGGGAATCCTGCAAAATCAAGGATTGTATTTACTCTCTCGCTAGATAATTGACCAGCAGTTGCTCCTGGTATTGGATCAGGACCAGTATTAACATTATTTAAAAGACGGAATCCATCAACACATTGCAAGGTGACTGTAGAAGTTTCATTTGTTCCTTGATAAAAAGATGTATCAAAGGAATTAATATATCCAGCAAACAATGAAACTCTAAATGTTTCTCCTTCAACTTCAGTATCTGCATATATTCTTATTTTGCGTAATGGCTGTAACTTACCATAGTATGGTGAGGATGTATTCTGTGGGTTGAAATCTGAATTAGGATCATTTAATGTTACCGTTGCACTTCCAGCCTCAAAATTAGAAAGAATACGGTTACGGCCTCTACGAATAGATACTGACATTGATTGATCAGTTATATTTGCAATATCTGCTGGTACATCTGCTAGGATGTTAGTCCCAAGAATTCCATAATTAATATCATCCAGTATAAATGGATAGCCAAATGATGCTCCGTTTGAAAAGTCAATTTCTATTCCTATTACTGGAACTGTCATTTTATACTGCCTCTAAGGTTATGCCTTGACCATTGTACTGCCCACGCAAAAGTCCATTTCTTACTGCAGAAACTAAATCTTGCTCAGTAGTTACTGATCCTTGAACTGTTAAGTTAACTACAACTCCAGAATCAGAAGTTGTATTTCCTATTCCTGCTGCATTGTCAATTGTAGAAGATCCTACAAAACCACCATACTTGGCTGCTAGACCTGCTGCTTTTGCAGCATATTGATCATTTTGCTTTTGAAGTGCTGCTAATCTTGCTGTTTCTGCTGCATTCTTAGTTGCTAATCCTGCTGCTGCTGCTCGTCTTGCAATTCCGTCATCACCACTATAGTTGTTTCCAGAACTTGTTCCTAGAATAGCATCTGCTGCTGCTAAGGCTGCTGCCGTTGCTGCACTATTTGCTGCAGCCAAGGCTGCTGCTGCTTCTGCTGCTGCTGCTGCAGCGTCTGCTGCTTCTTTTGTGGCATCTGCTGAGGCTGCTGCTGCTGAACTGCTTGATGAACTACTTGAAGATGTTGCTGCAGTATATCCTTTACCTGAAAGTGCTGCTTGATAAGCAAGAAGGGCATCTAATGCACTCTTCCAACCAAGGGTAGCCTGTGTAGCAGGATCAATTAATGTACCTGAGAATGTTACTGGTTGTCCAAGTTTAGTAATATAGTCAATAACTTCTTTAGTTGTTAATCCCCAGTTTGTTCCCAATGCTGTAATTTCAGCATCACTAAGAACATAATCACTTGCCTTGGTAATAAGATCTGCGTAGACTAATACTTCTTTAGAAGTTAATCCCCATTTAGTCTGTAGTTTAGCAATTTCTGCATCAGATAATTTACCATCATTAAGGGCATTGAAGAAATCAAGATATCTAGCAGCCTGCTCTTTAGATACACCCCAAGCCTTAGCAAGAGCAGTAACTTCATCATCTGAGATTGTTTGATCTGCTACTGCTAATAGTGTTTGAATATATGACTGAGTTGCCTCAATTGTCATGCCCCACTTTTTAGATAGAAGCAATACTTCTTCAGAAGATATCTTGCTATCTGCTAATACGGCAAGCAAGTCATTATAACGAGCAAGTGCTTTATTGGCTTCAAGTTGTAATTCAAGATTCTTACCCATCATGGCAATTCGTGCTGCTTCAGCAAGATTTCCTTGCTTAACTAAATTAAGACGGGCTGCTTCTAATTGAATTGGATCATCATTTGCAGTCTTGTAACCCATTTTAGCAAGTGCAGCCTGGCCCTTAGCAATTGCTGCTGTTTTAGCAGCGTCTGCTTTTGCTGCTGCTGCAGTTGAAGCATTCATTGCTGCTAATCTTTTATTTCTTGCTATTTCTTCTTTACTTAAATTTATAGTCTTTGCTTTTGAAGCATTATATTTATTTACTGCTTGATCCATACTTGTATAAGAACCAGCAGTCTTTTTAATATTATCTTCTACTGCTTGTGCAGATTTGCTTAATTTAACCTGGCCTTTATCTAGCCAACCAAAATGTTGTCCAAGTTTGTAAAGTCCATATCCAACTGCAGCAAGAACTAATGCAAGTCTTCCCCAAGGAGTCATAAAGATTGCTTTATTAAGAGCAACAAATCCTCTAACTAAGAATGCAATAACTCCTGTTGATCTTGCAGCCCATGCACTAATACCACGAAGTCCCATGAGAACTTGTGTGGCTGAACGACGGAAGAATCCCATTTCTGTTCTTAATGCCTCAAATGCTGCTTTGTCTCTTGAAATGTTTACAAGAACTTTGGCTGCTTTATATTTATTAATAACAAGTACTGCTGCTGAAATTGCTGTAGATGCACCAGAAACTGCTACTGCTAATTTAAGCCATCCACCAATACCAAATGGAAGTACTGCATTAATACCACCAAGAATGCCATACATGTCTCTAAAAGCATTTACAGCCTCTCCAATTTTTCCAACTGTATCTTGAAGAGCCTTATTTAATCCATCTTTGTTTTTTGTAGTCCATGCATCAATTAAAGGAATTACATCTGACTTTACATACTCTACAAACAATATTACGCTTGGAAGTAATGCTGTTCCAAGTTTTTCTGATAATTCTCCAAAAGCAATCTTAAGTCCAGTAATTGGATCTTTCTTGGCTAGATTTTTAGCAGCATCTTTATATGTAAGATTAAGATATGTTAATGCTTTGCCTAGTTGTTTATTCTTTACAATGCTAGCATCAAGTGCTGGAAATAACTTCTTTAAGGAAGTAAAATTGCCTGCTTGTGCTTTTGCAATTGCTTTTGTTACGCTATCTAAATCATTTGAAGAGCCTGCTGCAGCATCAACTGCAACACTTTGTAAATCCATTGCAGAAGTCACATCTTTTGTTACTGTAACTAGAGCAGCAAGACTGGCTCTTAATTCTGTGTCGCTGACATTAGTCAACATCTGTTGCTTACTTATATATTCTTCTACTGCAGCAATAGACTCATTTGTAGCACCAGTTGTACTTCTTAATACACCTGCTAATGCTTCTTGTGATTTTAAGTCTTCGCTTGCTGCTTTAACTGCATCAAGGCCAACCTTTACTGCAAATGCAGCAGAGGCTGCTGTGGCAACTGCAAATGATGCAACTGCTTTCTTACCAAAAGCATTAATCTTCTTTTCAAGTCTTGCAATATCTTTTTGAGCAGCCTTAGATCCTTTATCAGAGTATTGGGTAAGAATTCTGGCTACTACTGCACCTGCACCTGCCATATTAGCCTCTTTCCTTTTCTAAGTTTCTTTGCAATGCTGCTTTTGCATTGTTTAATGCTTGTTCTACATTTCGTTGTATTTTTTCTTGATCTTTATCAACGACTTTCCAAATTAAGCGTGAAGCACTAAATGTCTTGTTTTCTAAATTACTAAGAAATTTATTCACGCCAACAGATTTATTTGTTCTACCTGCTATTTCATATATAACACCTGCTGCTGAACGGTTTATCAATGCTCCAGCAGAGGTTGTATAATCCCTGCGAACTTTGCGTTCAGCCTTTGATGTGCTAATTCCTGCTTTAATTACGCTTTGATCCCATGCAGGCCATCCTGCACCACCACGAGAACGAGGCTTTGCAGCAGGCTTAGTACTCCAACCACTTAACGGTGGAGTACTACTGACAAGACCTTGTGCATCGTTTTTAGCAGTTCTAAGTTCATTATTAATAACCTTAGTAAAGTCACGCACAGCCTGCTTGTCAAATGATTCTAATGCTTTTAGTGTTTCCTTTATTCCAGTTAACACTATAACATCTTTACTCATTACCTACTCGCATTCTTTTGTTTTTCTTTTAGATAAATAACAATTGATTCAAGAACGCCATCTGGGGCATCTAATAAATCAACTGGAGATAAACCAGTTTCCACAGAAATCATTGCTAACGAATATGTTAGGCTGTCTCTGTGGATTCTAAATTTGGGTCTACAACTAACTCAACACTGTCTAATGTGTCAAGGAATGTGTCGCCCCAAGGCTTTACAACTTTTCCACTATCCTTCATTGCTGACCAAGCCAAGAAATAGATGTGTTCTAGTTTTTGGTCTTCGCTAAGTAACTTAGCAAATCCTTTGCCGAATTTTTGTTCAAAAGCAACTATTGATCTTGGTCGTAGAGAGTATATTGCTTCTACTCCATCAGTAGTCTTTGCTTTTATTTGTAGTCCGTCCATTTTGTGCCCCTTTTCTAAGGTGTTGTTGTTTTTGTGATATCGCCAGATATTGGCCATGTCACAGTTGCTGTTGCTAGTTCTCCTGCTGCTCCGTTTAGTGGTGTCCACTGAGAAATCAGCACAGAAAATGTATATTTTGGATTGTTTGCACTAGTTGCTGCATCAATTGGTTTTACTTCACATGCAATGGCAGTGCCCAGTAGAGGATATATAGTTGACTCTACTGAGCCTGCCTGGAAATCTTGGTGAAATTCAAAAGTCACAGTATTGTCAGCAAGGCCAGCAATTCTACGCTTTGAAGTATCTCCAAATTGTGTGGTCTCAACAATATCATAATTTGTTGCAAGTGAAATTGATTTGATATGATCGCTCAGATCAACTGCTCCAATTTTTATATATGCGTTTGTTAAGACTAATTTTGCCATGATTAAGGAGTTACATCCTTTGTGATTGCACCAGTAATTGGCCATGTCACAGATGCAGTGGCTAGTTCGCCTACAGCACCGTTTAGAGGTGTCCACTCTGAAATCAAAGCGTTAAATTGGTACGAAGGATTGTCTGCTGCTATTGCAGCATCCAAAGGCTTTACTGTACATGCAACAACTGTACCCAATAGTGGATATACTGTTGCTTCTACTGATGATGCTGCAAAGTCCTGGTGGAACTCAAATGTTACTGAGTTATCAACAAGTCCTGCTTGGCGTGTCTTTGCTGCAGCAGGAACATTTCCGCCTGCGAATGCAGTGGTTTCCACTACATCATATGTGCTGCCAAGTGTTACTGACGCAATATGATTTGAAAGATCTACTGCTCCAATTGTAACCTCAACATTTGTTAATACTATTCTTGCCATGGTTGGTTTTCTCCTTGTTCGTTATCTAGATTAAAAACAGGAGGTGTTTCCACAACCTGCTGTACTTCTTCTTGCTTTACTGCTTTTGGTGCCTTTGCTGATTCTGTGATATGACCAGCAGCAAGAAGAAATTCAACATTGCTTCTCTTGCTAAGTATATCAGTTTCAGTGAGTTTCTCACCTTTTGTTTTGCCACAGACCTTAGAGTCTGAGGTAACGATGTATTCCATTGCTGTTCTCCTTATCCCCATATTGTGAGGTTGTAGCGATATGATAAGAAAGACTGATCTCCAGAAGTATAAGTACCACTTTCTGCACTAATAACTCTGAGTGTATCAACAAGGTCACCTAATGTTCTGTCTGACTCTATAGCAGTTTTGATTGATCCATTACCACTACCAGCCAGAAAATTATCAAGTTTGTCTTGTCCAGTTCTTTCTGATATTCTTTGAACAATCACATAAACATCAACAGATGCTTGATCTAAACCACGCATATTGTCAATATCAAATGTGAAATCTAGTTGTCCTACTACAGCACATGGAGGAGTTACTATATCTGGAATAGTATCATAAACTCTTAAATTTGTGATTGTTTGTAGGTTACTCTTTAAGGCATCTCTTATGCCATTAATATTGGTCATTGCCATTAGAAAGCCAAACCAAAGTTTCTACGGAATGTCTTTAGCAACATCTCAACATCTGGATCTAGGCGAGAACTTAAACGAACTGTTCCTAATTCTACAGAGCCTGCAATACCAAATGGAGATTGCTTTCTAACAAATAATCTTGATGCCTGAATTTTGCAGGCTAATTCTACTTCATATGGAACAGATGACCATCCCCAAACTCCAGTTATTTTAACTGTTTGTGGAAAAAAGTATGGGAAAACATATGTTTGAACTGCTAATAGTCTTGTTATTGGCCAACCTATTTCTGGACTATTTACAGGCTCATACATAATGTCTGTATCTAAATTCCAATTTTGTGTATATGCACCATTAAAATTTGCTCTTGATAATACTTCTGTTGGCTCAACAAGGTCATCTATTTCTAGGAACCATGGACTTAATGGTGTGTAATATTTAGTTACTGGAGATGCTAGTGTGCCTTCTTGATAAAAGTATCTTTGACAATACTCATCAATCATACGACTTGCAGCAAGAATTGCTGCTTGGATATCATTATCATCCAGGCTATCTTCAATTTGCAGTGCATTTCTCACATCTGCTAGTGTCGTATAGACATTATTAGGTTGTGAACTCTGTGCAAGCGTAGGTCTACTCATTTGCTCCTCTTCTCCATCTTAGGCAACATAGCCTTCTCCATTATAGGAGTAGCAGTTGCTGTTTCTTTTTTAATTCTAAAAATCTTTTTAATTCTTTTCATAACTTCCTTTTTTTAAATGAAGGACAGGCCCGTAAACGGGGCAGTCTTTAGGCCTGTCCTCCACCTTAGATTGCTCTAAGTATTATATAGAATTAACTATATAAATTAGAATGTAGGTGTTACAAGACCAGTTCCTGAGATCTTTGAGAACGCTGCAGGGTAACGACCAGCAGTTGCAGCAGCATAGCCGTATACAACTGACTTGATTGTCAATGATCCTGCACCTGTTGCATCAAAGTTCAATGCGAATGGTGATCCTGCTTGCTCCCATAGATGGAATTCTGGTGCTGTTACGCAATAGATTTCATCTTCGTTGTCTCCAGCACCTGCTACTGTTGTAACATTTGCATCTGCAACGATTGGTAGACCCATTAGTGAGTAACCTGAGTTACCGTAGTATGCCTGTCCTGCACCTGTTGCAAATGCGTTCATTGGGCCATTTAGTGTTGGAACTACTAGTGGACGACCTGCTGAATCAACGCTTGCAAGCAAGAATGCTAGACGACGAGGATGCATTACCCAATGTGTTGGGTTCATGTATGCACCAGTCTGAACTAGTTGGTAAGCATTTGCTAACTTAGGATATAGTTCAGCAACTGTTGGTGATGCATCAGTATATGTTACTGATCCAATACCTGAAGTATTTGAAAGACCTAGCATTTGACCTGATGAACCTGAACCATTTAGGATCTGGTCATCAAGTGTTGTGTGCCATCCACGAATAAGATCCTGGATGATGAATGTGTCAATACCTGTACCACGCTCAATTGCCTGCTTTGAGATATCTTGCTGTCCTGCAATTGTACGAACATCTACTGTAAGTAGTGTATCGTCAGCATTTGTATTTGAGATTGCATCATTCTGTGCAGCCTGAATTGCAGTTGATGTACCAGTAGTCATGCGTGAGATATTTAGTGTCATACCTGCTGGTGGAAGCGACATCTTGTTTGTTGCAAAGTCTGCTGTTGGGCGACCTGCACGAGCAAGAGGTGCTGCTAGATCAACAAGGTACTGTGGAATTACGAGACCAGCAAAGTTGCCAGTTCCTACTGAGCGACGCTCAACTTCCTCTTCACGAGAGTGACGAGCAAGACGCTCTTGTGCTGCATAGTCATTGCTGAACTTAGCAGTAAATGCATCCTTAACGAATGAAACATCTGCATTCTCTGGTGAGTATGTACGGGCTTCAGATGTGATCTTTGTTGAAGCAGTTGTCTTTGGCATTGCAATACCAGCGACTGCTGATCGTGCTTCAGTTGCCTTAGCATCTGCATCTGCCTGTGCTTTGAACTTTTCAATCTTTGAATCTAGTGAGCGTGACTCTTCAACAAGGGCATCAACCTTTGCTGTTTCATCTTCTGTAAGGTCTGTACGGTTCTCTGTGGCTACTGCCTCAAGAATTGCATCCATTTCTACCTTAACTGCATCACGAGCCTCAATTACTTTGTCTAAATAAGACATTTATTGTTCTCCTTTGTGAGTTTGTTAGTTTGAGGTGGTGGTTATGGATTTCACGACGCTTACGGGTGTGAACCTAACTCCGACTTCGTCCTATCTTTTAGGATAGGAATATTATTTTATATTGTTTCTCTTTGCTTTTGCTAAACGAAGAGACATTGATCTTGGCATATTATCTGGCAAGAAGTTTAGTACTGATGGGAAATCTCCAACAATCTTTGCACCTTGTCCAGGAACATCTATTACATTGATAACATTTGCAGCCATCTCTTGCATTCCACCACACATAATGCAGTCTTCGCATGTGCAGCCCATTTCACAGCAATCACATGATTCTGGCATCATTGTTGGCTGAATTAATAAAGGTGAATCTTCATCTGTATCATCATCTGGAAGGCCAAGCATTAATTGTAGTAAATCTTTACCTTCTTCAAGTTCATCACTTGCATCACTTATTTTATCTAAGATTGATAATAAAGCAACAGTTGTTTCTGGAGACATTTCTCTTCCTTCTTTCAGTGCTTGTGCTGCTCTTTTAATTGCTTCCCTGGCTTCTACTGAAGTTGATGGGTAGGCTGGATATGTGACGATTGATACATCACCGTCAGCAAGGCTTACTTCAGTAAGAGTTCTTTCTGTACGGTCTTTGCTCCAGTTTTGACGGATAACACGGAATGCAAAAGACATTTGATCAACATCA
>Ga0214921_10003666_pt1 | contig 23315 bp, 17 predicted proteins | sample LL1505_MetaG_FD_177992 | JGI IMG/M metagenome (GOLD analysis project Ga0214921, IMG submission 177992) | Freshwater microbial communities from Lake Lanier, Atlanta, Georgia, United States - LL-1505 | ecosystem: Environmental > Aquatic > Freshwater > Lake | place: USA: Georgia | collected... | reverse complement strand
AACCCATCGGCTACATCCCGCCTGCCGAGGCCGAGGCAAACTACTACCGGCAACTCGCCACTCAGGCCACCGCAGTGGCGGCCTGACTTAAACCAAATGGCCTCCACGAATTCCGGGGCGATTCACTATTTACTTCTTCTTTGATGCAGAGCGACGGCTTGCAACGCCAGCACCCAAGAGGGCCAAACCAACCAAGGCCAGGCTGCCTGGCTCAGGAACCGCAAAATTCGCGCTCACATCACCAGTGATGAACCTGGTGACAGGATCAGTAGTTGGATTGACACCGTCATAGTCTCCATTCACGCGAACGTTCAGGAAGAAGGGATCGGGGGCCACAAAAACCGTTTTGCCGAAGGCGGTCAACGTGAAGTCTGTGAAATCAATGTTGAAGGCGCCAGGAGGGCCATTCAAATTGCCCGTACCGGCACTGGAGAACAGAGCCGCACCTGCGGACGCGAGCAAGATGTCTTCGCCGTTGTTGGCCAAGACTGCGGGCAAGGTACCGTTTGTCACGGAACCCGTTGTGTCCGAGCCCGGGTCCAGAAAAAGGTCAAATGCATTGTTGTTAGAAGCAAAGGTGTTAGGCCCTGTGATGCTGCCAGCAGCCGAAAACACCGCGTAAATCCTGTAGCCGCCAATCGGATCAAAAGAGTTCAGCAAGCTGGTCACCGTAGCGCCGCCGTTGGTATCCAGAAATTGGCTGAAGTTCGCAAACGCCGAAGCCGCGAAGGTTCCTGGGCCCGTGACCGTCAGAGCCTCGGTGTAAGAGCCGTTCAACTTGCCAGCCTTCAAAGTTGCGTTGGCAAGACTGAAAACATTGGCACCAGGAATCACGGTTTCATTGACCGTAAACTCTTCGAAAATTGCAGCGGACGCAGAACCACACGCCAGAGCGGCGGCAGTTGCAACGATGGAAACAAGATATTTAGACATCAGATCCTCCAGAGGGGTTGGGGTCGAGTGATCCACTCACGAGACCCTTTAAGCACCAGTCGTGCCAGAAAATTAAACCTATACGAATCAATCACTTAGGACGATTCTTCGAAAGAGCTCTGATCTGATGTAAGTTTTTCCGACACCCTTGCCCCCGCGCGACCTCCCTTGCGGATCAATGAATTTTTTCGAGCTATGGTGTAAGCCTAAGAGTCAGCTAAGTCCCGCCCAAGGCCGGGAAATTCGATCTACACCCAGGATCAACCAATGCAAACCCCGACGACACCGAAGAGCCGGGAGGCCATTGCAGCCGCCTACAAGTCCGAGCCGTGGTGGTACGACGTCCGCGGCTTCTTCATCCTCACCTTCGCTTACAACAGCACTCTGACCGAGCAGTTGCGCTTCTTCGGTCCGAATTTCGGCGCGCAGCATCTCGAAGTGGCCTGTGGTACAGGCACGCTGCTCGAGTTGATCTTCCACTGGCGCCGCTGGAAGAAGCTTCCGAACGTTCAGGTGGTCGGGGTCGATTACGCCGAACCGATGCTGGCCGGCGCGCGACACCGTTTTGCTGGCAAGCCCGACCTCGAATTCCTGCATGCCGATGTCGCGGAGATGCCTTTCGCAGCGGACTCATTCGACACAGCCAACGTCGCAAACGCCGTGCACTGCTTCCCGGATGTCGATGGTGGCATGCGCGGAGTGTTACGGGTACTCAAGCCCGGTGGCACCATGGCCGCGAATGTGTTGCTCTTCCCCCGAGGACGCTGGCCGCTACGCCCGCTGGCCGAACGCATCAATCGCTGGGGTATGCGCAAGGGGATCTTGTTCACGCCTTATGAACGCGACGACATTCGCCAGCGCATCATCGCTGCCGGGTTCGAGATCGTGACCGAGGGAGCTTCTGGCAACTGTTACAACGTGCTGGCGCGCAAACCCGCAGCGCAATAATCCGCTCCGCCACTGCAAACTGCGGGTTGAATATCGCTACGCACTCATTCGATTACTCGGCCGCGTTCTCGCGCAACATCGGTTGGGTCACCAAGCCTGAGCAGGCGGCATTGCGCAGCGCCCGAATTGCCATTGCCGGTCTTGGCGGTGTCGGCGGGGCTCACCTACTGACCTTGTGCCGACTCGGTATCGCCCAGTTCAACATTGCCGATTTCGACCACTTCGAGGTCCACAACTTCAACCGGCAGGCCGGTGCCTCGATGCCCTTTCTGGGCCAGCCCAAGGTGGACGTGCTGGCGCAGCTGGCCCTGGACGTGAATCCTGAAGCCGATCTGCGCAGATTCAGTCAGGGCGTCACGCCAGACAACGTGGATGAGTTTCTGCGCGATGTTGATCTGTATGTCGATGGGATCGACTTCTTTGCCATTGAGGCCCGGCGCATGGTGTTCGCTGCATGCCGCGAGCGCGGCATCCCGGCACTCACCGCGGCGCCGCTGGGCATGGGCGTGTCGCTGCTGTACTTCGACCCGAAGGGCATGAGCTTCGAAGACTACTTCCGGCTCGAAGGGCAACCCATCCAAGAGCAGTACGCGCGCTTCATTGCGGGGCTCTCGCCGGCCATGCTGCAGCGCCGCTATCTCGTCGCCGCTGAGGCCGTCAATTTCACCGAGATGCGCGGCCCCTCGACGATGATGGCCTGCGATCTTTGTGCAGGCGTGATGGGCACCGCTGCGTTGAAGGTGCTGCTCGGTCGAGGGTCATTGAAGGCCGCGCCGTGGGCGATGCAGTTCGACGCCTACGAGCAGACTCTGCGGTTCACGTGGCGGCCCTTCGGCAATGACAACCCGCTACAGCGCCTGCTGTTGATGATGGTGCGATCCAAGCTCAAGGGCAACGGCTGACGTCGAAGCGGCAGCGCCGGCTCAATTGCCAGGTTCTGCGTCGTGAACAGACCACTCCTGTGAGGCATCGGCGACCTCACTCGTGCGCGACAGGCTGCCAGGCTCGGTGTGGTGCTCGTCCATGCTCTCGATCTTGCGGCGCCAATCCATGCCGGGATTGTCGATACGAAACCCGAAGTAGGGGCCGCCTTTGGCGATGATGCTTCGGACGGCCATCGCCTCGGCAGTGGCAATCAGCCCTGCACCCAGCTGGATGCTGACCTGACCTCGTGCCCGATCCGGGAGTGAAACTGCAGCGCGAGCGAGAAATCCGTTGAGCGATGCGTCAATGACCTCCAGCGCCACCGCTTGATCGTCGCCCTGATGATCGAGTGTGAGGGTGGCAGGACACTTGAGCGAATAGCGTCGATGTCGTCGCAAGGATTCCCGGATGGCCGATTCGCCTTGAACCGTCGGCAACACGTCGCGGTAGCTGTCTTCATGGTAGATCGCCTTCAGCAACCGTCGACGCCTTTGGTCGAGTTGCTCGAAGACTCGAGTTTTCTGGTTGAAGAAGTGATCGAGCAACGCGGGCGACATGACAGGATCATTGGTCGTGTAGTAGGTGCGCGCTGGAAACTTGATGTTCGGCAGCGAAACCTTGGTGAAGTAGTGATGCAGGTTCTTGTTGGGCCGGCGTCCTTCATAGGCCTCGTAAAACTTCTGCGGCGCTGCCTGCAGGTCCAGCGTGGCACCGACAGCTGGTGCGCCGTTGGCAAAGTCGTAGCTGTTGACGACATCAGCCTCCAGTCGCTGGAAGAACAGCAGTGATTCATACATCTCGATGTGCTTCGGATTGACCGCGATGACGAGATGGCGGGTGTCGAAGTACTCGGTGCAGTACTGGTACATGAACTTCATCAGCGGGAACAGGATCGTTCCACTGGCGTCGCGGAACTCAGCATGAACCGCGAGTGCCGAGATTTCGGCAATGCGACCTGGCTGTGCTCTCACGGCTGTCAAGTCGAACGCCGACTGCATGGGGAAACCAAACACGCCTTCGCGAATGATGGAGAGCGTGCCCACGATCTGTTCGTCGAACTTGGCGAACAGCGTGGTGGTGGTCGGCAAGGCGTGGTAAGGCGTCACCCGCAAGCCTGAGGGATCGGGCTTCATGAAGCCGCTGGCCACGTACGCCTCGTGCAGCAGTGAAAAGCAGCCTTCAAGCTCGTGTTGCGTCGCAGCAATGCCGAGCGTCAACCGGGGGTCGGGGTTGGGGTTGCAGTCGGCCATGCGCCGATACAGCGCAAAGCGCGTCTCGCGCGGCAGTCCGCTCATTGCTGCACGGGCAAGTTGCGGTATGCGTCGTGTCTGGCGAGCTTCCGAGGAGTCTGTCATGAGCGATCTGCCGGGTGGCCGTCGCTACAGTGCGAAACGACGAGGCCAAGGCTGTTTGGATAGTACAAGTGATTCCGCATCGCGCGGTGTGGAAATGCCCGGCCACAGCCGTGCTGTTCCTGCGCCATTGGGAACCGCTGGCATGATTGAATCAAGGGTGGGTTGCCGAGTTCGGACATGCAGAGGGTGCGATCGTGAGAACACTGACGTTGGCTTGGCGCAATCTGCTGCGCAATCGGCGGCGATCTCTGATGACCCTGATCGCCATGGTGCTGGGTCTGGTGGCGGTGCTGCTGTTCGGCGGCTACGTCACTGACATCCGATACGGACTCCAATCGGAGTTCGTGCGGCGCACGGGGCACCTTCAAGTCCAGCATAAGGATTACTTCCGGCTGGGCAGTGGCAACCCGACGGCCTACGGCATCGCCTCTTACGAGCGGATCGTTTCGGCCATCAAGCAAGACGCCGTGCTCGCGCCGCTGCTGGTGGTGGTAACGCCAACACTGCAGTTCGGAGGCGTCGCGGGCAATTTCGCGGCCGGCGTTTCACGCACGGTCCTCGTCAACGGTGTGGTGGTCGAAGACCAGAATCGGATGCGCAGCTGGAACGATTACGGGATGCGCATCCTGTCTCGACATTTGTCGCTCACCGGCACCGATCGCGATTCGGCAGTGATCGGGACTGGCGTCGCCCGCGTGCTGGAACTCTGTACTGCGTTGAAAGTGCCTGATTGCGCCGCGGCTGCACCCAAGGTCGAGCCGCAAGGCGCCGATCTGCCCAGCGACATTGCGGACCTGACAGGAGCTGCATCGACGCAACAAGCCGTTCGATCGGCAGACGGTGCACAACGCATCGAGCTTCTGGCCGGCAACGCGCGCGGTGCCCCCAATGTGGCGTCCGTCAATGTCGTGCGCGCCGAGTTCCAGGGCTTGAAAGAACTGGACGATGTCTATGTGGGCCTGCACCTGTCGCAGGCCCAGAAGCTGATCTATGGAGCCGGACCTGCTCAGGTCACCGCCATCGTGCTGCAGTTGCACCACACCTCCCAGATTCCGGCGGCCAGAGAACGGCTGGACCAGATCTTGAAGACAACGCTGAAGGACGAACCGCTGGCGGTGTTCGACTACGAGACGCTGAACCCGTATTACGGTCAAGCGCTGGCGATGTTTGCGTCGATCTTTGGATTCATTTCCATGCTGATCGGCGCGATCGTGTTGTTCACCGTCAGCAACACGATGAGCATGGCGGTGATCGAGCGCACGGTCGAGATCGGCACCTTGCGCGCGATCGGCCTTCGGCAGAAAGGGATCAAGGCGATGTTCCTGACCGAAGGCATCGTCCTGGGCTGTTTCGGCGCCGTGCTCGGGATCGGCACGGCGCTAGGCATTGCATGGTTCATCAATCAGCTCGGCCTGACATGGATCGCCCCAGGCCGCATTGAGGCAACGCCACTGGCCGTGAGCCTGCATGGCGAACATGGGCTGATGCTGGTCAGTGCAGTCGGCCTGGTGATCGTGGCCGCGCTGTCTGCGATCCTGCCCGCCTCACGCGCGGCGCACATGAACATCGTGGATGCCCTGCGCCACGCGTAAGCACGACACTCAGCGCCGCACAGGCGGCAAATCAGTGCAGCTGCCGTGTGCCACCTCGGCGGCCATGCCGATGCTTTCTCCCAGCGTCGGATGCGGATGGATGGTCTTGCCGATGTCAACGGCATCGGCACCCATCTCGATGGCCAGCGCCACCTCGCCGATCATGTCGCCCGCGTGCGTACCAACGATGCCACCGCCCAGGATGCGACCGTGGCCGTGGGCTTCCGGGCTGTCATCGAACAGCAGCTTGGTGAAGCCCTCGTCGCGGCCGTTGGCAATCGCGCGGCCTGAAGCCGTCCACGGGAACAGACCCTTCTTGACCGGGATGCCCTTGGCCTTGGCCTCGTCTTCGGTGAGGCCCACCCAGGCCACTTCGGGATCGGTGTAAGCGACGCTGGGGATCACCCGTGCGTCGAACTGTGCCTTGCTGTCACCAGCGGCCACTTCGGCGGCCACATGGGCCTCATGCACGGCCTTGTGCGCGAGCATCGGCTGGCCGACGATGTCGCCGATCGCGAAGATGTGCGGAACATTGGTGCGCATCTGCACGTCGACAGGGATGAAGCCGCGGTCACCGATGATCACGCCCGCCTTGTCGGCACCGAGTTTCTTGCCGTTCGGCGTCCGCCCCACGGCCTGCAGCACGAGGTCATAGACGCCCTCGCTCTTGGTGCCATCCAGACCTTCGAACTGAACCTTGATGCCATCAGCCGTGGCCTCGGCGCCCACGGTCTTGGTTTTCAGCATCAGCTTGTCGAAGCGGTGTGCGTTCATCTTCTGCCAGACCTTCACCAGGTCGCGGTCGGCGCCCTGCATGAGGCCATCAAGCATCTCAACGACATCCAGCCGCGCGCCGAGGGTGCTGTACACCGTGCCCATCTCCAGGCCGATGATGCCGCCACCGATCACGAGCATGCGCTCAGGCTTCTGGCGCAACTCGAGTGCGCCGGTGCTGGTGACGATGCGTGGGTCGTCCTTGGGAAGGAAAGGCAGTTTCACCGCCTCGGAACCCGCCGCAATGATCGCGTTCTTGAACTTGATCGTCTGGACCTTGCCGTCGGCGCCCGTGACCTTGAGGTGGAAAGGATCGGCGAACTCGCCCACCCCATTCACCACCGTCACCTTGCGCATCTTGGCCATCGCGGCCAGACCACCCGTGAGCTTGCCGACCACCTTGTTCTTGTGCGCCAGCAGCTTGCCCAGGTCGACTTCAGGCTTCTGGAAAGTGATGCCCAGATCGGCGAAGTGGGTGACCTCGTCCATCACAGACGCGACATGCAGCAGCGCCTTGCTCGGGATGCAGCCGACGTTCAGGCAGACGCCGCCCAATGTCGGGAAGCGCTCCACCAGCACAGTCTTCAAACCCAGATCGGCGCCACGGAAGGCCGCCGAGTAGCCGCCAGGGCCGGCGCCGAGCACGAGCAGGTCGCACTCGACGTCGGCGCCGCCGGCGTAGCTTGACGCCTGCGGCGCTGCTGCCGAAACCGCCGGGGCAGGCGATGGCGCCGCGGCCACTGGAGCCGCCGCAGCAGGAGCGGGCGATGGCGCAGCGGCCGCCGTCGACTCAAGCGACAGGATCACAAATCCCTCGCCGACCTTGTCGCCAATCTTGACCTTCAACTCCTTGACGACGCCTGCCGCCGAGGACGGGATTTCCATCGAGGCCTTGTCGCTCTCCACCGTGATCAGGCTCTGCTCGGCCTTGACCACATCGCCGGGCTTCACCAGCAACTCGATGATTGCCACGCTCTTGAAGTCGCCGATGTCCGGGACCTTCACGTCAATGATTGCCATGTCGTGCTCCTTGGGTTCAGAGCACGATCCGGCGGAAATCCGCCAGCAGCGATGCGAAGTAGACATTGAAGCGTGCGGCAGCGGCGCCGTCGATCACGCGGTGGTCCCAGCTCAGGCTGAGCGGCAGGATCAGGCGCGGCACGAATTGCTTGCCGTCCCAACGTGGCTCCATGCTGCTCTTGCAAACGCCCATGATGGCGACTTCCGGCGCATTGATGATCGGCGTGAAGTACCGCCCACCGATACCACCCAGGCTGCTGATGCTGAAGCAGCCACCGGTCATGTCGGCCGGGCCGAGCTTGCCGTCGCGCGCCTTATTGGCGAGGTCGCTCATCTCGGTGCTGATCTCGAAGATGCCCTTCTTGTCGGCATCCCTGATCACCGGCACGACCAGACCGTTCGGCGTGTCGGCAGCGAAACCGATGTGGAAGTAGTTCTTGAGCACGATCTGCTCGCCATCGAGCGAGGCATTGAACTGCGGGAACTTCTTCAGCGCGGCCACTGTCGCCTTGATCATGAAAGCGAGCATCGTCACCTTGACGCCCGACTTCTCGTTTTCCTTGTTGGTGGCCACACGGAAGGCCTCCAGGTCGGTGATGTCGGCTTCTTCGTGATTGGTAACGTGCGGGATCAGCACCCAGTTGCGGTGCAGGTTGGCACCGCTGATCTTCTGGATGCGGCTCAGGTCCTTGCGCTCGATGGGCCCGAACTTGGCGAAATCGACCTTCGGCCAGGCCAGCAGTCCGGGGAAGCTGCCACCATCGCCAGCGGGCGCCGCGCTCTTCTGCGCCGCCGTGACGATGCTGCCAGCCATCACGCGCTTGACGAAGCCTTGCACGTCGTCCTGCGTGATGCGACCCTTCGGTCCCGTGCCCACCACCTCATGCAACGGCACGCCGAGTTCACGCGCGAATCGGCGCACCGACGGCGACGCGTGGGGCAGCGCGCCCTTGGGCGCTGTCGGATCGTGGGCCGGCATGGCAACAGCTGGCGCCGAAGCGGAGGCCACCACCGGCGCGACCACAGCGGGCGCTGCCGCGGGTGCAGGTGCCAGAGCAGGCGCCGCAGCAACCGCCGCTGCTGCAGGCGCACTGGCGACACCTTGCAGGAGAGCGATCAACGAGCCCTCCTTCACCTTGTCGCCCACCTTGACTTTCAACTCGCTGACCACGCCGGCATGGGACGACGGGATCTCCATCGATGCCTTGTCGCTCTCGACCGTGATCAGGCTCTGCTCGAGTTTCACGCTGTCGCCCGGCTTGACGAAGACCTCGATCACAGCCACTTCCTTGAAGTCGCCGATATCGGGCACGCGCACCTCGACCGGACCGACGGACGCGGCAGCCACCGCGGGCGCCGCGACGGCTGCAGCCACTGGGGCTGGCGCCGCTGCAGGTGCGGCAGCCGCGGCGGTCGCCGGTGCCGCGGCAGGCGCTGCGGCCCCGGCGGACTCCAGCATCAGGACCAGTACGCCCTGGTTGACCTTGTCGCCAAGCTTGACCTTCATCTCCTTCACCACGCCGGCATGCGACGAGGGGATCTCCATCGACGCCTTGTCCGACTCCACCGTCAGCAGGGACTGGTCGACGGCGACCGTGTCGCCCACCTTGACCAGCAACTCAATGATCTCGACATCCTTGAAGTCGCCGATATCCGGCACCTTGACTTCTACCGTGGCCATGTCTTCTCTCTCCGGTTTTCTTATGCGTAAAGGGGATTGATCTTGTCGGTATCGATACCGTACTTCGCAATGGCCTCGGCCACCTTCGCTGCTGGCACCGATCCTTCGTCACTGAGTGCCTTGAGCGCGGCCACTACGATGTAGTGGCGATTCACCTCGAAGTGCTCGCGCAGCTTGCTGCGGAAATCACTGCGGCCGAAGCCGTCGGTGCCCAGCACCTTGTAGGTGCGGCCCTTGGGCATGAAGGCACGGATCTGCTCCGCGTAGTTCTTCATGTAATCGGTGCTTGCCACCACCGGCCCGGCATGCGCGGCCAGCTGCTGGGTGACATAAGCCACCTTGGCTTCTGCCGTGGGGTGCAGCAGGTTCCAGCGCTCAACGTCCTGGCCTTCGCGGGTCAGCTCGTTGAAGCTCGGGCAGCTCCAGACATTGGCGGACACGCCCCACTCCGCTTCGAGCAGCTTCTTCGCCTCGATGCTCTCGCGCAGGATCGTGCCGCTGCCCAGCAGGTTGACGCGCAGCTTCTTCTTGGCGCCCTCCTGCAGCAGGTACATGCCCTTGATGATCTGCTCTTCGGTGCCGGCCTTCAGGCCTGGCATCGCGTAGTTCTCGTTGAGCAATGTGATGTAGTAGTAAATGTTTTCCTGCTGTTCGACCATGCGCTTCAAGCCATGGTGAAGGATCACACCCACCTCGTGCGCGAAGGTCGGGTCGTAGCTGATGCAGTTTGGAATGGTGCCGGCCAGGATGTGGCTGTGGCCGTCTTCGTGCTGCAGGCCTTCGCCGTTCAGTGTGGTGCGGCCGCTGGTGCCGCCGAGCAGGAAGCCCCGCGCTTGCATGTCGCCGGCCGCCCAGGCCATGTCGCCAATGCGCTGGAAGCCGAACATCGAGTAGTAGACGTAGAACGGAATCATGATCCGGTTGTTCGTCGAATAGCTCGTCGCCGCGGCGATCCAGCTGCCCATGCCACCAGCTTCGTTGATGCCCTCCTGCAGGATCTGGCCGTTCTCGGCCTCGCGGTAGTACATCACCTGGTCCTTGTCGACCGGCGTGTACTTCTGCCCTGCGGGGTTGTAGATACCGATCTGGCGGAACAGGCCTTCCATGCCGAAGGTACGCGCCTCATCGACCAGGATTGGCACCACTCGCGGGCCGAGTGCCGCGTCACGCAGCAGGGTATTCAGGAAGCGCACATAGGCCTGCGTGGTGCTGATCTCGCGGCCTTCCGCGGTGGGCTCGAGTACCGCCTTGAAGGTCTCCAGCGGTGGTACGGTGAACTGCTCGTCGGCCTTTGCGCGGCGCTTGGGCAGGTAGCCACCGAGGGCTTGGCGCCGCTCGTGCAGGTACTTCATCTCAGGCGTGTCGTCAGCCGGCCTGTAGAACGGAATGCTCGGCAGATCGGCGTCGGGAATCGGGATGTTGAAGCGGTCGCGGAAGCGGCGGATGTCGTCATCGGTGAGCTTCTTGGTCTGGTGCGCGGTGTTCTTGCCTTCACCCGCTTCGCCCATGCCCCAACCCTTCACCGTCTTCACCAGCAGCACGGTGGGCTGCCCTTGGTGGGAATTCGCGGCGTGGAAGGCGGCGTAGACCTTGCCCGCGTCGTGGCCACCGCGGCGCAGGTTCCAGATCTCGGTGTCGGACAACCTGGCCACCATCTCCAGCGTGCGCGGGTCGCGTCCGAAGAAGTGCTTGCGGACGAAGGCACCGTCATTGGCCTTGAAGGCCTGGTAATCGCCGTCAAGCGTGTCCATCATGATCTTGCGAAGGGCACCGTCCTTGTCCTTGGCCAGCAGGCCGTCCCATTCCTTGCCCCAGATCAGCTTGATGACGTTCCAGCCCGCACCGCGGAACTCGCCCTCCAGTTCCTGAATGATCTTGCCGTTGCCGCGCACCGGTCCGTCCAGACGCTGCAGATTGCAGTTGACGACGAAGATCAGGTTGTCGAGCTTCTCGCGCGCCGCCAGGCCGATGGCGCCCAGGCTTTCAGGCTCGTCCATCTCGCCGTCGCCGCAGAACACCCAGACCTTGCGGTTGGCGGTGTCGGCGATGCCGCGGGCATGCAGATACTTGAGGAAGCGCGCCTGATAGATCGCCATCAAGGGCCCCAGGCCCATGGATACTGTGGGGAACTGCCAGAACTCGGGCATCAGCTTGGGGTGCGGATAGCTGCTGAGGCCCTTGCCAGCACCTTCCTGACGGAAGTTCAACAGTTGTTCTTCAGTCAGCCGCCCTTCCGTGAAAGCGCGGGCGTAGACGCCCGGGGAACTGTGGCCCTGGATGTACAGGCAATCGCCGCCGTGGCCCTCGCTCTCGGCGTGCCAGAAATGATTGAAACCTGCGTCGAACATGTGCGCCAGCGAGGCAAAGCTGCTGATGTGGCCGCCGAGGTCGCCGCCGTCGGCTGGGTGCAAGCGATTGGCCTTGACCACCATCGCCATGGCGTTCCAACGCATGTAGGCGCGCAGTCGACCTTCGAGTTCGAGGTTGCCTGGATTGCGCTGCTCCTCTTCGGGCTCGATCGTGTTGATGTAGCCGGTATTGGCCGAAAACGGCATGTCGATGCTGTTCTGGCGTGCGTGCTCCAGCAGTTGTTCCAGCAGGAAATGAGCGCGCTCCGGACCTTCACCTGCGATGACGCCGGACAACGCGTCCAGCCACTCACGGGTTTCCTGTGCGTCGGTGTCATTGACGGCGGCGCCGACAGGTTGATCAGGCATTGCGGACATGGTGTCTCCAGACGGGCGAAATGTTGTTATTGGGGTGCATTTTTGCACCGGTGCGGCTCTGATACGGGCGTCGTCGAGTGTTGGGTGGGCGTGCGGTAAGCGGTTTGACGGCATAGATTCTGACCTATACGTGTTTACGCGAATGTGCGGGTGCCACCGATAATTGGATCCATGCAGCTACCACTCGACATCGGCAAACGACTGCGTCGCTCCGCGCCGTTCGAGCGACGGCTGTTCGGGCGTTGGTGGCGCCGTCAATCGCCATCACGGCAGGACCGCTACGCGACGCTGGCCCCGCTTGCCTCGGTGCTGCTGTTTCTGGCCGCGATCATTTCGGCGTTCTGGTACCTGCGCAACGAAGAGTTACAGCGGGCGGGCGATTCGGTGCGGCGCGACACCGAGGTGGCGCAGCAGCACATCCGGCTGAGGCTGATCGAGAACGAGGAGCAACTCGGCCGCATCGCGCAGGAACTGGTGGTGAACCGGCCTGACCGCAACCTGTTCCTGCGAAATGCGGCTGACCTCATACGGGAGCATCCAGAGATCAGCCGCATCTACTGGCTGGACACTGGACGCGGCGTCGTCGCGGCGCAGTCCGCGCATGGTTACCGGATCGACAACGATCCGACAGAGGTCGCGGCACAGCGTGGCAATTCGCTGCCCCGAGAAGGCACGGACAGTGCGCCTGAGAGCGCATTCCGCGCAGCCCGCAACACGCGCGACACGGTTTACTCCGCCGCATTCACAGACAACGCCCAAACGAACGTCGTTCAGGTGCATGTGCCGCTCATGGTGCGCAATGTCTTTCTCGGGATGCTGGTGGCCGAGTACCAGGCCGAGAGTCTGATACGGGTGCTGGTGCCCAACGATGTCAGCGCTCGACACGCCATCAGCCTGATCGATCCAAAGGGGCGGTTGCTCGCCAGCACGGTGATGCTGATGCCCGGCCAGGACTTGCGTGCGGCCACCATCTCGCACGATGTGCCCGTGCTTTCCTCGGGCAACTCGCTGATGCTGCGCGGCCAGGGCTACCGAACCTCGGGCGGACTGGTCGGCAACACGCTGTTCTGGATGGTGGTCGCGCTGAGCTTCCTGACTGTCTGGACACTGCTGATCACCTGGCGACACATGCGTCGGCGTTCGCAGATGCAGACCGCGCTGGTGTCGGAGGCGAACTTTCGCCGTGCGATGGAGAACTCGATGCTGACCGGCATGCGCGCCATGGACAAGGAGGGTCGCATCACCTACGTGAACCCCGCCTTCTGTGAAATGACCGGGTTCAGCGAACAGGAGTTGATCGGGCGCACACCGCCGTTTCCCTACTGGCCCCCAGACCGCCAGGAAGAAAGCCACCGTCTGCTCCAGCAGGAGCTTGAAGGCCGGAGCCCGGCTGGCGGCATCGAGATCAAGGCCATGCACAAGAACGGCGACCTGTTCGACGCGCGGATGTATGTGTCGCCACTTGTCGATCCGAAGGGTCAGCAGACCGGCTGGATGACTTCGATGACCAACATCACCGACGCCAAGCGGGTGCGCGACCAACTGGCCGCGTCGCACGAGCGCTTCACCACGGTACTCGAAGGACTGGACGCCGCCGTCTCGGTGCTATCGGTGCAGCAAGGCGAATTGCTGTTTGCCAACCGCTCCTATCGTCTGTGGTTCGGCAGCGATGCGCTGGGTCATGCACTGCTCGCTGGCGACGATGTGGATGTGGTCCCTGGGGACGTGTCTGAGGATTTTGTAGAGAACATGGGCGGACTGCCAACGCAGGAACTCACAGCGATCAACTCGGACCCGCGCGAGGTCCTGATCGAGCCGCTCAACAAATGGTTCGATGTGCGGGTGCGCTACCTGCAATGGACCGATGGCCGGCTCGCGCAGATGTTGATCGCCACCGACGTGACAGCGCGACGGCATGCCGAAAGCCAGGCCGCCAGCCAGTCGGAAAAAGCCCAGGTCACGAGCCGCCTGGTGACGATGGGCGAGATGGCCTCGTCGGTGGCCCATGAACTGAATCAGCCGCTCACTGCCATCGCGAACTACTGCAACGGCATGGTGTCGCGGGTCAAGAACGACGCGATCGAAAAAGACGATCTGATCGCAGCACTGGAGAAGACCTCCCGACAGGCGCAACGCGCGGGGCAGATCATTCACCGGATCCGCGCCTTCGTGAAGCGCAGCGAGCCACAGCGTCAGGAAGCGAGCGCGCAAACCATCGTCGACGATGCGGTCGACCTGGCCAACATCGAGTTGCGCCGTCGGCGGGTGGCCATTCACACCTACGTCGCTCAGCGGCTGCCGCCATTGATGGTCGATCCGATCCTGATCGAACAGGTGGTGCTGAATCTGCTGAAGAACGCGGCCGAGGCGATCGATTCGGCGAAGCTGCCATCGGCGCGCCGCAACATCGAACTGCGAGTGGTCCCAAGGCACACAGCCGAAGAAGGCGAAGTCATCGAATTCAGGGTGACCGACATGGGCCCCGGGATCAAACCGGAGGTGCTGGCGAGGCTTTATGAAGCATTTTTCTCGACGAAACCGGAAGGATTGGGCATCGGACTCAGCCTGTGCCGCTCGATCATCGAATCGCACCGTGGTCGAATGAGAGCTGCGAACCTTTACACTGGCGATTCGGTCTCAGGTTGCTGTTTCGTGTTCACGCTACCTGTTGAACCCGGCCGAATCGAAGCGCTCCCCTCACCCAACGCGGCTGTGATCTCATGAGCTTGATTCCCAAAAAAGGCACTGTCTATGTCGTCGATGACGACGAAGCGGTACGCGATTCCCTCCAGTGGCTACTCGAAGGCAAGGACTATCGCGTCAAGTGCTTCGACTCTTCAGAGTCCTTTCTGTCGCGCTTCGACTCACGTGAAGTGGCCTGCCTGATCGCCGACATCCGCATGGATGGCATGAGTGGCCTGGAGTTGCAGGACCGTCTGCTTGAGCGCAAGAGCCCACTGCCCATCGTCTTCATCACTGGCCATGGCGACGTGCCAATGGCAGTCACGACGATGAAGAAGGGAGCGATGGATTTCATCGAGAAGCCGTTCAAGGAAGTCGAACTTGTCAGCCTTGTCGAACGCATGCTGGATCAGGCACGCGCTGCGTTCTCGCACCATCAGGAAGCCGCCAGCCGGGACGCCCTGCTGTCTCGCCTGACCACCCGCGAAAGTCAGGTGCTCGAGCGCATCGTCGCCGGCCGCCTCAACAAGCAGATCGCCGACGATCTGGGGATCAGCATCAAGACAGTCGAGGCTCACCGCGCCAACATCATGGAAAAACTCAACGCCAACACGGTGGCCGATCTGCTGAAGATTGCGCTGGGCGCTCAAGGAAAGTCGTGACCGGTGGGAGTCCTGAACTCCTGGTTCCTCTCCTCCCCAAAGGCCGCCTGCAGCGGCCTTTACTGTTTTTCGGTCTCCTCAGGCGTGCGGTCCTTCTCGTTGTAGATGCAGGGGCATTGGGCCGCTGCGGTGACAAAGGGTAATCTTTGCCCTTGCAGCGGTGCTGGCCAGCACCATCTGCATCAGCTCCACACAGAGTGGCTCCATGCGTCATCCCTTGTTCGATCACCCCACATTCAGCCGGCGTTCACCCCATGACCAATCCGTTGCTCAGCGCTGACGGCCTGCCCGCCTTCGATCAGATCCGACCGGAGCACGTCGCTCCAGCAGTCGATGTCCTGCTGAGGGCGGCCGACGACGCACTCGAACTGGCCGTCGGCCCGGATGTACCGGCGCAATACGATGCCGTGTCGGCTGTCCTCGACACCGCAGCGGAACGATTGCGCTTTGTCTGGGGAGCCATTGGTCATCTGAATGCTGTCGCCGACACCCCCGCACTCCGAGCGGCGTTTACCGAGGCATTGCCCAAGGTCACGGAGCAATCCAGTCGCCATGCCGCTGACGAGCGGCTTTATGCCAAGTACAAGTCGATCGCGCAGGCTGCAGATGTCGGGCAAGGCCAGATGCTGAGTCCGGCCCGCAAGCAGGCGCTGGGCAATGCGATGCGAGATTTCGTGCTTGCCGGCGCCGAATTGGAAGGCGAAGCCAAGCAACGCTTCCAGCGCGTTCAGGAATTGCAGGCCGAGTTGGCGCAGAAGTTTTCCGAGCACGTGCTTGACGCCACCGATGGCTATGCTTACTACGCCTCGGCCGACGAACTCGTGGGTGTCCCGGCCGATGCGCGTGAGGCGTCGGCAGCCGCCGCCGCCGCCGAGGGCAAGACCGGGCACAAGCTGACGCTGCATTTCCCGAGCTACTTTCCGGTGATGCAATACGCCCACAACCGCGCGCTGCGTGAACGGCTCTATGTCGCCAACGCCACCCGCGCGAGCGATCTGGGTCCCCCTGATAAAGACAACAGCGAGGTGATGCGCGAGTTACTGCGCCTGCGCCAGGAGGAGGCACGTTTGCTGGGCTATCCCAGCTATGCCGATGTTTCGCTGGTTCCAAAGATGGCAACCTCGCCCAACCAGGTGACAGACTTCCTGCGAGACCTTGCACGCCGAGCCAGGCCACACGCGTTGCAGGATCTGGCTGAGTTGCGCGAGTTTGCCCGCACCGAGCTGGGCATCGACGACCTGCAGGCCTGGGACCTGCCGTTCGCCAGCGAGAAGCTCAAGGAAGCCCGGTACGCCTTCAGCGACCACGAAGTGAAGCAGTACTTCACCGAGCCGAAGGTGCTCGAAGGGCTGTTCCGCATCATCGAGACCCTGTTCGAGGTGACGATCCGCCCCGACAGTGCACCGGTGTGGCACCCCAGCGTGCGCTTCTTCCGCATCGAGCGCGCCAGTGCCGGGTCGGCCGACGGGAATACCGAGTTGGTGGGCCAGTTCTACCTCGATCCCTACGCCCGCCCGGGCAAGCGGCCTGGCGCCTGGATGGACGATGTACGTGGCCGCTGGGCACGGCCGGAAGGCAGACTGCAAACACCGGTAGCACAGTTGGTATGCAACTTCACGCCGCCCTTGTCAGGGCGCGCCGCACTGCTCAGTCACGACGATGTGACCACTCTCTTCCATGAGTTCGGCCACGGCCTGCATCACATGCTGACCCAGGTCGACGACATCGGTGTGGCCGGCATCTCCGGCGTCGAATGGGATGCTGTCGAATTGCCAAGTCAGTTCATGGAAAACTTCTGCTGGGAGTGGGACGTGGTGAAGCGCTTGACTTCTCACATCGACACGGGCGCAGCACTGCCTCGCGAACTGTTCGACCGCATGCTGGCAGCCAAGAATTTCCAAAGCGGTTTGCAGACCCTGCGCCAGGTGGAGTTCAGCCTGTTCGACATGCGGCTTCATGCCGAGCCCGGCAGCGAAGACCGAATTGCCGAAGTGCTCGACGAAGTCCGCAATGAGGTGTCGGTGTTCAAGCCGCCTGCGCTGAACCGCTTCCAGCACAGCTTCTCGCACATCTTCGCCGGCGGTTATTCGGCGGGGTACTACAGCTACAAATGGGCCGAGGTGCTGTCGGCCGATGCCTGGTCGGCGTTCGAGGAGTGTGCACAGGATGGCGGCGTGCTGAACGTGGCCACCGGCCGCCGCTATCGGCAGGCTGTGCTCGAAGCTGGCGGCAGCCGGCCAGCCATGGAAAGCTTCAAGGCGTTCCGCGGGCGCGAGCCGAGCATTGACGCCCTGCTGCGCCATCAGGGCATGACGTGAACGCCTCAGCCATGCCGCACCGCAAGACGCTCAGAGGAGAGACAGTGATGAGTTCAACGCCAAGCACCCAATGCCCGGTTTCGTTGCACCAAGCCTCGGGGTGGGCCATCACGCTCGCCTGCACAGCAGGCCTCGCCAGCATCGCCGCGCCGAGCTTTGCCCAGCCGTACAAGGTCGTCGGCAGCGATGGCCGGGTCACCTACACCGACAGACCACCGCTGGCCAGCGGCGACAAGCTGTCCACCTTGAAGACCACTGGCGCCACAGCAGGGGTTCAAGCGACATTGCCTATTGATCTCCGAGAGGCCGTGCAGCGCTACCCCGTCACGCTGTATGGCTCCGCCAACTGCGGCCCGTGCGAATCGGGACGGCAGTTCCTGCAGCAGCGTGGCATTCCTTACACGGAAAAGAGTGTGGTCACCGGTGAGGACGGTGCCGTGCTGCTGCGACTGACTGGCGGTAATGACCTGCCGGCGGTCACCATTGGCTCGCAAGTGGTTCGCGGCTGGTCTTCTGAAGGTTGGGCGTCCTACCTCGATGCGGCCGGATATCCCCGGGAGTCGAAGTTGCCCGCCGGTTACCAGTTCGCCGCAGCGACCCCGCTGACCGAGCAGCGCGCTGCGTCGGACAAGGACACGTCAGCCCGGCTGCCCTCCTTGCTCACCGACGCGAAGGAAGTGCGCCGCGACCCACCGCCCAGCACAGGCGACTTCAAGTTCTGAGCGCCGCGACGTGGGTGTCATCCGACCGACGCCCGACCTGCCACGCCGCCATGCTTCCCGTGGCCATGGCAACACCCATCAGCCAGAACAACGGCGCGGCACCGAGCGCTGAGCCAACCACGCCGAACAGCAGCGGCATCAGCGTGCTGGCACCGTTGATCGTCATCGAGCGCAGCGCCAGCGCCTCGCCATGGCGCGGCTGGGGCGTCAGACGGTGCAAGGCAGTCATGATCATCGGCTGCACGCACCCCAGCGCGATACCCAAGGAGGCGCCGCAGATCGCCATCGCAAGCGCTGACTGGGCGAACGGGTAGATCGCAAACACCGCCGCCGTGGTCAGCATGGCGCCAGTCAGGACCTGCGCCTCGCGAAGATGGTGCGCGATCCAAGGAATGACGAGCCTGACCGACGCCACCGCGGCAGCGAACGTGCCCAGGATCAGCCCGATCGCCGACGCGCTGAGGCCACGCTCGTGGCCGAGCACGGGCACCAGGAAGGCGTGCAGATCCCAGCTCGACGACAACAGCCAGTTCACCAGAAGCAGGCGGCGCAACCCGGGAAGGCGCAGCAGCGTCCAGGCGCTAGTCGCTGGCGCACCCGTTGCGCGTGCTGCCGGCACTTCGGCGGGTACCCGCCGCATCCATGCCAGACTGATCAGCGGCAGCGCGGCCAGCACGAGAAAAGCACTGCCGAATCCCGCCGCGTCGATGACAGTGCCAGCCACGACCGGGCCGATCATGTTCGACACCGCCGGGGCCAGCCCGAGCCAGCTGAACACCCGCGTGATCTCGGCTCCGCCTCCGGAAGCCAGGCGCGCGGCGCTGCGCTGGATTGTGATCAGACCCATGTTGGCGCCAACGCCACACAGCATCGCGGCCACGGACAGCATGGCAAAGGAGGCGCCACGAGGCGCGAGGCGCAGCTCATCCAGTACAGGCCATCCGGTGCTCGGCGCTGAAGGCGTCAACCACACCGCCACAGCCGCCAGTAGCGCCCCACCAACCGCCAGCGCGACCGCCAGCCGCATCGGCCTGTGATAACCATGGCGGTCTGCCATGCGCCCGGAGTGCAGCGCAGTGGCCACCGGCGCGGCAGCAAACAAACCCAGCAGCAAACCGACTGCCCACTCGGGATGACCTTGCCGCAGCATCAGCAAGGGAGCGGCGACGCGCGCACCCGTCATGCAGGCATGCAGGAAGACCTGACCGAGGATCAGCGCCAGCAGCGGCCGCGAAAACGCCATCAATCGCGCGCCGCGGGAACCTCGGCGGACAAGGGGTCGATGTCGGCTTCCGCCTGCAACTCAGCATCTGCGCCGGGCAACAGCGCGTGCATTCGTGGCTCGGACACTGCTTCGACCCTCTTGAGCGCACGGTTCATCACGTTGGTACGTGTCTGCGCCTTGTCAATCGTGTCACTGGCCTCAGCGAGCTTCCTCTTGGTTTTCTCGAGCACCTCGCCGAACTTGCCGAACTCGGTCTTCACCGCGCCCAGCACCTCCCACACCTCGGTCGAGCGCTTCTCCAGCGCCAACGTGCGAAAGCCCATCTGCAGGCTGTTCAGCGTGGCCAGCAGCGTGGTCGGCCCCGCCAGCGTGACACGATGTTCGCGCTGCAGCGCTTCCATCAGGCCCGGGCGGCGCAGCGCTTCGGCGTACAAGCCCTCGGTCGGCACAAAGAGGATGGCGAACTCGGTGGTATGCGGCGCCGCCACGTACTTCTCGCGGATGGTCTTCGCCTCGGCGCGCAAGCGCAGCTCGATCGCCTTGCCGGCCGCTTCGGCCTCGGGCCGGTCGGCGCGCTCCTGCGCATCGAGCAGGCGCTCGTAGTCCTCGCGCGGAAACTTCGCATCGATCGGCAGCCACAGTGGCAGGCCATCGTCGCGACGGCCCGGCAGCTTGATCGCAAATTCGACCCGCGCGCCGCTGCCGGGAATGGTCTCGACGTTCGTTGCGTACTGGTCCGGCGTGAACACCTGTTCCAGCAAGCCAGCCAGTTGCACCTCGCCGAAGACGCCGCGCGACTTCACGTTGTTCAGCACGCGGTTCAGCGAACCCACATCCTTGGCCAGCCCCTGCATTTCGCCCAGCCCGCGGTGCACCTGGTCGAGCCGGTCGGCGACCTGCTTGAAGCTCTCGCCCAGACGCGCTTCGAGCGTGGCGTGCAACTTCTCATCGACGGTGGCACGCATCTGTTCGAGCTTGGCTTCGTTGCCCTGCTGCAGCACGGTCAGCCGTTGCTCGACGCTGGTCTTGACCTCGCCGAGTCGCCGCTCATTGGCCTCGGCCATGTCGCGCAGCTGCGCACCCAAGGTGTCTGAAAAGCGCTTGAGCGCTGCATCGAGCGATTCGCGCGAGGCCTGGGCCTGCGTGGTCTGAGTGCGGGCGACGTCGCCCTGCTGGTTCAACAATGTCTGCTGAAACGTGCCGAGCGCGGTGCCCAGTTCGACCCGCGTGCCCTGGGCACTGCGGCCGAGCTCATCGCGCAGTTCGCGCTCAAGGCGCTCCGAGCCACTGCGGACCGCATCGATCAGCGCCTCGTGGTCGGCACGCGCGCGGGCGTTGTCTGAATTGCGAAGCGCCAGCCACAGCACAAGCAGCAGCGTGACAGCACTCAGCGCCAGCGTGATCCAGGGCAGGTTTTCCATCGCCTCATTGTCTCAGGCGTCTCAGGCGATCTTGGCTTGAAGATCTGGCGCACGAGGGCGCAACGACTGCCAGGTCTGCCAGTGGCCGAACGCCAGGCGCAAGGTGGTTAGCTGGAGCGCCACGGTGTCCTCGATCACCGTCCCGTAACCACCCGCCATCGACACGGCGACCGGAATGCGGCGCTCCAGGGCTGCTGCGAACAGACGTCGGTCACGCTCGGCCAAGCCGGCTGCGGTGAGTTTCAGGCGGCCCAGGCGATCGCCCTCGTGGGGATCGGCGCCGGCCAGGTAGAAGATCAATTGCGGAAGGCCGGTGGACTCAGCGTGTCGCCACAGCCGATCCAGTGCGTGATCCAGCGCGGCCAGGTACTCATCGTCGGCACAGCCATCGGGCAGATCGATGTCGATGTCGCTCGACTCCTTGCGAAACGGGAAATTCTTTGCGCCGTGAATCGAGAGCGTGGTGATCGTCGGGTCATCGCGGCAGATGGCCGCTGTGCCATTGCCCTGATGCACATCGAGATCGATCACCGCGACGCGCAGCGGGCCGTCACCCCGACAGGGCACCTCGGCCTGCATCCGCCGGGCCGCTACCACCACGTCGTTGAACACGCAGAAACCGCTGCCGTGATCGGCATAGGCGTGGTGGGTACCGCCGGCCAAGTTGAAGGCCACGCCGCCGCCGTTCAGTACCGCGCGTGCCGCAGCGATCGAAGCGCCCACCGATCGGCGCGAGCGAGCCACCATCGCCGCCGTCCACGGGAAGCCGATCTCGCGCTGCTGGGCGGCTGACAAGCGCCCTTCCGCCACGTCGCCGACGTACTGCGGCGTGTGTGCCAGCGCCAGTTCGCCATCTGAGGCCGCAGGCGCCTCCATCAGCGTGACACCGGGCAGCTCAGCGGCCACCCGGTCCCTCAGCAGCCGGTACTTCACCATCGGGAAACGGTGACCCTCGGGCAGCGGCAAAACGAAATGGTCGGAGTAGAAGGCCTGCACGCCTCGGATTGTGCAGATCCCCTTGCGAGCCAGCGAAACCTGGGTTTTAGGCCAAACACCCTAGTTTTGCTGCATTGCACCAAAAAAGTCTTGCCAAGTCATTTCGGACTTCTATACTTCACCCCATGCTGCACTGCAACAAGGTTTGTGATTCAGCTTGAACGTGTTGTACGGCCCCGGCCTTGAGCCTCAACCCATTGCTCTATCGCCGTCGTTTTTCCCTACCTCCAGGAGATATTCATGTTGACCGCAGAACAAATCGTCGCCGCGCAAAAGTCCAACCTTGACACGCTGTTCGGCCTGACCACCAAGGCCTTCGAAGGCGTTGAAAAGCTCGTCGAGCTGAACCTGCAAGTGGCCAAGGCCGCGATGGGCGAAGCCGCTGAGTCCACCCAAGCCGCTCTGTCGGCCAAGGACGCTCAGGAACTGCTGGCCCTGCAGACCTCGCTGCTGCAGCCCGCCGCCGAAAAGGCAGCCGCTTACAGCCGCCACCTGTACGACATCGCCACCGCGACCACGTCGGAAATGACCAAGGCTGCTGAAGCGACCGCTGCTGATGCGCAGAAGAAGTTCATGTCGGTGGTCGACACCGCCGTCAAGAACGCACCGGCCGGCAGCGAAAACGCCGTGGCCCTGGTGAAGTCCGCCGTCGCTGCCGCGAACAACGCCTACGAAAGCGTGCACAAGGCGTCGAAGCAAGCCGTTGAAGTGGCCGAAGCCAACTTCCAGGCGATGACCAGCACGGCTGTCAAGGCTGCCTCGGCGACCAAGACGAAGCGCGCCTGAGATCTTTCATCCCACTGAGTGCACCTCCGGCCCAGCGCCAGGGGCGCCCCCAGTGAAAAGGCCCGGTCCAACGACCGGGCCTTTTTCTTTGGGTCCGACGGTTTGGCGTAGGACACGGACCACGCGAGTTCATGCCTTTGGGTGACTGACAAATCGCCTGGTTTCGACACCATCGACGCATTGACCCACAGGGTCCGTCGGAGGCTGCGATGCAGGATGATTGGACGACCAAAACCCGGTACGTGATCACGTGGCTGAGCGCCGCCAACCAGATGACCTATGCCGCGCTTGCAGAGGCCGATGTCGCGTCGCAGCACAGGCTTTCCCTGGCGACGACCCAGAAGTCAGCCAAAGTGATCGACTTCTGGAGCGGCCAGCGGCTAGAGTCCCCTGAAGGCCAACAGCCGCGACGCTGAGCCGATCTGAACCGCCCCGGTTTTTGAGGAGGCTCCAATCTTTGAGAGGATGGAGCCATGAAGAAGTCGAACAAGTTCTCACCCGAGGTGCGTGAGCGGGCCGTGCGACTGGTGCAGGAGCACCGCGGGGAATA
>Ga0214921_10003665_pt1 | contig 23318 bp, 24 predicted proteins | sample LL1505_MetaG_FD_177992 | JGI IMG/M metagenome (GOLD analysis project Ga0214921, IMG submission 177992) | Freshwater microbial communities from Lake Lanier, Atlanta, Georgia, United States - LL-1505 | ecosystem: Environmental > Aquatic > Freshwater > Lake | place: USA: Georgia | collected... | reverse complement strand
TACAACTGCTTTCTTAATTTGGCTCATTGAAGCCGTTTGAGAAAGGTGGCGGGTCCATTTCATCAGCAGTTGCGGGTCCCAAAACGGCGCATCTGGCTAAAATCACCGCGGCTTTTGAATTTTCGGTGCTCACCCTGACGATGCCAGGGTTGCGCGCCGAAAATTTCAAAATCTCTTGTGCTTTTAACCAGCTGCACCATTTTGGTCCTCCTTAACTGCCGTTTTTAGGTTAAAAATTAGCCCCATAATCTTCAGCTTTTTAAGCTTTTAGCCGAACTCCTCTTACCTGCGAAAAAGCGGAATTTCAGGGGTAACTACGCCATGGAACAAACCGAGATCTTCTGGTCACTTATAGGGGTATTCTGCGCTGGAGCCGCTTTTATAGGGGCTTTCTGGGCCGCTAATGGTCGAGGAGCCGATACCCCTGGATCACCCGCCGCGGTAAAGAATCTGGTTAAAACATTTCACAATAGGGTCGCTCACTTTACCCTTCAGGTTCGAGTGCTAGACGAGCACGCGAATGAATACACATCGATCTTTAACAGCGCTGATTGGAACACCTTGGTAGAGACCGTATCAAAGCTAGAGCAAGCTGATCTAAAGGCCCACGATCTGATTAGAGAGAAACGCTTTAAAGAGGCGGCTAGTCTGTTAGCCGAGATTCACAATAAAGGGGGAAGCGAGTTCGATCAGATTCAGGCATCGTTAGATTCTTACACCGCTAGCGCCAACTGGGAGACCCATGTACATGGGATGTTGAAGCGGGTCGTGCAAAACTTAGAGGCTGCCACACTTGAGACACGCGAGATAACAAAAACGGTCACTTCGCGCAGACGTCAACCTACCCTAGTGACCTTAGCGGATGTAAAGAAGACCCTACTTGAGGACGAGGTGCTAACCCGTGGTATCGCGCGGTCGTTGCGGGGGGAGGTGAATTGATACCTACGACAACGAAAACGGCGTAAAGTTAGTATCGCGATCGAAGTAGTCCTCGTTCTCAGCTCGTTTAAGCGCGCCAACTACTTTGTAGGTTATCGGCGTATTTACTACCTCCCAACCTACTTTAAGCAGATAATTAGAGAACATCACACTTAGGAGTAATTTCAGATCCCATATCCCTAAGAAAGCTAGCGGATAAAAGACCAGGGTGTCCGCGGCCTCGCCCACTATCGTAGAACCAATAGTACGCGACCAGAGATGCTTACCTCCGGTTAATATCTTCATCTTCGCTAACGTAAAGGAGTTGCAAAACTCACCACAAAAGAATCCAGCAAGCGAAGCCAGAGCGATCCGCGGAGTTGCTCCAAAGATCGTCTCTATCGCAGCTTGGTTAGGGAAGGTGCTAGCAGGCGGGATGGTGACGATTAGCCAGGCCATAAATGAGGCGAACGCCAAGGCACCGAAGCCAGCCCAAACGACTTTTCTTGCACGCGAGTAGCCGTAAACTTCAGTTAATATATCGCCGAATATGTAGCTAATCGGGAAAAATAAGTTACCCGCTGAGAAGGGGAACCCTGATACTTCAGTAACTTTTGAAGCGCCTATAACGTTGGAGCAGAGCAGCACCGTCACAAACGCGGCCATAATCAGGTCGTAATACTTGTAGTTTCTTTGCATAGCTTTTTTAGGGGTAGTTTAGGCACGTTGCTACACGATGTACAATTCCGCGAATGCATCAGGGGGATTATTTAGCGACCACTGAGGATTTTTTTAAACAACGAGAGCGGCGAGAACAGCGAGAGGAGGACAAGGAGGGGATTAAAACCTCCCTCCTCTTTTCCCTCGCTGCTCTCTTTGTTTAAAAATATGCCGCTGGGATTATATAAAACAACGAGAGCGGCGAGAACAGCGAGAGAGGAGGAACAAAGAGGGGATTAAAACCTTTCCCTCCTCTTTTCCCTCGCTGCTCTCTTTGTTTAAAAATATGCCGCTGGGATTATATAAAACAACGAGAACGGCGAGAACAGCGAGAGAGGGACAAAGAGGGGATTAAAACCTTTCCCCGCCTCTTTTCTCTCTCTGCTCTCTTTGTTTAAAAATATGCCGCTGGGATTATATAAAACAACGAGAACGGCGAGAACAGCGAGAGGGGGACAAAGAGGGGATTACAACATCTCCCCCTCTTTTCCCTCGCTGCTCTCTTTGTTTAAAAAATATGCCGCTGGGATTATATAAAACAACGAGAGCGGCGAGAGCAGCGAGAGGAGGACAAAGACGGGATTCCCCACCACTCTTTCCCTCTCTGCTCTCTTTGTTTAAAAAAATAGGCCGCTTCGAAGCTCTCGCTCTATCTCTTCAAAACCCGGCCTCGCCATCACTTCTTTCGCCATGCAGCGCCTAGATAAATCTTTAAGCGCGCCTATTCTCTTCTCGTTACACCCCACTGAAACTCGCTCAAGAAGCTCACTTAGAAGTATCCCAAAAGCTCGCGCCTCAATCCGCTTGATCGCTTCACCAGGAAACGCTTTCGATTCGCCGTATACACACGCTGCGCCAAAATCACTCACTAAAGCTGACTGCGGAGATACTAAGGTGTTGTGAGCATAAAGATCACCGTGAGCTATACCTAAACCGTGAAGATGCCCCGCGGCGCTGGCGACATCTCTCGCGTAAGAGAGGATCGTTTCTTCAGAAAACGTAACGCCTGGACGATAGATATCCCGAGTACAACTAGAGAAACTTGGCGGACCAGCTAAATTGATAAACTCTGGCGGAACTAGATCTAGCACTAACCCCACTCGCCCCTCGGGATGATCAGTAATAAGACCCCTTGTTGAAACTATACACCGATGCCGCCCCGCTTTAAGCGCCGCGGCTATCTCATCGTCGCTATCTCCATCGCTGGAAACTCGCGAGGCGAAAACTTTTGCGGCTACCTCCTCAGACAAACCATCATCACCGACCATCGAGGCAGCATAAGTTATTCCTGAAGCTCCACGCCCTAATTCTCCCCGCTGAATTAATTGACTCCAAGAGATGGTGCGACTATTTGTAGCCTTACTAATTGACTGAAGCGATCTAGCCGCCGGATTACCAGCGACCGCGAGCCACGCAAGCGATGGCAGATTAAACAACCACGGCGGGAACTCTTCAAACAGATTAGCTGACACTCTAAGCAGCTCAAGCGAATGAGCGCTAGCGAGCGACTCGGGCAACGCGCGCAAACGATTTCCGGCGAGAAGTAGCTTAGTTAATCCAGGAAGCGAGCCCAGCTCTTCCGGTAACTCTTGAATCTGGTTATCTGTTAGGGTTAACCAGATAAGTGATTTAGGCAGGGACTTTTGAGAAACCCGCTCAATTTGATTTCCTCGCATTCCCAGCATACGCAACCTGGGAAGTTTGCCGATTATCTCTGGTATATGAGTAAATCTGTTGTGGCTAAGAAAGAGCACTTCTAGTTTTGCTAGCCTGGGAAGCCAATCAGGGAGATCTGTGAGCCTGTTACTACTTAGGTCTAGGATCTCAACACCTGGGGCGCGTTCAAGGATTATTCTCGGCGCCTGCTGTAGATCTTCGCGGATGGTAACGCGCTTCAGCGTGTCTCCTACGTGATTTGCTAGTTCAAAGATTCCTGTTGTCTGCATGGTAGTAGGACAAGGAAGATAGCTGGTTAGAGTTCATGGGGCTATAGGGGCTTTTTTAAAGGCAGCCGTCGCTCAAAGATTTTTTAGCATGGCGACAAATTAGCCCTATTTTAAGTTTATTCTAGCTGCCTCTTTGCTATACTCGGTCGAAGTATGGCTTTAATTCAGATACAGACGAGACAGGGATCTGACTACGCTCCGGCGTCTACGAGTCAGATCAACGAGATTCAGCAGGCTTTCTCCCAACTGTATTCGCCTAATATCTTAACCGAAACTGCCCTCGCTAATGTACTGTCCCCGAGAAGCGAATGGTGCATTAAGGATCCCTCCTCTCCTATAAATAAGACCACAATGAGACAATGGGCAGAACAGCTTATATCCCAAGAGGTATCTCGTAATTTCAAAGACTGCTTGGCCCACATCTCAAGCTCGCCAAGAGATCGTTTTCACAGCAAGGCTCTTGAGCCCTTTCTACTAGCGCGATTCTGCGAATTTAGAGTCGCTCTGGCAGCACAGAGATTGCCAGCAGTCCAATTAGTCAGCCTAAGCCAGCCAAACTCCGATTTAGACGCCTCGAAAGCCGATCTCTTAATATCCATAGGAGGCAAAGAGGGTTACATGCCGTTACAAGTTAAGGCGGTTAATGGAAAGAAGAACGATAGCTCTGATGTGCCAACGATTAAATTGGTATGGAAGAAGAATCTCGACGCTATGCTTGAGGATCTGGCAAAGACAATCGACACAGCGCTCGCGCTTCCAGAGACTTTAAGAAACGACCGTATCGGGACAAAGCTCAATATCGCTCTAATGTATTAGTTATTAATAACTGCCTTCGCGTCCAGGTTGCGCACCATAGAGCCCATTCGAGGCAGTACCATACTGACAGTCGTGCCCTGTTTCTCTCCCGGGGCCGCAACAAGGTTCTGCTCTGGATGCGCCTCTATAGCGTTTGAAAAAGCTACGAGCTGCCCTACTATATTGAGCAAATTAGCTTTATCCGAAAAACTTCTTAGCCCTTGCGGCCGTGACTTTGCATGATTTTCCGGGTCTATAACTGGATCTGTTGGAAGATCATCCATCCGGTAAGCGAATTCGTGGGCCTTCTCAAGATTCGAGTGCCAAAGTCCGTGATGAATTCGAAGCAGAAGATCCGAGTAGGAGGTAAAGTCTTCATTTACTGGCCCGCATAAAGCGGTAAATTGTCTCTCGATACGATCTACTGTAAGAGGTTTACCGTTGGCTATTTTTTCCTCGAGCTCACCGCGGATCTCTCCTAGCAGCTTGGCGTGGTCTCCGCCGTACTGCGTTGCGAGCTGATCTTTAAGCTCTTGCCCGACCTTCAAGTAAGCACTAAGCCCGGCACTTGTAAGCACTAGCTTTAATACCACAAGCCTCATCTCAGCAAGTCTAGCCACGTTCTCTTGAACATCTGCCGGCAAAGCTTGAAATTTCTTGCGACTATCTTGATGAGCCTCGTCGTTAACTGTTTTCCTGTTTTGCCAGGCTCCGAATTGCTCGATTATGTAGGTCTCGGCCAACTTTGGCCCTACACGTAACGGAGACAGTCTATTCCATGAGTTTTAATGCCGATTCTTCCTGCCAAAACAGCAAACACCTCGTCACGTACAACAAAACTAGAATCACGACCCAGGTAGCCCGTCCCGTCTTGTGACAAAAATGAGAACTCCGCAAAGGGATCCCTACTCACGTCTAAACCAGCATTAAGGGCTTTAATCATGACTACTCCTGCTTCTCTCGAGAATTTTAAAACATCGGTATAGCACGAGGTTTTTAGCTAATCAATTCCTCCCTTAACTTTGAGGGGGTTAAGGAGCTTGAGCATTATGCGGGTGTTATCCTGCTCCATCACTCCAACGGAAACTCCTCCCACCCAAGCTCCTCGGCCATCGCGGCGCGGAACCAACCTTCTTGGGCCTCTATTAGCTTTAAGTGATACTCCAGGTCCTCAACACTAACCCCCGCCGCTCCTAAGCTAGCGCTCAATACTAGATAGTGTCCTACGAGACTTATCTTTATTCCGACTAATCCATCAGCGATCTCTAATGCGGCGGCCAATATATCCGCCGCACCCCGTATCGGCACAGTTAAGATATTCATCCCCATGTAGATCGTAGTCTCAGCGGGTTTGCGCTGTCCCTCTACTAACACCTCTAACTCGACCTCTTCTCGGATAGAGAACATCCAGCGAGTTGTATCTGGATCATTCTCTTTGCGGCACTCATCAGGATTAAATCCACGACGCGAAATAAAATCCTCTACAACTCTAACCGGATCCTTACCTCCGGTAATCTTCCTTATATTAAGCGCGGCGAATTTTTTAATTTTACCCATAACGATATCCCCTTACTTCGTTTAGGTTCCCTCTACTTATGATAGCCAATCCCTTTTATCAGGGTGTGGGCTCTGTAGATCTGCTCGACTAACACTAGGCGGGTTAGCTGATGCGGAAAAGTTAGATCTGATAAAGATAAAACGTAGCTAGCTCGCTGTCTAATCTTTTCCGACAGGCCGTAAGCTCCTCCAATAACAAAGGCGACGGCTCGCGTGCCGGCTGACATCTGCTTCTCTATTAGATTAGCAAACTCCCTGGAAGCTAGTTGCTTTCCACGCTCATCAAGAACAACAATATAATCAAAGGCGGTTAACTTCTTTAACAGTTCAACCGCCTCTCTCTCCTTTGCTTCCTCAGGAGAGAGCGAATCGGGAGCTTCGATTCCTAACTCAACAAAATTGAGAGCGAGTGGAGTCGCTTGTAGTCGCTTGATGTACTCGGCTTCGCCATCTTTCACAAATGACTGGCGCACCCGTCCCACACTGATGATCGTTATTTTCATCTAATCGCAAATGCTCTTTTTCGGATAATCCTGCTAGGCCAGCTCTAAGAATATAGAAGCGGCGACGAGTTGGCTATTGGGTTGGTAGGTCTTATTGTCGACTTGAGATTTTAGCTCATTGATCCTGGCGGCTCTTTTTGGATCGGATACTTCTTGAGTTTGAGAGCTTTTGAGCTCTCTCATATTACGGGAGACAACCACTGCGTCGCTAGATTTGGAGTTATCAACCTGGCTAGCGTTCTTTGCTTTAGCCTCAGCCGCTTCATCCGCAACAGAAGGAGCCGCTGTTGTCGCTGACGCGCGCTGATTTAGCGGGTTGTCCCCATTCGAAGCGAAGAGCGATCCAATTTTCCCGATAGTCATAGATTCACCGAGACCTAAAGCTAGTAGATTCCCTTACTGCTAGTCAAAAAATTCGGGATTTTCCGCGAAAAACATGCGGTTTACTTCTTCCCCTGCCTATGTTTATTCGGATATTTAAGTTAAATACTTTAGAGTTTTATGCGTCTCCTAATTCTCCTAGCTCTTACACTATTCACCTCCGCCTGTCGCATTAGTCCTAGCGTCACGTCTCTTAACGACACTGAGCCAAGCAAATTTGGTTTGAGCTTAAAGCATCCAGGCCGCGGGGTGGCTATCTTAGCTCACGGCTTAAATCAACGCCCCAGCTCACTAGATCCGCTCGCTGACACTCTCCGAGATCTAGGATATCACACGGCAAGATTGACCTTTACTGGGCACGACCGAGAGGATTCGAGCGTATTTCAACCGAGTAAATGGAGTGAGGATCTGATCAGCAGCTATCGCCAGATAAAGCAGCGCTTTAAGAATATGCCGGTAGTTATAGTGGGCTACTCATTGGGTGGATTAGTCGCCACTTATTCATTAGATCGAAACCCAGAATTTAGACCAGACAAGATGGTACTAATCGCTCCTGCCCTTTCTCTAAGACTACTTCCACAGCTTGGGTATTTCTTAAATATTTTTCCACCGCTCTCAATGGCGATCCCGAACTTAGCTCCGCAGCGCTACAGGAGATTCGCCTATACCCCGCTTTTCTGGTACCGCAACACGTTAGATCTCTACTCAAGCACCAGAACTTTAAATAACAGCGAGGCCCTTAAGCGTGTGCCAACAACTATCATCGCTAATCCTCGCGATGAGTTAATATCTTTCTGTGGTTTAGGCGAGTGGATCGCTGATTCGGGGCTAAGTGGCAGTTGGCGACTCGAGAAGGTCGAGCCTGACAAAGTCGACAGCTCGATCCCTCAGCATGTACTAATTGACCAGAGCTCTTTGGGAGCTAAAGGATGGGAGAGGTTGGTTGAGATCCTGGGACATCTGTGAGCCTGATAGAGATCCGCGAGGAGCTAACAAAGAGGGGCATGAAGTGCCCTATTTTGTCGCTGGCTCGGCTGTTCTAAAACAGGTCACTGAAGATCTATAAAACAAAGAGAACGGCGAGTACAACGAGAGAGGAAAAGATAAGATTAGATTCCCCCCCCTCTTTTTTCTCTCTGCTCTCTTTGTTTAAAAAATATGTCGCGGGGGTTATAGAAAACAAAGAGTACAACGAGAGAGGAAAAGATAAGATTAGATTCACCCTCTTTTTTCTCTCTGCTCTCTCTGCTAACTCCCCCCTACCGAATCACCCCACAAGCAATCCGCGCTCCCCCTCCTCCTAGCGGAGCTGGCGCGTCAGAATAGTTATCACCTCCGGCGTGAATCATCACGCTTCTGTTTAGAATATCACTCAGCTTTACACCATGAAGTATAGCCTCCTTAGTGGCGCTCCCGTCAGCGGCGACCTCAAGTTTTGGAAGATCACCCATGTGCCCACCACCGTGCGGCCCAGCGTGTTTTCCACTGTGGCTCGGATCATAATGCGGCCCGGCCGCCTGCGCCGCTACCATCACTCCATCTTTCTCTTTAGGTCCACAATCAGGATTCTCGTGTATATGAAATCCATGGTCTCCAGCACTAAGGCCAGTTAAATTAGGAGCTATCTTTAAACCCTTCTCACTATCAGAGAAAGTTATCGTCCCGATCGAAGCTCCTATCCCCTGCGGTGTAACGGCATTTACAGTCACCTTTAGACTATCAAGAGCGCTCGCCTGATTCAGCGAAACGCAGAGAGAAACCCCAACACAAACAAACGCCGCGAACTTGGCGAAAGATGAAATGTGGTGATTAAGAATCATATTATTATCCCCTTCTACTTTTCCTTAACTAACGATCTTAATACATACGGCAAGATGCCGCCGTGATTAAAGTACTCTACCTCAATCGGTGTATCGACCCTAAGCTTTACAACTATCTCTGAGGCAGACCCATCGGCACGCTTGACCACAAGAGTCAGATCTTGTCCCGGCCTGATCCCCGCCTCAACCCCGCGCAGCTCAAACTCCTCATTGCCTACGAGAGCGTGCGTCTTAGCCGACTCGCCGTTTTTAAATTGGCACGGAAGAACCCCCATGCCTATGAGGTTACTCCTGTGAATTCGCTCAAAGCTCTCAGCGACCACAGCTTTTACCCCTAAAAGCATCGTTCCTTTAGCTGCCCAATCACGCGAGCTTCCTGTGCCGTACTCCTGTCCTGCAAAGACTATGAGCGGCGTCTTAGTTTCGCTGTACTTAACAGAGGCATCGTAGATGCTTAAACGTTCGCCACTTGGCTGATGGATCGTTACACCCCCCTCAACTCCAGGAACCATTAGGTTCTTGATCCGAACGTTGGCGAAGGTTCCGCGCACCATAACATCGTGCGAGCCACGACGCGCTCCGTAGCTGTTAAAGTCTTCAAATGCTACTCCGCGACCGATCAGATATCTGCCAGCAGGAGAGTCCTTCTTAATCGCCCCTGCTGGGCTGATGTGATCTGTTGTTACTGAATCACCAAATATCGCCAAAGCCCTCGCCTCTTTAATCCCAGAGCGCGCTGGAGGAGTTAATCCGAAACCATCGAAATACGGCGGTTCCTGAATATAAGTAGAGCTCTTATCCCACTCATAAACCACACCGGTACTCGAAGGCACCTTGTCCCACAACGGATTCTCCGCGGCTACATCACCGTAGAGCTTGCGATACATCGAGGCATCAAACGCCTGAGGGATTAACGCCTGAATCTCCTCAGCGCTTGGCCAGATCTCTTTTAACATAACTGGCTTGCCAGTACTGTCCGTTCCGATAGGCTCTGTGGCGAGATCGACCGTGACGCTTCCAGCTAAGGCGTAAGCAACAACAAGCGGTGGGCTCATCAAGAAATTAGCTTTGATATTCTGATGCACCCGCGCCTCAAAGTTTCTATTGCCTGAGAGAACGGCGGCGCCAACGATATCGTTCTTAGTGATGCACTCCTCAACATGAGCGTCTAACGGCCCAGAGTTGCCGATACACGTCGTGCATCCGTATCCGACTACCTGAAACCCTAGAGTATCGAGATAGCTCTGAAGCCCCGTCTTACTTAGGTATTCAGTAACAGCTCTAGATCCTGGAGCCAAAGATGTCTTCACAAAAGGCTTAACTCGCAAACCTCGCTCAACAGCTTTCTTCGCTAATAACCCCGCCGCCAACATAACACTCGGGTTCGATGTATTTGTGCAGGAAGTTATCGCCGCGATAAAGACCTCGCCGTTCCCAACCTTGATATCGATATTCGCGCCATCCGCGCTGCCGACTCCTGTGCTTGGAACAGAAACGGAGTAGCTCGCTGCTACATCTGACACGCTTTTTCCGTAACCACCATCTGCCACCGACTTAGTTAAAGAATCAGTGAATGTGGCTTTTACTTTATCGAGATCGATCTTGTCCTGCGGGCGTTTTGGCCCGGCGATATTTGGCTTAACGCTCGCTAAGTCAAGCTCGATAACCTCTGAGTATTCACAAGCGCCCTCTTTCGGAATACCGAAGAGCCCCTGCGCTTTGTAATAATTTCTGAATGTATCAACCTGCTCTTTTGTTCGGCCAGTAGCTGTCAAATAGTCACAGGTGCGCTCATCAACTGGGAAGAATCCCATAGTGGCACCGTATTCTGGAGCCATATTGGCGATCGTAGCGCGATCCGTAACCGGTATCGACTCAGCCCCCTCGCCAAAGAACTCAACAAACTTACCAACTACTTTTGCTTTTCTAAGCACATTCGTTACGTGCAGAACTAGATCTGTGGCCGTAACTCCAGCAGCTAATTTACCACGCATGTGAAAACCAACCACATCAGGAGTCAGAAAGTATACCGGCTGACCCAACATCGCGGCTTCCGCCTCGATGCCACCTACTCCCCAACCAACAACTCCTAAGCCGTTAATCATCGTCGTATGCGAGTCGGTTCCTACCAATGTATCCGGGAAATATACGCCGTCGCGACTTAAAACTCCCTGCGCCAGATACTCTAAGTTTACCTGATGACAGATACCGAATCCTGGAGGCACCACGCTAAAAGAGGTAAAAGCCTGCTTGCACCACTTTAAGAATTGATACCGCGAGTGATTGCGCTCGAACTCCGTCTCCATGTTTAGTTGCAGAGCGTCGTTACGATTTGAGTAATCGACCTGCACTGAGTGATCGATCACCAGATCCACTGGGACCAGTGGCTCAATTATTCCTGGCTCATTGCCGAGTCGCTTAACCGCCGCGCGCATGGCGGCGAGATCAACTCCTAACGGCACGCCGGTAAAATCCTGGAGCAGCACGCGCGCAACTACAAAAGGGATCTCATTTTCACGGGCTCCGCGCGCATTCCAGGCAGCGAGCTCCCGTATGTTACGCTCTTCAACCTTTTGGCCATCACAGTTTCGCAAAACGGACTCAAGAACGATCCTGATCGAGACCGGCAGCTTTGATATAGGACCTAGCCCAGCCTTCTCTAAAGCTGGGAGAGAATAAAATTTAGCCTTAGCTCCGCTACCGGTAGTGAATTCTTGTAATGTCGAAAATAGATTGTGGCTCATAAATTTACAGGGATCCCTTCGTTAAAGATCTAGCCAATTTTTTAAAGATCTAGTCGGCTTATTATACTCCGCCCCGCGATTGTCTGATAGACCTTTGCGGGGTAGTATCCCCAAACGGATGGACACCAACCAGAACCTCTTCTTAATCGCCGTTTTAAATCTAGGTGGCGACCTATTTAACATCGTCCGCTTCCGCGGCCACATCCCGCGATGGATTCTGCCGACTAATATCTTGGCTTTAGCCATCAGTTTTGGGGGCTGGCTCTGGTTTAGACCACATATAGGGGCGATATCAATCCTCATACTCGTCATTTACGTGGCATTAATTAAGCTAAAAAGTCGATCAGGACGCCGATTCCGGGTTGGCCCTGCGCCTTTCACTAAACTTTTAATAGCGCTTAACCTCTGTGGATACGGTTACCAGCTGTATATCGGGGCGGTTGATGACGCCGTAATGATGGTTGAGGCCGGGGCCCTTTTTAGCCCTCTAATTGAGCGCGGTGAGTGGTGGCGCTTTGTATCCGCTCAGTTCCTTCACTGGGGAGTAGCGCACCTAGCGCTAAACATGTTTGGGCTCTGGTTTTTGGGGCCGGTTGTAGAGCGAGCGCTTGGGGCTTTGCGTTTTGTCGTAGCATATCTCCTCTCTGGAACGTGCGGTATGATTATAGCTTGGGCGATCGCGACCTACGGACCTGATCCGCGGGCGATTATCCTGCTTGGCGCGTCGGCTAGTGTTCTTGGGCTAGTCGGGTTGCAGATCGCAATTGCGCTCAGGGTATATCGAAGCTCTGGCAGTCTGGCGGCAAAAGCTCAGGCCTCGGCGATGATGCAGATAGTAGTGCTGCAGATTATCTTTGATTGGATGGTGCCCGAGGTAAGCTCCACGGCACATCTAGGAGGAGCGGCGACTGGGGTTTTGTTGGGGTTTTTGTTGCGGAGGTAAAGGGTGGCGGCCTCCTTCGCGCTTGCGCGCTATGGAGGCCAAGCCCTCCTTCGCAATGGCGTGATACGGAGGCCAAGACCTCCTTCGCGCTTGCGCGCTATGGAGGCCAAGCCCTCCTTCGCACTGGCGTGCTACGGCGGCCGAGGGCGGGGATTCGCAGTATTACTTATGGCGGAGAGAGGGGGATTCGAACCCCCGATAGGGGATTAGCCTATACACGCTTTCCAAGCGTGCGCCTTCAGCCACTCGGCCATCTCTCCGTAAGGGTAATAGTAACAATCAAATTTTTAGTTGTTGCGCGGACTCCTGGAGTGAACCAGTTCGTCTCACCTCTTAGCACGTTGTTGCCAACGATAGACTAAGTGGCGGAAGGGAAGGGATTCGAACCCCCGATACCGTTTCCGGTATTCCGGTTTTCAAGACCGGCGCCATCAACCACTCGGCCACCCTTCCGCGAAACAGAAGTATGAGGGTACCGATATCCCGTGTGGGAATCAATGGCTTAGGTGGCATTTAGGGTAGAAAACTGGGCGCTACTGGCCCCCTAAGAGGGCTCACCCGGCATAAAAATCATCCAATTTACCCCCGCACCTATAAGTTATGACCCAGGCCGCCTTGCTAAAGTTTACAGATTTGGTACCCTTGCCAACTCACGCGCGCTCTTAGCTCAGCTGGATAGAGCATCTGACTACGAATCAGAAGGTCGGTGGTTCGAATCCTCCAGAGCGCGCCATTTTACTACGGATTTACCGGTTTCTGGTGGTTCGCAGTAACTGCGAGGCGCATAGTTCTAATCCTTTTAAGGGCTGCACTGTGCGCGAATCCCATATGCGGAGAGATGGCCGAGTGGCTGAAGGCGGCGGTTTGCTAAATCGTTATACGGCCCAAAAGCTGTATCGGGGGTTCGAATCCCCCTCTCTCCGCCACCCTTTTTGAAAAATCGAATCCCCGCCTTGGCCGCCGTAGCACGTGAGTGCGAAGGCGGCTCCTTGGCCTACGTAGCGCGTAAGCGCGAAGGAGGCCGCCACCCTTTTTGAAAAATCGATTCCCCGCCTTGGCCGCCGTAGCACGTGAGTGCGAAGGCGGCTCCTTGGCCTACGTAGCGCGTAAGCGCGAAGGAGGCCGCCACCCTTTTTGAAAAATCGAATCCCCGCCTCGGCCGCCGTAGCACGCAAGTGCGAAGGTGGCTCCTTGGCCTCCGTAGCACGTAAGTGCGAAGGTGGGCTTGGCCTCCGTAGCACGTAAGCGCGAAGGAGGCCGCCGCGCTCCGTTGGGATTCGAACTCTCTCGAGCAATCAAAATCCCCCATTTTACCCATATTTTCTCGAAAAAACCGCGTTAGTGTCAGATATCAATTCAGCGTAAAATCTGGGCCAAAATCGCCTGAGATAAAACTCCGTGAAGAACTCCGTAACACCGAGACCTCATCAACTAGCGGTTTTTTAACTCATAAAATCAATATGTTAGCAGAACTAAGAGTACTCCCGTCTCCGCGCTTATTTATTTGCGTCTTTTTGCCCGATCCCCCTTTTTAACACCACAGATGTAAAATTACACAAACTGTTCATCCCTATTTCGTAAAATCTGACACCGATTTGAAGGTAGGTTTCGTGTCGGGTAAAACTCACGTCACATCAAAGATGAGGCCGATAATTATCGGCTCTCTCTCTTTGAATGGCAGTGACGGTGGCTAAATATCTTCGAGTTCAGAAGGCATCTGCGATTCTGCCGAGCCGAGTGAATGAAGAGCGATTTCGAGGGAGAAAGACTCTATGCGAACTTTGGCTATGTACTTTGAGTTAGGTGAATTAACCGAGGTCATCTTTAACGATGGCACAAAAACTGAGTCACGCGTCTCAGTCCGTGGCAAAACCGGCGGACCATTTCGCTCTGCGGGATCTTTTCAATGGACCTCCGCTGTAAAGGCTCTCTCTCTGCTTCTTGTAAAAACCTGCGCCACTCCATCAGACGCCCTACTTCGCGGTTTCGCGAACTCACTCGCGGCTAGCTTAGATTACGCGATATCAAAACAACCTCTCTGGTTAACAGAGATGTTTGGATGTGATCAGCAAGGAATTAGCCTTGCCAGGCGCTTAATTCTGCGCACCAATCCCGAGCGCAAACGCCCAGGCCCGGTAACTTTGGGGATTAATCAAGCGTACATCCCCACCTCTCAAGTCTCGATATTCGTCGATGGCAAGCGATGCACTAGCGAGATGCTAGAGACGCTGTGCTCTCAGTTAAGCGAGCCAAGTTTGCAAGAGCAACAGGCGGCTTAATCACTTCTTCATCGCACTTGACAGTAGGGCATGACGGTATAAGAGTGGCTCATACCTTTATGAGCATCACTCCTGAATTCGCTGATTACTTAATGCGCGAGGCTCTGGCCGAGGCCAACCTCGCGGCTAAAAACGATGAAGTGCCAGTTGGCGCCGTGATTGCTCACGGTGAGAAAATTATTGGGCGCGGCCACAACACCACCGAGTCTGATAGTAGCGTTGTCTCGCATGCGGAGATACACGCGATCAATATGGCTTCCAGATCGCTTAGCAACTGGAGACTCTCTGAGTGCGTTTTGTGCGTTACATTAGAGCCGTGCACCATGTGCCTTGGAGCTATCAGGCTCGCGCGGATACCGATACTTATATTCGGGGCGGGAGATTCTAAACAGGGGGCTGTTGGATCGCTTTATGACTTAAGCCAAGATGGGCGACTGGGGGGGGAGCTGCGAGTGATTCAAGGCATCTCTATGGAGGCGTGCAAGGGTCTGCTAGAATCATTTTTCAAAAATAAGAGGGGGGGTAGCCGCTAAAGCTGATACACTGACGACAGCGATCTTAAAATCTGGTTAGTAGTTACCTCTATCGATAGCACTCTTACGAACTCATAACAGCAGAAGCGAACTAATACGAACTCTCAAAGCGGCAATCTTATCCGTTTATGTCCAAATCTCCAGCCGGGGCTCTTAACAAGATTATCTATCTCTTAGAATAATTTTCGCCAGGAAGTTGATTAATCCAACTGACGCACTAAACTACAGAGACGGTTGTTTTAGCTATAGGCTACAAGATGAGCACTCACACAGGAAGACCTTTCGTAATCTCTCCCGAACTCCCATTTAAATTTGAATCAGCTACGTTAGGTCATACAGCTCCCACAGAGTCCCCCCTCTTCAACCCAATGGAAAAAATCCTTGGTAGATTTACCATCGATAAGGTTATACCCCTCTCTACCGAGCCAAAGTTAGAAGAGCTGCTTAAGGAAATTAAAGCAGCACCCGGAACTCAAATTAAGTATAAAGACAAGATACACGGCGAAGTAGAGTTGCCAGATTGGATGACAAAGGTAATCAACACACCGCCTGTGCTCCGTCTAGCCGAAGTCGGCCAGATGCCGCTAACAGGCCACAGCAGACTGGCGCACTCAATTGGGGTAGCGATACTGGCCCTTGATTTGGCGAAAAAATTTGATCTAAGCACACAAGAGACCAAGGAGCTCTGCGTCACTGCGCTGCTACACGATATAGGGCACGGCCCCTATTCTCACCTGTACGAAAAGCTTTACATCAGAGACAAAACGGAAAAGTTTGACCACGACCTGCACCGAACTAAGCTAATTCATTCAACAGTCCTCTCTGCCACCCTTCGCGAGCTAAATATCGATCCCTTCACAATTAGCGATGCTCTCTCGAATCCAAAAGAGCACTGGATGGCGTACTTAGCGAAAGAGATATTAGATCGACTCGATTATAATATGCGGGATAGCGAATATTCCGCGTTTAAGCCTGAGAATAAAAAATGGATCCACAAGAGGACCCGTGAGGCTTTAGACTATATAGAGATTACACCTGGTAGCGTCCATTTTTCTCCAGAAGGGAAAAAAGCGATTGATAACTTCATGCTAGCGAGATGCTACACGTTTAATTCCTTGGCTTACGATCCGAAGGTGAGAATCGTAGAATCTCTCATAAGCAAGGCGATTCGGGCGGAATTGGCGAAACTAGACGACAACATCCGACACAAAGCGGTCGAAGCGCTCTCCTACTTATCGGACGCGCAGTTAAATTCTCTCTTACCAGCTAGAGAGAAGGCGGCGTTAAAGGAGATCTTCGACAACGGAGACCTTCCCCTTGTCATGCTACTAAAAACCGATGACATCTCCGGCCCTTTCAGACAGAAGGATGAGATAAAACCCAAACACGTACTAGAAGTCCTAAGCCAATCGCGGCTCTTTAGTCCTGACACCACTATTTTGGTGGCCTTCGCGCCTCTTGTATCCCCAGCGATGACCTTCAAGATAAAAACAAAAAGTGGCGAAATTAAATCCATTCGGAGAGACCGCGGAACAGGATACAACTCTTCCTCAGAGCCGCAACAACCACAGATCGGGACTCTTTCAATAGCTGCATACGATCGCGATGGTAAATTTATCGAGCCCACTGAGGAGATGAAAAATCAAGTCCTTCGAGCCTTCGCTAAGAAGGGCTGGTTAAATGTGCGAGAGGACGAAAGGGGCTTCACTGGTTCGTCAGGGCACCGGAATACACTTGATTCTTTCGAAGCCACAGAAATGCCCAGCGGCGCCGGGAAAGAGTTTGAAACCCTAGCCAACAACCCGTCAAAGGCCACCCCCCAGTAGGAAATGAAACAGGGACAAATCACTGTTGGAGAGCTAATTAACACGGACGATCTGCCCTGGCAGCAGCAATTGGTTATCAATTTCGCTTGGCGAGATATCAGAAAATCTTACGCCCCACACGGCAATGGTCACGTCGCGGCGGCTTTTAGCGAATTTGACTCAAAGGAGATCTTCTCCGGAGTAAACACAAACAGCGAGAACAGGGGAGCTTTCTGCGCCGAACGCGGGGCTGTTAGCGCCTGGGACAGCGAACGTGGCATAGAGGAATCTGAAGTTCACGGAATTTTAGCGATCGTATACAAGTCAAGAACGGCGCTACTCTTACCAAATCACAATAGACCAACTGGCAATCAGTTCCTCACTCCGTGTGGCACATGCCTAACTTTTTTAAGCTCTATGTTCGGGCCATTATCTCTCACCATTCTGATGAATGATGGAAAACTCACCCAACGAGCGACGCTGCGAGATCTATATCCCCTGGCTACAGTAAGCGAATTAGCGGGAGCGTTCGCGGTGGGCTCTATATCAACCAGCGAGCCAACCTCACACAAAATACTCAAAGACCTATCGTCATGCGCTGTGTTTACGTCCAATCTGGGCTACCCGATTGCGGAGGGAGATTTCTCTAAGATATCAAAGCAAATAAACCAGGTGATATCTAGATCCTCGATATTTGGCCATAAAGACCTAAAAATCGCCGCCGCAAAGCTATGTTTAGATCCCTCTAACAATGAAGCCCTACCCTTCGTACACCGCTCAAATCAAACAGGATCCACGCACTCGATACAGGCGCTGTGCCAATCCGCCGATGCCAATCGAATTAACCACCCGAAAAGGGTAATTGGCCTAATGATTTCCATCCACTCCTCAAACGCGACGGACCAGTATCAGTTCTTCACCGGACCAGAGCGACAAAGGATCTTTGATATCGCGCAACTGACTGGATACGACCTTCCTGTTTTCATCTCCCTTAATGGCAAAGGGTATGTCGCCTCTACGATATCGAAACTGTGTCCTGAGTTCAGCAGCCCACTTCAATCAAAAAGTGCTGCTTCTAAAATAGACCTGTACCGTAATACCACACGTTTACGTTTGCCTAAAAAATAACCAGGCGGTACCATCCAACCATGCGCCCATATTTAGTTGGCATCGCCGGTGGAACAGCTAGTGGCAAGACCACAATAGCTCATAAATTTGTCGAGATCGCTGGTACAAACCAAGCGGATATCGTGGAACTAGATAGGTACTACAGACCCCAAGACCACGTTGATCTGACCACACGCCACTCTGTTAATTACGACCACCCAGATGCCCTCGAATTCGAGCTATTAATCCAGCATTTAAAAAGCCTCAAGTATGGCCAAGCGGTGGACACTCCTGTATATGACTTTGCCACTCATACCCGGCTAAAGAGCCAGACTATTCGGGTAGAACCCAAGCCAATAATATTTTTTGAGGGGATACTTACCCTTTGCGTGCGCGAACTTCGAGAGCTATTCGACACAACTATATTTGTTGATGCCCCTGATGATGTTAGGTTAACCAGACGAATTGAACGCGATATACGCGAACGTGGCCGTACCAGGGAGAGCGCGATAGAGCAGTGGAACGCCACGGTACAACCTATGTATCAGCAATTCTGCGAGCCATCACGAGCTTTCGCGGAAATGGAGCTAGATGGAACTAGGTTTAACGACGATCAGTTGCGCACTCTTTTAGATGAGCTAATCAAGAGAGCTAGTCCGGAAGCTGTTTTAGCTTAAGGAAGGCCGGCAAAACCTACCCGTAGCGAGAAAGTGGAGGTTGAGTTGATATTCGATTTTCGCCCCCTACTTCACCCCACCAAACGCGGCGAAGCACGAGTTCTTGTGTAGTAACTCTACTCGTTTAAAACCTACATTTCTAAGAAGCTCAAGTTGATATGTCACCGGACGAGGAGAGTCCTCGCGGTCAATGTAAGCAAAGACCTTATCTCTATACTCTTTACCGCCAAGCTGTTCTAGATAGTCGCCGTAGCGACTCCACATCATGCCATGTACCGAGTCTGACTCGTGCGAGACCATATCGGTTATCCAGAAACTCCCACCTGGCCTCAACAAATCGTAAATCTTCTTAAAACACACCTGCCAGTCCTCGTCGTCTCGAAGATGGTGCAGAACTGCCGCGGCTATGATGACGTCATACCCCTCAGAACGAAGGCAAGCCTCTCTAAAGTCACCGCATGCCGTGACAATCTCTCCTTTATTAACGGAGGAAACTCGCTCTCTAGCTCTGGTTAGCATCGGTTCACTAAGGTCGTTTAACGTAACGTTAAAATCTCTTCCGTAAGCTAGCCTTAGCTTAATAGCGTTATTACCAGCTCCACACCCGATATCGAGCACATCACTAATGTTTGGCGAGGCAACTATCGCCGCCTCAGTAATAAGCTCCATCGCCAAAGGTGCGTCCATAGTGGCGCTTTGTCCGGTATCTAGATTAGAGAATCGCTCTACATCTTTATCAAAGCGCTCGCGGATCTCGTCGATAGTTGATTTTTTATTTAGGGGGGTGGTCATAGGAAAATTTATCCGATTAATAATTTACGCATAGCCTATTAACGTATTCTCTCCCTGTCTCTTAGCCTCAACACCAACGAGCCCCTGTGATAGAAGTTTTTGTTGATTCACAACATCCGAGGAATCAGTCCAAACTGATGGCACCCGCCTAGGCGTGACATCATGAAGCGCCCGATGAGTTATCATCCTTACTTTTTCGCCGTATACAGGGCCGACATACTTAATATCAAATCCCGCCTTTAAAAGGATATTTATGCTGGGCCCATTACTAACAGCCACCGTTGCGATCGCGTGCTTATAGTCACTATCCCTCGATTGCTTCATCGCCCGCTGTAAAAGCTCACCAGTTATGCCACCGCCGCGAGATGCAGGACTGACAACATAAGCAAACCTAACAAAACTAGCTGGACGTAAGATCTCCTCACTATTTGGTAACTTACTCACAAAAGTTTGGTAATCTGCCGCCTCTACAAACGCGATACACACTCCAATTATCTCTTTCCCTGAAAAAGCCCCAACGGCCAAACCAGCATCGATTGATTGAACAACGGCGCTTTCACTCATTGGGACCTATCCGGCCCAACCTCCGCAGCTACGGATAATTCCAGAGTTCGAAGTTTTGAGAGCTCAGCTTTATTTATAACTCTATATTCCACAGGGCTCATTGTAATATTAGTTTCTAGCTGGGGCATGATATCAGCAAAACCTTCCACTAGCGACTTACCACTCCTCAATAAACATCTTTCGAAGTATAGTTTTAGCCATGCGCACTTTAAGACTTATTACCATCTCTATAGCAGCTATTATCTTAACGTTCTTCCTAGCAAAAATATCTCCTGTAGTCTCAGAGGAAAAGCCCTCTACTTCTTCTGAATCTAAAAAGCCTTTTACCGTCGGCATGGTCGTCCCGCTCTCTGGACCACTTGCCTTCTTCGGCCAGGATTACATGCATGCCTATGAGATAGCTGTTGCTGACAGACCTGAGCTAGCTAACTTGTTCTCAATTCGCTGGGAGGACTCAGCCTACAATCCGCGCCAGGCCATATCGGCGTTTAACAAACTCCTCCTAGTGGATAGCGCTGATCTTATATTTAGCTTTGGCGGACCGATGTTAAACGCGCTAGCGCCGCTTGCCGAGGCTCGCAAAGTTCCTTTTTACGCCTCCGAATCAGAAAAGAGTGACTGTGAGGGGAGAAAATTCTGCGTGTTATTTCGCAATGAGCGAAGGGAATGGGGAGAGGCAACCTGGTATGCCCTACGCAAAAGAGGCTTGAAAAATATCGCTATCGTTAAGAATCAGAATCAGTTCATGAATTCATTTGTGAACGGGATTATTGAAACTAAGCGCGCTGATGAATCGGTATCTATACTTATTGATGTTCCCCCCGGTACAGCCGATCTAAGGACCGAGGTGCTAAAGCTACGCGACACAAAGTTTGACGCGTTAGGTGTCTACCTACTACCCGACTCCCACCACGGATTTACAAACGCCCTAAGATCGATCTCCAAGCGGCCCCTTATTTTCGGAGTCGAAGAGTTAATGCACCCAGAAAACAACCGCGGAAACGAGGATCTAGTTGAGGGCGCTTTAGTAATCGCTCCGTGGGTGTCACCACAGTACAAGGAGCTCTTTGAGTCAAAGCACGGAAGCTCGGCTGGGTTCTTTTACACAGCCGCGGTGTATGATCTCTTTAATCTCCTTGCTGACACACTAAAGGCAAATCCAGCCGCGCGAGGGCTCGACCTAATCTCTTCAATGCGGTTTTCCGGAACCCGCAAGGGAGTATCTGGGGAATATTTCGTAAAGGTATCTGATGCCGGGGTGACATCTTACAGTTTTCCGATAGGAATATACCGCCAGGGCTCACCGGTGGTTCAGGATGATGTGTTTCATGCGGGTAGGTAGGGGGTATGGATCATGACTGCCAAGTGTGGACACAGATAATCGGTTAGGCTACCTTATAGGGCGTTAGCGGGACGTTTACACGGAACACTGTTAATTAATGCTAATTACAAACGTAACTATTTTAGGTAGTTACACCCTCCGGAGAGGTGGCCGAGTGGCTGAAGGCGCCTGATTCGAAATCAGGTATACCGGAAACGGTATCGGGGGTTCGAATCCCTTCCTCTCCGCCAAATACTTTAAGCCGCAACCCCCGGCTCCCTATCACCCAACACTCGCTCTTTATTTTCTGACGCGGCGGCACTCACAGCGGCCACAGATGGACGCCTAAACACATTGTACTTAACGATGGCGTACATCGCGCGTACTCCATCTCTCCAGCCTATCTTCTTGCCCTCTTCGTAAGTGCGGCCGTAATACGAGATACCTACTTCGTATATCCGGCACCGAAGCGCCGCCACCTTTGCGGTTATCTCAGGCTCAAAACCAAAGCGCGACTCCTCAATCTCAATCGACTGAATAATCTCGCGCTTAAACATCTTATAGCACGTCTCCATGTCTGTCAGATTTAGGTTGGAGAACATGTTAGAGGCCAGGGTTAATATGTAATTACCAACGCGGTGCCAAAAATAAACAACTCTATGTGGACGATCGCTTATAAAGCGTGATCCAAAAACAACATCAGCTTTGCCAAGCTCTATCGGCTCTAATAATCTGCTGTATTCCTGTGGATCGTACTCAAGATCCGCGTCCTGAACCACAACCACATCGCCTGTCACGTGTTTAAAGCCTGTTCTTAAGGCCGCGCCCTTTCCCTGGTTAACCTCGTGATAAACGATCTTATCAACCTGCGGTGCGATCTGAGTTTTTAACACATCGCGAGTTCCATCTGTTGAGCAGTCATCAACGATAACTATCTCTTTGTCAGATATCGGTGAGTTCTTAACGGCGGTAACGATATCCTGAATCGTGTGTCGCTCGTTGTAGCAGGGGATTACGATTGAGAGCTTCATGCGTTTTGGTACCTATGAGAAACGGTTTGTAGAATGTGACGGTATAGCAAAAACCAACCATTTGGCAACTTGGCACGCCCCAAAAAAAGACCCGACTTTTAGACCTCCCAGAATCCCTCTCTGTCCGTTCTCGAGGATCTCTTTGTTTGAATGAAAATCGCGGCGGATCTTCTTTGCACAAAGAGAACGGCGAGGGGAAAGAGGGGTAGGAGAATTATTTATCCCTCAACCGCTCTTAACTCCTACTAACCGTTAATAGTCCGCCAAACCGACCACTTCAGACATGGACCTTTTACCCCTCAAAAATTTCCCCTAACTACCCGTTTTCTCTGCATGTTCTTAGCTGATTACCCCTTGAACTACCCCCCTCTATGTCCTATCCTCTGGGAATGGAAAATCAAGACAATTCAAACCCAGTTTCTAGCTCAGTTAATCCAATTACAATCGAGTCAGAGATGCGCCAATCGTACCTCGATTACGCCATGAGCGTCATCGTCGGGCGCGCCCTCCCAGATGTTCGTGATGGACTAAAGCCGGTGCAACGCCGCGTGCTTTACGCGATGCTAAACGAGGGGCTGGTCTCAAACCGTAAGCACAGTAAGTGCGCGGGAGTCGTCGGCGAGGTTCTTAAGAGATACCACCCACACGGTGATATGCCAGTGTACGAGGCCCTGGTGCGCTTAGCTCAACCGTGGAACCTGCGCTACACACTGATCGATGGACAGGGAAACTTCGGATCAATCGACGGCGATCCTCCTGCCGCTTACCGTTATACAGAGTGCCGAATGACAAACCTCGCGGAGAAGCTCCTCGAGGATATCGATAAAGAGACCGTTGATTTTGCCCCAAACTTTGATGATTCAACCCAGGAGCCGATAGTTC
>Ga0214921_10003663_pt1 | contig 23328 bp, 23 predicted proteins | sample LL1505_MetaG_FD_177992 | JGI IMG/M metagenome (GOLD analysis project Ga0214921, IMG submission 177992) | Freshwater microbial communities from Lake Lanier, Atlanta, Georgia, United States - LL-1505 | ecosystem: Environmental > Aquatic > Freshwater > Lake | place: USA: Georgia | collected... | reverse complement strand
TTTTTTTTATTACCAAAAAATTTTGTTAACGTTCACAAAATTGCAATTTATGCGAGTAATTCAGATGGAGATAACTTTTTTTTTCTTAATAATTTTTTTGTTTATATTGCATTTTTATTTATATTTCTTACGCCTATAAATTTTGTCCTTATATTTGATAATTTAAAAAATTTTAATAAATATTTTTACATATTATTAACTTTATTTTTTTTTATGGGTCTTTTTTTGCAACCTTCTGGAGAAATGTCCTTTGGGCCATTATCTGAATATTTTAATAGATTTATGTTTAATGGAATATACGGAATATTTATTTTTTTATTTCTTTTTATTTGTAAGGTGCGTTTTAAAAATTTTTATGATTTAGATCTATCTAAAGTATTTATTTTATCTTTATTATTCCTGTATTTTTCTTTGTCTTTTACGGCCACATCTCAAAGATATTTAATATTGTCTATACCAATTTTAATTATTTGTTTTATTAGAAGTAAAGATAAAAAAGATAAAATAACTTTTTTTTTGACAGTAATCTTATTTTTACCAGTAAATTTTTTTTTAATTTTAAATCAATATGCCACAGGGAACGCTTCCACTAAGATGGTAAAATACATTATTAATAGTAACATTATTAATATCACCTGCGCAGGCGCTATAGGTCCCCATGTTAATAATTTCTTTGACTACAAAAATAGAAAATACAATGATTGTATAAGAATATCAAAGTATGTAGTTGTCGAAGGAAACAATAGTGGGGCAATTTATCAAACAAAATCTGTTTTTAAAAAATTTTCTTTAATAAAAGTTTCTGATTTATAAATAATTATTTAGTATTAACATAGAGTCTATCTTCCCAAGAAAGTATTGGAAATTTAAACTTTTTGATTAAATAAAAATTATTTTTTAATAAAAAAGTATGAATATTTTGATTATTATATAATTGATATAAATTATCAAGACGAAATTCTATTAGAATTATTTTAACATTATTTAAATTTTTTTTTATTCCCAAAAGAACTTCTTTTTCATAACCCTCAACATCAATTTTGATAAGATCGGGACAAGGATTGTCGCTTGATATAAATTTATCCAAAGTTATCATTTTAATTTTTGTTTCTTTATTTAGATGGTTATTTATTATTTTTTTTATTTTATAATTTTTAGAATTCTTATTTACTTTAAAAAATGAAGATGTTTTTTCATTCAGTAGATTAAGATTAAAATTTAATGATATATTTTTATTACCAATACCCAGGTTCAATAATTTGATCTTTTTATTATTTCTAATATTATTTTTAGATTTGTTGATAAGATTTGGGTTAGCCTCAAAGCAAAATATTTTTGCTTGAGAATATATCTTAGAAAACAATATTCCATATTCGCAAACGTGGGACCCGATATCATAAATAATCTTAATTTTTATATTAAGTTTTTTTAAATATCCAAAAATCCTCTTTTGATGATAATATTTGTCTATAAAATTAATTATAAAAATAATTATATTATTTATCATTTATTTTTTTTTTAAATTAAGATTAGCTAGATTAATATATTTATGAATTCTAAAATATACAAAAAACCATACTTTATTATTCTCGTAACTTTTCTGTTGCATATATTGGCAATTAATTTTTATCCAATTAATTTTGAATATACTTTTATTGAGGGCATGAACTATGCCGTCCAAAATTTTGATAAAAAAATTATTACAGTTTATTTTGAAAATCAGGCAAATACTTTCTTTTTTTCATTTATAGGCTCAGTAATAAAATATATTTTTCCATTTATTAATGTGCAGTATATAGCTAAATTTTTATCTGCTTCTGGCTATTTTTTTTTAGGTTTTGGTATCATCAATTTATATAAAATATTAAAAGTTAACTATTCATTAAATTTATTATTAATAATTATTTTTTTAAATCCATTGATATGGACATTTGGCTACAGAGGAACGCCAGATTTTTTAGCAGCCTCAATTGCAATTTATTCAGTTTCATTAATTTTAGACAAAAGTATTTCAATATTTAAGAATTATATTGGTTTTTTTTTATTAGGCGTAGCAATAGCACTAAAACCAATCACAGGAATTTTTTACATCACATTTCTTATTTTTTTATTAAAAAGAAAAATTTCTATAAACGAAAAATTAAAAGAATTATTTTTAAGTAGTCTAATAACTTTTATTATCCCGATTATTTACTTCTTATTAATTTACATAAATTTTAATTTTCTTTTGACGACACCTTATTATTCAAAAGCTCTATTTATGAAGAGTTTTTATGTTTTTAATTTTTTAAATAGTTTTTTCTTATATACAGGTTTTTTGTTTTTTGTATGCAGCCCATTATTGATTGATAGTTTTATTAAAATAATTCTATTAAAAAATATATTTATTATAATAATAAGTATTTTGTTTTTTTTTATAGGCTATCATCAAATTTATTTAGAGACAGAAATAAGCTTCGGAATTTTAACAAAGTATTATAATTCAAAAATAATTGATGGACTTTTTAGTGCAAGTTTAATTTTATTTTATTATTTTTACCTAAAAAAAATAACTAAAAAAAATAATTTTTATTTTACAATACCATTATATTTAATTTTACTTTCTTTTGTATTACCAACCCAAAGATATTTATTATTAATTATACCTATCGTTTATCTCTTTTTTCTTAATAAAAAAAACTTAGTAAAGTCTTTTTTAATTTCATGCGCACTATTTGTCCCATTAAATTTTATTATACTAATTAATCAACATATGACTGGGAACGCAGCCATTAGTATCGTTAAATACTTAAAGTTTAATAATTTGCTTGATATAACTTGTCCACAGGCAATAGAAGCTCATGTGGGAAATTATTTTAAAAATAACAAAGGTTGTTCAATATTGCAATATCAAGTTTTAGAAAATAATAATAATAATTTAAAATATATATATCAACACAATGCTAGTTTTTTATTTATTAAAAAAGAATTTTATATAGTCGATTTTAATAAACACTAATTATTAATGGACAAATTTTCTTATAATCTAAAAAATAAATATATTTTTCTAATTTGTTTTATTTTTTTTTTATCGCAATTATTGACTGTCCGTTTTTTCTTTACTTCAAAATATATTATTTTCGATCGGTTTTTTATTTGGTTATTCTATGTATTTTCTTCCACTTTAATTATTTTTTTAATTTTAAAAAAAAAAATGATATTAAATATAATTACAAATAAATATGTTTTCTATTTTTTCCTTTCAATTTTTTTTGTATTTCTATTAATTTTATATCCAATAGCTGATGCGCAAAAGATTAATAAAATGGGCATTGATCAAGATGATTGTATAATAAATTTTATTGAAAATTTAAAACAAAATAAATTCCCATACAATTTAACGTATCTAGGAAATCCCTGCTCAACAGGAATTATGGAATTATTATTTTATTTTCCTGTTTTACTGTGGAAAAATTATTTCTCCATCATTCCACCTATTGCTTTGATTATCTTTTATTATTTGGCTAAAATATTTACTAATCATATTAATGCTGTTTTATTTACTCTGTTTCAGTTAGGAAATCTTTTATTTTTAGAAATGAGCTCTGCTGGGTCAGACTTTATGCTCATTGCTATTTCTTATCCATTCGGATTATTTTTGGCCCATAAAGGTTTTCATGACTCGAACAAGTATTTATTATTCATTTCTTTATTTTTTTTTTGTTTTTTTTATGGAAGTAGAGCTATTTTATTTTTTCTTCTACCCCTTAATTTACTTTTATTTTACATTAAATTTGGCTCGAAAGTGTTTAAGTTATTTCTATCAATATTTTTATTAGTATTTCTATCTTATTTTATACCGTGGTTTATTAATCCCGAAATGTATACTCCTTTTCATATTTTAGAAAAAGGATGGCATCTTTTATATTTTGTGAAATATTATTTACTAATATTTTTTATATTTTTATTTTTTATAATTAGTAAAATAAATTTTTCAAAAAATATATTTATTTATAAAAAAAATAATATTATTACACTAAATATCCTTTTTTTTGTTTTTCCTATATTTTTTGCCTGTTTTGCTGATTTAATTGAGAGTAAAATGCTCTCAAAATGGGAGGGGCTAAATTATTTTTTATTAATCATACCATCTATTTATCTTTTAATTAACTTATATTTAAGTAAATTATTAAATAATAATTAAAAGCGTATAGCTAATTTATATTACTAAATTTCGGATCGTATGATAAAATATTTTATTACTGGTGGAGCCGGTTTCGTTGGCTCCCATTTATGTGAAGAAATTTTTTTTTCAGATAAGAATTCAAAATTAACTATATTGGATAAATTAACATACGCCGGTAATAGATTATTTTTAAGTAAAATTATTAATTCTCCAAGAGTTAAATTTATTAAGGGAGATATACTAGATTTAAAAATATATAAAAATTATTTACATAATATTGATGTAGCTATTAATGTAGCCGCCGAAAGTCATGTAGATAATTCTTTTTTTAGTCCAATCGAATTTACTAGAAATAATACTTTGGGTGCTCATATTTTTTTGCAAAATTGCATTAATAATAATGTTGGGAAAATAGTGCAAGTAAGTTCTGATGAAGTTTATGGAGAAAAAATTAGTGGGCAAAATTTTGAAACCGACAGATTGCAACCAACAAATCCCTATTCAGCGTCTAAAGCAGCTGCTGAAATGATAATTAATAGTTATAGATATTCGTATAAAAAAGAAATTATCATTATCCGCGGCAACAATATTTATGGTCCAAGACAATACCCTGAAAAATTAATATCGAGCTCTATAACTAATTTAATCAATAATCGTCCTATTACATTACACGGCAGTGGCAATAACAAAAGACACTACATTTCAGTTGTAGATTTTGCAAAAGCACTAATTTTATTGATATCAAAGACTAGTGGTGGAATCTATAATATTGGAACCAAAGATGAGTATAAAAATATTCAAGTAGCAAAAATGATTTGCAATTATTTCAATAAACCATATAAAAAATTTATTACTTATGTTAAAGACAGACCTTATAATGACAAAAGGTACTCTGTAAGTTCAAAAAAAATTAGAGATTTAGGATGGAAACCTCAAGATACCTTAGTAAAAAAATTGCCGTACATAATTTCCTGGTATAAGAACAATAGTAAAATTTTTAATTAATAATATGATTAGTAGAACTCTAATAAAAATTAAAAGAAAAATTAAAGATAAAAGAGGATCAATAGAAGAACTAATTAATGAAAAAACTAAAAGTGTTTCATTAATTTCGACAAAAAAAGGGTCTATTAGAGCAAACCATTACCATAAAACTGACTGGCATTATATTTATGTACTGAAAGGATCTTTTGTATATTTTTATAGAGAAAGAAATAAAACTAAAATTTATAAAACTCTAGTTAAAAAAAATCAGTTATTATTTACACCTCCCTTATTAGATCATGCTACATATCACACTGAATATACCGAGATGCTTGTTGTCAGTAAGAATAAAAGAGATAAAAAAACTTACGAAAGAGATACTGTTAGAGTTAAATTTATAGATATAAAAAAAGTTAATGAACTTAAAAAAAATTTATAAATTTAAGAATACATGTAGATTATGTTATAAAAAAAATTTAATCCCAGTCATTGATTTAAAAAAAACACCACTTGCTAATTCTTTTAGTAGCAAGATAAAAAAAAAAGAAATAACTGTACCTTTAAAGGCTTATTTTTGCAAAAACTGTTTTCATTTGCAGCTATTGCATATTGTAAATCCTAATTTACTTTTTAATAATTATCTTTATGTAACAGGAACTTCTGCTGTAACAGTTAAACATTTTAAGAAATATTCCAAAGACTTAAAAAAATTCTTTTTTTCCTTTTCAGGAAAGAAAAAAATATTAGATATTGCTTCTAATGATGGTACCTTTTTAAAAAATTTTGCGGAGAGAGATATTGAATGTTATGGAATAGATCCAGCTAAAAATTTAAATTTAAAAATAAGTGATAAAAAAATAAAAACAATTACTGGTTTTTTTAATTACAAATTTAGTAAAAAAATTAAAAAAAAAATAGGAAAACTAGACGTGATAACTGCAAACAATGTATTTGCTCATGTTGATAATCTTAAAGATTTTACTATAGGAGTTAAAAATCTTCTAAAAGAAAATGGAGTTTTTATATTTGAAGTTTCTTATCTATTAGACGTACTAAAAAAAAATGCATTTGATACTATCTATCATGAGCATTTGAGTTTTCATTCATATTATTCATTGATTAATTTTTTTAAAAAAGAAAATTTAAGAATTTTTAACGTAAAAAGAATAAAAGTTCAGGGAGGATCTATTCGGTTTTATGTATGCAACATTAACGCTAAATATAAGAATTCTAAATATTTAAAAAAAATATTAAATTTAGAACTTAATAAGTTTAAGATTAGTAAAATAGCAACTTATAATAAATTTCAAAAAAATATTGATAATATTAAAATAAAAGTAAATCACAAAATTAATAGATTAAAAAAATTAGGAAAAATAATAGGAGGATATGGAGCAGCTGCAAAAACAACTACATTATTAAATTATTTTGATATAGATTATAAAAAATTAGATTTTATTGTAGATGACAATCCTTTAAAGCAAAATTTATATACTCCTGGTACAGGAATTAAAATAGTTCGAAGTAATTATATTTATAAAAATAAAATTGATTATATTTTTGTTTTGTCGTGGAACTATTATAATTCCATTAAATTATTGCATAGAAAATTTATTTCTCAGGGCGGTAAAATTTTAAAAATTTATTAATTTTTACTATAAATTCAGTATTTAAATATGATTAGTTACTTTATAAATTTAATCAAAAAATATATTTTATATTTTTATGATAAAGGACTTATTTCAGACATTTTAATATCAAAGAAATTTAAAGACAAATTAAAAAAGAGAGAAAAAAATAATTTTAGCGCAAAATTATTTTTAAATAAATCATTAATTTATAATAAAGAAAGAGGGTTTTGGTTTCTTGATTTAATGCCCAGTAAACTAGAATTAGATATTTATTACAAGAATCAATACTGGTCAGAACAGAACGAAGACAAACAAGATTGCATTAATTTACGTGATATTGATCATTTTCTGCTTATGAAAAAAATGGTTCCTGATTTTTTTAGTGGTAAAAAGACTATTTTAAATTTTGGTTCAGGACATGGGGGAATTTCTTATCTTTTTTGGATTAATAATCATCGTGTAATCAATATCGAGCCATCACTGGCCACAAATAAATTCATGGATAATTTGGTTGTTTATAATGACATTGAAAAAGTAAATGAAAAGGTAGATTTTATATATGGATCTCACTCATTGGAGCACGTTCGTGATTTAGACAACTTAGAGATAATTTTTAATAAAATTTTAAATAACAATGGCTATATATTTTTTGAAGTTCCTAATGCGCTTGTAGACTCTAATGGAGGAAGCAATGGAAAAATATTTCCTCCTCATACATATTATTTTACGAAAAATTATTTTAATACTATGAACTTTGATGTAATTTTGAACGCTACTTATAAAGAAGGTTCTTTCCCTTTTATTCGATTAGAAGATGATAAGGGCGAAGTTATAAGATACTTAGGATGCAAAAAATAATTTTTATTAATGATTATTAAAGAAGTATCAATTATTATTCCTTTTTTTAATGAAGAAAAAAGGGCAAAAAAAACCATAGTTACAATAAAAAAATTCTTCAAAAAAAAAAAGAGCATTAAAGTTGAAATTATTTTTGTTAACGATGGTAGCTCTGATAATACGCAATTTATATTAGAGAGTTATTTAAAAAAATTATTATTAAAAAATCATTCAATAAAGTTTTACAAATTAGCTTTTAATCAAGGCAAGGGCTATGCAATTAAACATGGAGTTGAAAAATCACAATATAATTGGATATTGATGTGTGATTTTGACATGTCAACCAAACCAGATCAGTTAATTCTATGGACAAGAAATGGTTTTATTGGAAACATTAATTCTGCATATTTTGGTTCAAGAACTCATTCGAATTCTAAAACTCAAAAAAAATATCATAGATTAATATTTGGAAAGGTTTTTGCAATTTTAACTAATTTATTATTTTCGATAAATATTAAGGATACTCAATGTGGATTTAAATTATTTCACAAAAGCTATGCTTTAAATATTTTTAAAAAATTAAGATCATATCGTTTTGTATTTGATATTGATTTAATTTTATTACTAAGAAATAAGAAAATTTTAATTAAAGAGTTACCAGTAACTTGGATTCATATGCCTAAAAGCAAATTAAATATATTTATTGATGGTCCTGCGATGTTTTTTAATTTAATTTCAATCAAGATAAATCGTAATAGGTTATGATTAACTACTTTTTCGAAAAAGCTTTTTTTTATAGGACATATCAAAATTTAATACGCAAAAAAAATAATGATTATGTTTTTTTAAAATACATTTTTAAAAATATAAGAAAAAAAATTAATATTTTAGATGTTGGATGTGGAGATAGCCATATATTAAAATATATAGCCCCTTATATTAATACATATATTGGATTAGATTATAATAAAAATTATTTGGCCTCTTCAAAAAAAAAATCGTTAAAATATAAATTTTATAATTGTGATATTGATAATATTAAAATTTTAAATCAAAAAAATTTGAATTTCATATTTATAAATGGAGTCATTCATCATTTGGATGATGAGAAAGTTGTTAAATTAATTACTTACTTGTATAAAAATTTTCCTAGATCGATGTTTTTAATAATAGATCCAGTTAAAAAAGATAATAATTTTTTAAATAAACTAATGATAAAATATGATAGAGGTAAATTTATTAGAACTGAAAATAAATATAAAATTCTTTTGAAAAATTTTGAAAGTTATGTAATTAATGATTTTTTTCTTATGAATTTTTTATTAGTTTTCCACTATAAAAATTTAGATTTAAAAAAATTTTATTTAAATTGGAAAAGAATTTGTAATTAAATTAAATGTATAAAAAATCTTTTTTTGGTTATTTGGAGAAAAAGTATAATACACATCTATACACAGGACTCCTTGGATTTTTTATGAAACTTGGTCATAAAAATTTAGAAAATTTTAACAAAGATATAAAAATTTCCAAAGTTTTGGAAATAGGAGCGGGCAGCCACCCTCATTATGATTTTATAAAACATGATTTCAAGGATTATCATATTGCTGAAACTTCTGATTATGTAATCAATTCCTACAAAGATAATAAAAAATTTATTGTAAAAAAATATGATGGTAAAAATTTACCTTATAAAAATAATACTTTTGATCGTATAATTATATCTCATTGTCTTGAACATATTCTTAATCCAGAGCTTTTTTTAATTGAAATGATGAGTAAATTAAAACGCGGAGGACTTCTATCTATTTCATTACCTACGGATCCCGGTTTATTATGGAGGTTTGGCAGATTTTTAATAAAAGTTTTTGTTTTGCCAAGAACTTATAGAATTTCAAGCGAAGATTTCTATTACATGAATGCTACAGAGCATGTGAATTCAATATTCAATTTAATTGCTATTTTAAGATTCAATTTTAAAGATAAATTGGAAGAACATTTTTGGCCATTAAAAATTAAATGCGCTGATATTAATCTTTTCTATAATGTTCATGTATACAAAAAATAAAACATTTAATTTATTTTTTTTAAAAAAAATAATTATTATTTTTATTTTATTAACAACTGCTTTAATATGGTCTTTGTTAATGTTTCGATATTGGAATTATGACTATAGTCTCTATTATAATTCTGCTGTTAACATAGGCGATCAATATAGATTATATAAGGAAATATTTGAAAATAAAGGTCCATTTTATCATTTTTTTATAAAAAATATAAGCAAGATTATTGGAATCGGAATTCTCCAAGCATACATTACTTTAGCATTAACCTTATTCGGTTTCTTCTTAAGCCTATTTTTTATTATTTTTAATAGGTCTAAAAAGCATTATTTTTTAATATTATTTTTAAGTATTTCAATCTTATTTTATCAAAATGGTAATTTAAGTTTACCAATTTTTCAATGCGGAATATTAATTCTAAGTTTTTATTTTTTATTAAAAAGATTTTCAGAAAATAATAATATCTATCTTTATATTTCTTTTTTTTTATATTCTTTAGCTTTTTTTACAAAAGTTGATGTAATTACTTATTTGCCTGTTTATTTTTTTGCAGTTGCGTTATTATATAATAAAAAAGAGTTTATTCCTAAAATTTTAATTATTTATTTATTTTTTTTTATTGAATTTATTTTTATTTATTTACTTTTTTCCAAATATTTTCAATTCAGTTTTTATGATTATTATTTGCATAATTTTGAATTTAATTATCAAGTGTCTAGTCCGGGCAGAGACCCTTTTGTTAAAAATTTTAGATCCCCCGTGCACACAGGTTTAATTATGAGTACAGGTATAGGTATTATATTTATAGAAATATTTTCTAATGTTTATCAGAAATATTTTACAAATTTCAAATCCTTATTTAACAATAAGGATAAAGAAAAATTTATTTCTTTAATAATTATTTTTTTAGGAATATTTTTTTGGTTGTGGGCAGGTAGTGATAAGAATTATCATGTATTTATGATTTACACACCATTGATATTTTTTATAGCTTATTATTGGAATTTCTTAAAAATTAGTAAAATAAAATTATATTTTTTTTATATTGTCACAATATTTTATTCAATTGTTACAATTTATGCCGAACCAAAAAATACAATAATGAATGGTTGTTTTCTTAATAAAAAACCATGTGGAGAAGTAATAGGTATGACCAAAACAATTGACGATCTTAAAATTAATAATTATGAGGATATTATAGTTATAGGTAATAATGGATGGCTATATTTGCTTTCTAACACAAAACCCACAACCGCAATAGGGGATTGGTTTTTTTATCTTAAAGGAATAAAGAATAATAAAACTATTAGTGAATTTGATACTGAATATCTCTTAAAGACATATGAAAAATTATTACAAAAAAAAAGTGGATACATTTATTGGATGCATAAATCTTACATAGACAACTTAGATAGCAAAGAATATTACCGATCATCAGATAGAATTAAAACTATATTGTCTATCTCAACTATAATTGAAGATCAGGGAAGTTATATAAAGCTTAGAATAAAATAAAATTTATTTTCGAACATTTTTATAATTTACCTTAAACCACTTTATAGTTTTAAGTAGTCCGCTATTTAGGGATGTGCTTTCATTAAAATTTGTTTTTTTTAAAAGAGAAATATTTAATTTTCTTCTAGAAGGTGATTTAAAGCCTAATGATTTCCATAAAATTTTATTATTATAATTAAAGATTTTGGCTATTTTATTTACAAGAGTATCAATAGTATATTCCTTCGAACTTGAGACATTTATTAGTTTAATATTTTTACCTGCAATTTTAATTATAGCTTTTGCTGCATCCTCGGAAAACAAAAAACATCTTTTGTCTTTTTTTTTACCTAAGATTTGCACATAAGAATTATTTCTTTTTGCAATATAAAATTTATGAATTAAAGAGGGAATAACGTGACCATTTTCGATATTAAAATTGTCATTAGGACCATACAAGTTGTTCATTATTATATAGCTGTAACTAATTTTATGATCTAAATTTAGACTTACAAGTTGCTCGTAGAATATTCTTTTAGATAATCCATAATAGTATTCAGCTTTATGAGGTTTGCCATAAAAAAAATTTTTTTCTTTAATATTGCTTTTTAATTTCTCAGAATATATTGCTGAGCTACTAATAAATATAATTTTTTTAATTTTATATTTTTTTGCAGCAAGTATTAAATTACTATTCATAACTAAATTTTCATTTAGCATATTAAAAGAATTGTTTTGGTTGCCAGTTATTCCATAAACTTTATTTGCAGTATGAAATATTATTTCTGGTCTATTTTTTTTAAAAAAAGAATTAATTTGTTTGTAATTCAAAAGATTTAAATTTTTTGAATTAGTAGGGTAGATTTTTTTATAATTTTTTTTTTTAAGAATGTTAACAATTTGAGAGCCAAGAAGGCCCTCAGCGCCAGTTACTAATATTTTTGCATGCCTATTCATTAAATTAGAAGTGAGTTAAATATTGCTTATACGCGGCAATACTTTTTTTAGAGAAAAAATTTTTTATGTTAAAGTTCTTTTTTTTAATACTTTCTAGAATTTTTGAATTATATTTTAATCCAATTAATTCATTCTTAAGATCGGTGATTAAATTGTGCTTATTCCTTTTTTGAAAAACTGATGGAGCAAAATAGACAACATTAGTTTTTTTTTTGTATTGAAGATAATACGAGGCCCAAATATCATGCATTCGATCTTGGTCTGGAAATAAAAAATAATCAGGCAATAATCTTCCATCTAATATCGAATTTTGACTATTAAAAGGGGAAATTTTTTTTGAGTAAAATGGAAAATCTTTTTTATTAAATAAACACTTTGGTTTATGTATCATTCTACAAATTGCATCGATATCAGGATCGCCATTCCAGAACTCAACCTGAACATCTACTTTTATTTTTTTTATTTTAGCTGAGATTATTTTTCTATTATCCAATTGATCAATAGGAAATCCTCTGTGCCATAAATTTTTATATTGTGTAACAGAAATAGGATCAAAAACTTCACTAGAAATATTATATTCTCTTGCATTGATTTCTTTTCCTATAAAAATATTTTGTCCCCAATGTTTGTAAGGTATATTGTCGTCATCCACGAGAGCGACTATTTCCGCCCCTAAATTTTTTGCAAATACTAAACCCAGATTTCTTCTTTCAATACAATTCCATCCAATAATATCTGATAGTTTTTTATCAATAAGTTCTTGATCTTTAACTGATAAATATATTCCGTTTTTTAATTTATAGTTTTTAGGTGTCTTTTTATCTCCAACAACAATTAGAAGCCAGTCTTTTAATGAATCGAATTTTTTTATTGCCTCTGTCGGTTTGTTTATTGAAGTTGATACAATAACTTTTTTCATAAAATATTTAATTTTTTTTTAAAGCAAAAACTTTAAATCCTATGTAAAAATATTTAAAGTAATTACTAAATTTATTATTAGTCTTGCCTTCAATTCTTTTTTTCCAGTTAGATTCAACTTCAATTATTTCAATATTATTTTTTAAAGGTTTTATAAATGTTTCAAATAAAAAGCTATGATCATTCATTTCCCAATTTATACTTTGAATAACTTTTTTAGGGAAAATTCTAAAACCAAATGTTAAATCTGTACAATTAGTCTTAAATACATAACTAAATATTTTTTGAAATAGTAGGTTTAAAATAGTCTTTATATATCCATAACCAACAAATCTTTTGCCTTTAAGCCATCTAGTTGCTGTTATAATTTTGTTAGGATTTATTTTACTTATTTTAATCATTTTTTTTACTGTTTCTGGATTGGTTTCAAGATCAGAAGACATCATTAGACAGTGACTGCTTTTTATATTTTTAAACGCATCCATCATAGCTCCGCCTAAATTCTTTTTTTTTTGATAGAGAATTTTAATTTTTTCTTTATTTAAATTATGAAAATAGTGACATTTAATTCTAGAGGCCGTTTCTGTTTTTTCTTTACTAATGACAAATAGTATTTCGCTTATATCTTTGTAGTTATTTTTTAGTAATATATGAATTGTTTTATCTATACTAATTTTTTCATTTATTACTGGTAAAATTACGGTTATATCTTTAAATAAAATGGTGTTTTCTATCATTATAATATGATCACATTAATATAGTATGATTTATAAGAAAAAAAGAAAAGTTGCTTTAATAAGCGGAATAACAGGCCAAGATGGTTCTTTATTAGCTAGGCTATTATTAGAAAAAAATTACATTGTTCATGGTATTAAGAGACGCTCGTCAACTTTAGAAAGCACTGTAAGACTGGATGATATTTATCAAGATAAATTCATTTCTAAAAAATCACTTTTTCTTCATTACGGAGATGTGACGGATCCACTAAGTTGCGTTGATATTATTAATCGAACAAATCCTAATGAAATTTATCATTTGGCAGCACAAAGTCATGTAGCTATAAGTTTTGAACAGCCTTTTTATACTAGTACTGTTAATAGTTTAGGCGCTTTGAATTTTTTAGAGGCGATTAGACTTTTAAGAAAAACTAATAATATTAAATTTTATAACGCTGCAAGCTCTGAAATGTATGGTTCTTTAAAAGCGAATAAACAAAATGAAAAAACACCCTTCGAACCCCAGAGTCCATATGCTACGTCAAAATTATTTTCATATTGGATAACAAAAAATTATAGAGATTCTTATAAAATATTTGCTTCTAATGGTATTCTTTTTAATCATGAAAGTTATTACAGAGGGGAGACTTTTGTAACAAAAAAAATTACTATGTTTGTTGCTAAATATCAAAAAAAACAAGAAGGAGTGTTGTATTTAGGAAGTCTTTCATCAAAGCGAGATTGGGGCTCAGCTGAAGATTATGTTTATGGAATATGGAAGATATTACAACATTCAAAACCGGATGATTTTGTTTTAGCTACTGGGAAGTCTTATTCAGTAAGAGATTTTGTTAAGACTGCTTTTAAGTATATTAATGTGGACATAGTTTTTAGAGGATCGGGATCAAACGAAGTAGGCATAAACAAAAAAACTAAAAAAATAATAGTAAAATCTATGCATTATTATTACAGACCTAACGAAGTTAATAATTTAATTGGAGACGCTTCAAAGGCAAAAAAAATATTGAATTGGAAACCAAAAAATAGTTTTAATAAGTTAGTTTTTTCCATGCTTGAAAAAGATATTAAGAATCTTTACGTGATAAACGTAGCAAAATAATACCCACCCCACCTTTCGGAATGACAGAAATTATTATATAATGCAAATAATCTATAATTTTTTTTATTAAGATATTTAGTTACTTCAAATAGTGAACCAGCTTCATTAATTTTAGAAATAATATTAAAAAAAGAAAAATGAATTATACGAATTTTTTTTTTTGTTAAAAGTTCATTCGCTCCTTTTAAAACTTCTTTTTCAAATCCATTTACATCTACTCTTAGAATATCAATCGTGTTTATTTTTTTTTTTTTACAAAATTCGTCAATACTATTTGAGCTAATTTTTGTTTTAATCATTGGTTCATTTAAGGTGACGTCTGTCTCTTTATAGCCAGATCCGATTAAATGAGAATTTAAAGATAAATACATATAGTTTTTTTGTTTACTTGAACTTAAGAATAAATTCTCAAAATAAATATTATTAAATTTTTCTAGTCGTTGTTTTAATTGTGAAAATATTTTTCTATTTGGTTCAAAGCAATAAATTTTTGATCTCGGGAAATAATTGTGCAATAAAATAGCTTCATTTCCTATGTTAGCCCCAACATCAAAAATAATTTTTATTTCTTTATTAGCGGCAATATTACTTTTAATGTTATCTAAGTATGAATAAGAATTATTAAAATTACTAGATAAAATATATTTTAATTTTTTAATAAAGAAGAAAAGTTTTGGAAAATTAATTCGTATATAAAATTTTATATAATGCATCTAAGCATTATATATATATATTATATATTATTTTGTAATATTATTTTTGCGATTGTTAAAGACACATTTTCATATTTATATTCTAGAGGGCATCTATTTTTATTTGATTTTATCGACAGAGCGATTCCGTTTTCAATAAGATGTTGAGAATCGCTTGTTATAAAATTTGTTCCGCCCTCAACAGTTTCGGGTCTTTCAGTGCTATCTCTTATTGTTATATTAGGTATATCAAATATAGCACACTCTTCTTGAACTGTGCCACTATCTGTAATTACACAAAAACTATTTTGTTCCAACTTGATAAAATCGAAAAAACCAATTGGATCAACTAACTTAATTCCTTTTTTAATCTTTATATTATTTTTTTTTATATTTTTTAATGATCTAGGGTGTATTGGCCAAATTATATCCAATTTATATTTATTGTGTATTTTATTAAATGCATTTAAAAAATTATTTAATCTTATTGGGTCATCTGTATTTTCTGATCTATGCAAAGTTAATAAAAAGTAATTTTTACTTTTTACATTTAATTTTTTTAAAATGGATGATTTATTAATTTCTTCTTCATAAAATTTTATTACCTCGAATATTGGATTACCAACCACAAATATTTTTCTTCTGTTTATCCCTTCATTAACCAGATTTTCACTGCCTCTCTGAGTGTATGTGAGCAGAAAGTCACTCGAATGATCAATAATTTTTCTATTTACTTCTTCGGGAACCCTATCATCAAAGCATCTATTACCAGCCTCAATATGAAATACCTCAACACCCATTCTTTTTGCCATAATTGATCCAAGGCTACTATTTGTGTCTCCCAAGACTAAAAATTTATTTGGTTTCTCTTTTTTAATTATTCTTTCTATTTTTTTTAGTATTATAGAAATTTGCTCACCAAAAGAACCTCTCGCCGATAAATAATAGTTTGGTTTTCTTAATTTAAAATTTTTAAAGAAAATATCATCAAGATTTTTGTCATAATTTTGACCGGTATGAACCAAAATGTGATTAGAAAATTTATCAAGTAATGGGATAACTCTACTGAGCCTAATAATTTCAGGTCTCGTTCCAATAATAGTGAGTATTTTTATTTTATTTTTCATTATTACATTTCTAAAATTAATTTTTGAATACTTGGGGCTTTTTTATAAATACTATTTTTCCATATTTTATAATTCTCTTTTTTATACAAAGTAGATAAAGTTCTATTAATTTTAACCCTTGAGATGACTTCTTTAATTTTGATATCTTCCCTATTAAGTTTTGATTTAAAATTTTGTATTATTTCAAATTTATTTAATTTGTCAGCTGGAATTAAATGAATTAAATTAGGTATGTGAATTTTTTTTATTATTATAGCAATAATTGCATACGCGTACGCCTTAGTGGTTAGACCATTCCATTGATGATTAATAAATCCACTTAATTTAGAATTTTGCGAAGATTTTTTAAACCATTCATAAAGAGAATTAAAATTTTTTAACTCCGGACCAATGATCGAGCACCTTACATTAAAAAAATTTTTATTATTTATTTCTCCAAGACTTTTACTTTTACCGTAAACATCAAAAGCATCGTGTAAATTTTTTTCGTTATAATTACCTTTGCTTCCAGAAAATACACAGTCTGTAGCAATCTGAAATATTTTACAATTTGATTTATTCATGGATTCATTAAGTTCAGCGGGAAATATTGAATTAATTTTTAATGCTTTTTTTAAATCTTTTAATGAATTTTCTTTAATATAAGGTTTTATTAACCCAATACAGTTAATTATATAATGCTGATTATGTACAATTTTTTTTAAACTTTTAATTTTTATTGTTTCAACATCTAAATGAATCCATTTAATTTTTTTTTTTGAATTTGAAATAAATTTATTTTTTAAATCCCTAGAAGTTGCTGTTATGTTGAAATTTTTATAATTTATTAGTGCTTTAATAAATTCATGACCAAGCATCCCCGTTCCTCCCAAGACAAGTATATTTATCATATTTATCTTTGTTTTAGTTCCCAGGGATTCCAATAGTCAAAAGCATATCTATAATCATCATTTAAACTTTCATTTAAAGATGATGTTGAGAATATCATTAGCGTCATATCCGCTGTAAGAGACAAAAATCCATTAGCATAACCCTTTGGAATATACAGTAATTCTGATTTATTTTCTGATATATACCATTTTTCGTATTTAAGTTTTTTAGACGGTTTATCGAAATTATCAATTTTTACCGTACTAATAAATGCAGAACCTTTTATGCATAAGATGTATTTGCTTTCATTTTTGTGACCATGCCACGCTCTTATAAAGTTTTGTTGATGATTTTTTACTATATAAAACCTTTTTATATTATCAAATTTAAAGTCATTAATAAATTTTACTACTCCCCTGTCATCCAAAGATGTATTTCCAGCAATTATAATGGGCAGATCTTTATTCATAATTTTTTAGTATTTTAATTTATTTATATCATTGTTTAGGTATAAAAAATTTGAAAATTTTGGCAGACTTAAGTTTTTAATTCTCTTTTCTTCAAAAACTTTTTTTAACTCAATTATTCCATTTTTAACTGAATACTTTGGTGAAAAATTTAACATTACCTTCGCTTTTTGACTAGAGACTTTGTAATTTCTAGTATCCGTTATATTTGTTTTGATTATTTCAATTTTTGTATTTGGAAAAATATCTTTTATATTTTTTGCAATGTCGATTATTTTTATATTTGTTGTGTGTAAGTTATAAATTCCTGTTTTTTTACTATTTAAACATTTAACAATTATATTTGCCGCATCTTTAACATGCAGCAGAGGTCTAAATTGTGTCCCGCCGTAAACTGAAATTTTTTTATTAAAAAAAGCATTTGCTGTCATTACATTGACAACTAAGTCCAACCTAATTCTGCTACTACCTTGTGATTTGCCAAATAGCGTACCCAGTCTAAATATTATTGCATTACTGTCAGATAATATTTTTTCACTATCAAGTTTAGTTTTTGCATATAATGAAAGAGGATTAACATTAGAGTTTTCGCTTAACATTATATTGCTTTGCTCTCCGTAAACAGAACATGTTGATATAAAAATTATTTTTTTTTTAAAGTTTTTGACTAGAAATTTAACACTTTCATAATTTATCTGATTAGTAGATGAAATATTTATATTGCATGCTTGATCGCCAACAACGGCAGCCAGCCAAATTACAGAGTCTGCCCATTGAAGTTTTTTCTTCAATAGTTTTTGGTCTCTCACATCACCAAATTGAAAATTATTTTCTTCTAAATAATAATCTTCGTATAAAAGATTATCATAATTTATAAATTTTTTTTTTCTCTCTTTTAAAATATTAATTACAGAACCTCCAACATATCCGCAACCACCCACAACTAAAATATTCATTTTGAATTTTTTTTAATAATTATTAGTTAATTGATTAAAAATAAAAAAAAGTTTTTCACAGTTTTTTTTCATTTCAAAGTTATTAATAAAAAAATTTAAACAATTATTATTAATCTTTTTTATTTTATTATTAGGTAATTTTGCAAGAGTTAATATGGAATTATATAGTTTTAAGCTGTTTTCAGCATTAGAAACATATCCGAGATTATTTTTTTTAACTAAATCTGACAGAATACCATCCGCGGATACTATTAGGGGTTTTCCAAATGATAAATATGTTTGAAATTTAGCAGGTATAGTAGAAGACAATGCTTCTCCTTTTTTCAGCATAATCAGCAATCCATCAGCCATTAGTAGATATTTATTAAGTTGTTTTTGATGCATGTGATTTCTAACTTTTATAAAATCTTTTAATTCATATCTTGAAATCATTCTTATTAACCATTCTTTCATACTGCCTTCACCTATAATCTCAAATGTTATCTTAAGTTTTTCTTTTTTTATTTTGATAGCTGCATTTACAAGAGTACCAAAAGACTGTGCCTTACCAATATTTCCTGTAAATAAAATTTTAAGAGGTTTATTTTTTTTATAAATACTATTTATTATTTTTTCTTTACCAGGATTAAAATGTGTAATAATTTTTTTTTTAAGAGTTTTTTTATTAATATATTTTATAAAATCCGGAGACTGAACCAAAATTAGATCGAATTTTGAATATATTAAACTTATAAAATATTTCAAAAAATGTAATATAATAAAATTATTGATAATTTTTAGGTCACTAAGTATTTCTGGCCATAAATCTTGTATCCATAGTATAGATTTAGTATTTCTTTTCTTTGAAAACCATAAAGCTGGTATTGCCTGGAATATTGGGCTTGTTCCATAGACGAAAACTAGATCAAATTTTATATCTGGGTACAATTTTTTTTCATAAAAAATACCATTAAAAATAAAAGTAAAGTAATTTAAAAAAATCGAAAAGTAAGAATTTTTTTCTCTCGGGTAAGTGGGTAGTCTTATTATTTTTATTTTTCCAAAATTATCTTTTTTTATTTTAGAATAAAAATAATTTGGTTTTGTTACAATGTTATAGTTCGGGTGGCTAGTTACGACATATATATTTGATTTTTTTTGTAATTCTTCTGATATATTATTTATAATAAAAGTTTCAGGGTAGAAATATTGAGAAAATATTAATATATTCAATGTATTGAAATTAGTTTGTAGTTTTTTTTGAAATATACTGTTCAATCTTATTTGCTATTGAAATACTTGAATAAGGATCAAAAATCAATTTAGGACTACTATACTCTTTTGCAAATTCCTTATTTGAAGTTATTATATCAATATTAAATTTTTTGGCTTCTAATAAAGGCAATCCCAAAGTCTCAGATAAAGAAGGATAAATCAAAGCTTTACATTGATTATACATATTGAGAAATTTAATTCTATTATTAGAATATTTATTGTAAATTCTTAAAGAGTATTTTTTTTTAATGTATTTTACATTAAATTTATTTAATTCATATTTATTGAGAGTAATAACTAATTTAGGAAAAATCTCTTTTTTGGATAAAATAATAAAAGCATCAAATAACCTTTGGTGATTTTTATGATTTTCTCCACTAGCTGGATATATAAAATCATATTTATTAAACACTTTTCTTTTTCTTACGTGAATATTAATTTTTTTTAATAAAATTTTATTGCGCGGTATATATTTGCTTAGTATTTTTTTTGAAAATTTTGAAAAAACATACCAATTATCACAATTTTTTTTAAACAATATAAATTTAATAAACCTTAAAAAATTTTTAGAAAACATAAAATTTATGTTTAAAAAATCTATAAATCTCTTAGGCAGTATGTTTGCATTTTGAAAATATACAGACACTGGATTGTTATATCTTTTAAATGGAGGAAGCCCGTTTAAAAATATTATTTTAGTATAATGTTTTACAATTTTTTTTATTCTTATTTCAGAGATAATTTTGGATAACAGGTTATTTTTAACTATATAAACATTTTTTTTTTTTTTTAATTTAATTCTTTCATCTATAAAAAAAAAATTTTGACTATCACGTTCTTTAAAAAAAATTTTTAATATTGTTAGACCGCCACCTTTATTTAAACCAGAAGCGTAGTATAGGTTTTTCATAATTTACGTATTTTATTAAAATGAGTTAAATGTATTATCAAAATCATAGATATTAAAAATCCACCATTAAAGTAACCAGCACCTCGCAATGATTGACTTAAAATTATACTAAATAAAAATAATTTAGTATTAATAGGTATTTTTTTATTAATTAAAAAATAAAGTAAATAAATAGGAATAATAAGTGCAAAGATCCCAAATTCAACCATTGCTTTCAAAGCGGTTGAGGAACCGTCATTTTTATTTATAAATTTAACATCATTAATGTAATAAAAGCCTTTTCTATTATTAATACTTTTTTCAAACCCAGTTTCGTAGTTATTTATTCCATAACCGAAAATTCTTTTATTTAAAAAAGTATCAATTGCTACTTGAATACCATTAATAAATACTTGAGTAGTGATAGTTACGTCGCCTGGTCTTATTCTATTAACAAGTAATTCTTTTTTATCAGAATTAGTTAATTTTTTTTCACTAAGATATTTGCTTATATAATTTTCAATTTGATTTATATGAGTTTCATAATTTTTTTCATTAAAAAAATCAAGTTTAGTAAATTCAAAAATTTTTCTATTGCAACTATCTTTAGTTAAAGAAAGTATTATTAAAAATAAAATTAAAAAAATATGATATTTGCCGTTTAGGACAAATTTTTTTTTATAATAAAAAATTAAGTATATAATAAAAATCAACAATAACGAAAAAATCAGAGTTGTAGATGAGTATAAATAACAAATAATTATAAAAATAAAAAACAGTATATTCTCGTACAATTTATTTGTTGTTGTTAATAAATAAAATATTATTGATGGAGCAATCATTCCAAAATGCGAGTTTTCTTGGAAAATTATTTTAAAAAATTTAGAATCAGTTTTAAAAAAACCGCAAAAGAACTGGTCTTTATAACTTATAAAATTAAAATTTTTTATTATTAAAAATGTTAATGATATAAATAAAAATATTAGACAGATTTTTTTTATATTTAAGATTATCAAATCTTTATAATGCAAAGAAAAAATAGTTATTATAAAGAAAGATAATATGTTTTTTAAATGTTTTAGTTCAAATTGAGTTTCATCGTAATAAAGATTAGCAATTAAGTGTAATGCTATAAAAAAAGTTAATAAAAAAGTCGTCTTTATATTATCTTTAGACACATGAATCCTAAAAATAATAAAAATTAATGAAAAGATAATTAATAATCTTGGATCAAAATTAATATTTAAGTTTATTAAATAATATTTAGCATCCCATAAGAAAAAAAAAATTATCAAGTTACTCAATAAAAATATTTTTTCTAGTTTTATTAATGTTCTATTTTTATTTATTATATTAACAAAGTTGTTCAAAATAATTACCTTTTTAGATAAATTTTTTATTTAAAAATAATACAAGTGCAATAATTCTAATATATAGTATTGTGACTTGTAAATGAATTATATTTTAAACGGTAAAAAAAATAATTTAAAATTTTTACTTCAATTACTTTACTGTCTTATACCTGCCTCTTTAATAACAGGATCGTTTTTTCCCGATCTAATTGTATCACTTATTTCAGCATTATTTTTATTCTTATGTTTTAGAGAAAAAAAATTTTCTTATTTTAATAACAAAATTTTTTTTCTTTTTTTCTTTTTTTATCTTATACTTGTTTTAAGTTCGTTTATTAATAATTCGATATTTGATAATTCAATTATATTTTATATTCGTTTCGGAATTTTTGTAGTTGCTGCTAGTTATTTAATTGAAATTGATAAAAAGTTCATAAATATGATATTTATTTTGACTTTTTTGACTTTTTTAGTTCTTTGCTTAGATAGTTATTTTCAATACTTTTTTGGTACCAATATTTCCGGCAATGCGTATCCTGGAATTTATATAAATGACTTCCCGCGTTTAAATAGTTTCTTTGGAAAAGAATATAAGCTAGGAAGTTTTATAGTCAGACTTCTTCCTTTTTTAATATTTGTTTTTCTAATATATGCAAGAGCCAGTAAATTTATTCTTTTTGCTTTATTAGTGCTCCTTTCTGGAATCGTATTTTTGTCCGGAGAAAGATCTTCTTTATTACTTCTTATTGTTGTATTTTTTTTTTTATTTTTTTTTTTTTTTAGTTTTTTTTTTTTTTTTTTTTTTTTTTTTTTTTTTTTTTTTTTTTTTTTTTTTTACA
>Ga0214921_10003662_pt1 | contig 23331 bp, 19 predicted proteins | sample LL1505_MetaG_FD_177992 | JGI IMG/M metagenome (GOLD analysis project Ga0214921, IMG submission 177992) | Freshwater microbial communities from Lake Lanier, Atlanta, Georgia, United States - LL-1505 | ecosystem: Environmental > Aquatic > Freshwater > Lake | place: USA: Georgia | collected... | reverse complement strand
TCTCAAGGGTTTAATTATTTTTGCTGCCTGTGTATTTTTAACAATTATGTCAGTTTGGGGTGAGCGACGAATTGTTGCTCGCATGCAACAACGAAGTGGGCCTAACAGAGTTGGTAAATTTGGTTTACTACAAGCTTTAGTCGATGGCGTAAAACTTGCTCTAAAAGAAGATTTAATTCCAAAAGCAGCTGATCGAATAGTGTTTGTATTAGCACCAATTATTAGTACTACTACTTGCTTTATGGCTTTTGCGGTAATTCCATTGACTGGTGAAGTTAATTTCTTTGGATATAAAACAGCGATGCAACTTACAGATTTATCAGTAGGTGTGCTTTATGTTTTAGCAATTGCATCTGTTGGTGTGTATGGAATTGTTTTAGCAGGATGGTCCTCTGGCTCTACCTATCCATTATTAGGTGGACTTAGATCATCAGCCCAAGTTATCTCTTATGAAGTTGCTATGGGTCTCTCCTTAGTTGCAGTGTTTATTTATTCAGGATCGATGTCCACCTCTGAAATTGTGGCAGCACAAGATCGATGGTGGTTTGTCGTAGTTCTTTTCCCATCATTTATTATTTATGCAATATCTATGGTTGGTGAAACCAACCGCGCTCCATTTGATTTAGCCGAAGCAGAAGGTGAATTAGTTGGTGGTTTCCATACCGAGTATTCATCACTTAAGTTCGCACTATTCTTCTTATCAGAATATGTAAACATACTTGCAGTATCTGCATTAGCAACAACATTATTCCTGGGTGGTTATCGAGCCCTTCCTGGACTTGGTTTTACTGAGCAATGGCTAGGTGGCTGGTTTACATTAGTTTGGTTCTTTGTGAAGGTACTTGCATTCTTCTTTGTGTTTGTCTGGTTACGTGGAACATTGCCACGCCTTCGGTATGACCAGTTTATGAAGTTTGGTTGGAAAGTTTTAATTCCATTTTCACTAGCTTGGATCATGATTGTTTCAACACTTCGAGTAATGTCTCAGCGCCAAAGTTCAACCTTCTTACTAGTTGCTTTTATTTTTTCCGTAACATTTGTATATATCGCGATAGCCTCAGTTATGGACAGAGCCAAAGTAAAAACAGCTATCGAATCAAGAATTACAAACACTTCTCAACCGGATTTTCCAGTACCAGAAATTCCAAACTCTAGAGCGGAGCAATTAAATGGCTGATGAATTAATGCCTAGATCTGATGAGTTTGGCTTAGCTAAATCTGATGCCGCCAAGGCGCCTATTACTAACCATGAAAGATCAAGTTTTGGAAAGCAACTACTTGGTTTTTGGGTCACATTTAAAACCATGTTCAAAAAAGTTAATACTGTTCAATATCCAGAGGTTAAAGAACCAACTGCAGAGCGCTTTCATGGACGACACCAATTAAATCGTCACCCAGACGGTCTTGAGAAATGTATTGGTTGCGAGTTATGTGCGTGGGCATGCCCTGCCGATGCCATCTATGTTGAAGGTGCTGATAACAAAGAGGGTGAACAATTCTCTCCAGGTGAGCGGTATGGCAAGGTTTATCAGATTAATTACTTGCGTTGTATTTTCTGTGGACTTTGCATAGAGGCATGTCCTACTCGAGCACTCACTATGACAAATGAGTATGAATTAGCGGACGATACTCGCGCAAAATTGATATTTGAAAAAGATGATCTACTTGGTCCACTAAGAGCAGGAATGGTTCCACCACCACACCCAATGTATCCAAATACAGATGATGGTAATTACTATCGTGGTGAAGTCACTGGTTCACATCCATCACAAGGTATTGCTAAGAATGATTAATTCAGCTCTCGATATTGGCACAACAGCTGGTCCAGAATCAGTATTGTTTTATTTTTTAGCACCACTCTCCGTTTTAGCTTCAATTGGAATGCTGTTAGTTAAAAAAGCAGTTCATTCTGCGCTACTTCTCGCTTGGGTAATGATTTCTCTAGCTATTTTTTATATTGCTCAAGATGCATTGTTTTTAGGGATTGTTCAGATTGTGGTTTATACCGGAGCAGTAATGATGCTCTTCCTATTTATTTTAATGTTAGTTGGTGTTGATACATCTGACTCACTTGAGGAAAATATTAAAGGATTACGTCCTATCGCAATCACTGCAGCAATTGGTTTTGGTGGCCTACTTACCTCTTTGATATCTCGTGCAACATTTGGCAGACCTACAAATCTTCTAATCGATGCAAATTCCGCGGGTAATGCAAATGGAATTGCTGAAATTTTATTCACGAAATACGTGTTTGCTTTTGAAGTAGTTTCCGCACTTCTAATTACTGCAGCTTTGGGTGCAATGGTTTTAGCTCACAGCCAAAAATCTCGATCTAAATTTGCTCAACGAGATTTATCTATTGCTCGATTTAGAAAGGGTGAACTTAAGGACGCAGCGGGTCTTCCCGGTCCAGGTGTTTATGCTCTTCATAACGCAGTAGATGTGCCAGCTTTATTGCCTACTGGAAAAGCTGCGCCAACTTCTATCTCTGCAGTTCTGCAAGCCAGAGGCGACATTATTGAAAGTTCTAAATTCCAACTACAGGCTGAAGAGGAGGAGAAGTAATGGCAATTGCTAATTATCTCTATCTCTCTGCAATCTTATTTACAATTGGTGCAATCGGTGTTGTGGTAAGACGCAATGCAATTGTTGTGTTTATGTGTATTGAATTAATGTTAAATGCCGCAAATTTAGCCTTTGTTACCTTTGCTCGCATTAACGGAAATTTGGATGGACAAGTTGTTGCGTTCTTTACAATGGTTGTTGCGGCTTGTGAAGTTGTAGTTGGACTTGCAATTATCGTAACTATTTATCGATCTCGTCGTTCTGCATCAGTTGATGATGCAAGTTTGTTGAAACTATAAAATGTTAACTTCAGCTAATTTAGTATGGTTAATTACACTCCCATTATTTAGCTCTGCTATTTTGCTTTTAGCTGGAAAAAGATCAAATTCTTGGGGACATGTAATGGCAACCATTGTCTCGGCCTGTACATTCACAGTTGGCGTGATTGAATTTTTTGCAATGCAAGGAAGAGCAGAAGAGTCACGTGCGGTAACTCAAAAGCTGTTTACATGGATCTCAGTGGGCTCATTTAATGTAGATGCCTCTTTACTTCTAGATCAGTTATCTATTTGTTTTGTATTGTTAATAACAGGCGTTGGCACGCTTATTCATATCTACTCAATTGCCTATATGTCTCATGATCTTGACCGCCGTAGGTTTTTTGCGTACTTAAATTTTTTCATCGCTGCGATGCTTCTGTTGGTGCTAGGGGATTCATATTTGAACCTCTATGTTGGCTGGGAAGGCGTTGGACTTGCTTCCTATCTACTGATTGGATTCTGGAATCAAAAGCCCGCATATGCCACTGCGGCAAAGAAGGCATTTATAGCTAACCGAGTTGGTGATGTTGGTCTTTCACTAGCAATCATGATCGCTTTCGCAACCTTTGGTGATGTTTCATTTGCTGGGATTAAAAATCAAACAGATAGCGCTTCTACAACTCAACTAACTGTGATCGGCTTAATGTTATTACTGGCAGCTTGCGGAAAATCAGCGCAATTCCCACTGCAATCTTGGTTAGGCGATGCAATGGCTGGTCCAACACCGGTCTCTGCATTAATCCACGCTGCAACAATGGTTACCGCAGGTGTTTATTTAATTACTCGCTCAAACTTTATTTTTGATGAGGCCCCAATTGCGCAAATGATGGTCCTAGTTATTGGCGGTATCACTTTGCTATTTGGCGCAATTATTGGAACTGCTAAAGATGACATTAAGAAAGCGTTAGCGGCTTCAACCATGTCACAAATTGGCTACATGATTTTGGCAACTGGCCTAGGACCAATTGGTTATGCCTTTGCAATCATGCATTTACTAACTCATGGTTTCTTTAAGGCAAGTATGTTTCTTGGCGCCGGTTCTGTGATGCATGGCATGAAAGATGAAGTAAACATGAGAAAATTTGGCGGCGTTGGAAAGTTCATGCCAATTACAGCTCTTACCTTCGGACTAGGTTACTTAGCAATTATTGGAGTACCACCATTTGCTGGTTTTTATTCAAAAGATAAAATTATTGAAACTGCATTTAATGCTGGTGGCATAAAAGGAATTGCATTAGGGGTAGCGACCTTACTTGGCGCAATGATTACCGCTTTCTACATGACTCGAGTTGTGATCTTAACTTTCTTTGGTAATGAAAGATGGGGTCATAAAGATGAACCACATGAGAGCCCAGCATTGATGTTAATTCCAATTGGGTTGTTATCTGTTGGATCAGTTGCATCTGGCTTTATTTTATCTAAGGGTGAGGGATTAGTTCATTGGTTAGAACCAGTTGTAAACCCACTTAAAGAACATCATGCGGAAGAATTTTTGCCACCTTTAGTAGTTTCAGCAATGACACTTTTAGTAGTAATAATTGGCGTTTCAATTGCAGTTGTTAAGTATCGTGGTGATCAATTAGCAATTACTCCAGCACAGGTTTCATTACTTACAAAAGCTGCAAGGCGAGATCTATTTCAAGATGATCTAAATGAAGTTGTATTTATGCGTCCAGGCCAATCTTTAGTGAAAAATTTATTAAATCTTGACTACTTAATTATTGATGGATTAGTAAGAGCAGTTGGAAGTGTTTCAATATCTGCTGGTAGCAAACTCCGTACTCTACAAAATGGCTACGTCAGAAGCTATGCACTAATGACTGTAATAGGTGCACTAGCACTTCTAACTGTTATCTGGGCGGTGACCGCATGAGTTTGTTAACAATCATCGGATTATTGCCGCTAATTATCTCAGTCTTAATTGTTGCAATACCAAGTAAGAATGTTGGCTTGATTAAAAAAGTTGCTTTTGCTGGAACAACACTTATCGCAATAATTTCTATTTTGCTAGCAATCGGTTTTGATAAGTCAGATACATCTCTTCAGTATGTGCAGAGTAATGCTTGGATTCCTACCTTTAACATTAATTACTCAGTTGGAGTAGATGGTATTTCACTCGTATTAATTCTGCTATCGACAATTTTAGTACCGATAGTCGTTCTTGCAACCTGGCACGAATCTGATAGCGGAAGGTGGAGTGCAAAAGTTTTCTATGTATTAATTTTGATACTAGAAACTTTGATGATTGGTGTCTTTGCTGCAACAGATCTATTTCTTTTCTACGTGTTCTTTGAGGCAATGTTGATTCCAATTTATTTCCTAATTGGTGGTTATGGAAGTGGAAATAAGTCAGCTGCGGCAGTTAAATTCTTACTTTATAGCTTATTTGGCGGTTTGCTAATGCTTGCCTCAATTATTGGTGTTTATGTTATTTCTGGAAATCAAATTGGTGCTACTTTTGATTTAGCACAGCTCGCAACACTTGAAATTGATAATCGAACTGAAAACTTCTTATTTCTTGGTTTCTTTATTGCATTCGCAATTAAAGCGCCATTATGGCCATTTCATACTTGGCTACCAGATGCTGCCAAGGCAGCGACTCCTGGCACTTCAGTACTTCTACTTGGCGTCCTAGATAAAGTTGGTACTTACGGAATGATTCGTTTTTGTATTCAATTATTCCCAGACGCTAGTAAAACATTTACACCATTGATTATTACATTAGCTGTTATTTCTGTTATTTACGGAGCATTTATGGCAATCGGTCAAAAAGATATTAAAGGTCTGATTGCCTTTACCTCTATCTCTCACTTTGGTTTTATAACCATGGGAATCTTTGCGATGACATCCCAAGGTATGTCTGGTGCAAACTTGTACATGGTAAATCATGGATTTTCAACCGCCGCACTTTTCTTAATTGGCGGCTGGATGATGATGAGGCGAGGATCATCAACTATCTCTGATTTTGGCGGCCTACAAAGAGTTACACCAGTAATGGCCTGGACTTTCTTTATTGCTGGAATGTCTGGCTTGGCACTACCAGGTTTATCTAGCTTTGTAAGTGAGTTTCTAGTATTAGTTGGTACCTATACACGTTATCCAGTAGCAGCAATTATTGGAACTCTAGGAATAATTTTAGCTGCCTTATATATTTTAATCCCAGTTCAAAAAATCCTGCATGGCCCAACTACACCAGGTAATGAAAATTTAGCTGATCTAAATCTGCGTGAAAAAATAGCTATCACTCCAGTCATATTAGTAATTGTGATAATGGGTTTTTATCCAAAACCAGTTTTAGACTTGATTAACCCAACATCTGAACAAGTTGTAACAAATGCTGGATTTAGCGATCCTGCAGCAAAGGTAGGTAAGTGATGCTAACCGCACCATCCTTGGGGTATGCACTGCTTGCACCAATGCTTATTGTGTTAGCAGGCGCAGTAATTGGAGTTTTGGTTGAAGCATTTGTTGGTAAAACTCGCCGTATAGCTATTCAAGTGACACTGAGTATTGGCGCACTTTTACTTTCACTACAGCAACTATGGCGTATCAGGGATTTATCATCTACTACTGCAGCAGTTGGTTCAGTAACCATTGATAAGGCAGGAATTTTCCTACAAGCCACAATTCTGCTGTTGGCAGTAGCTGCTGTTTTGTTAATCGCTGATCAAGATAATTTTGTTGCTCAAGCATCAGCACTTCCAGGTTCACCTGAAGAACGCACTGCGCTGCAAGAAAAGAGTGCGCAAACTGAGATATTCCCACTCTTTTTATTTGCTGTTGCAGGAATGATGTTGTTTACAGTTGCTAGCGATTTGATCACTTTATTTGTTGCGCTAGAGGTATTTTCATTACCACTGTATTTATTAGCTGGTTTAGCTCGTAGGCGTCGATTACTATCGCAAGAGTCAGCTCTGAAGTACTTTTTATTAGGTGCATATGCCTCTGCATTTTTCTTGTTTGGAGCTGCATTTTTGTATGGATATTCCGGAACTATTTCACTTGTCGGAATCAGCGCTGCAGTTGGAAGTGCTAATGATGTTTTCTTACTGATTGGCATAGTTTTCATCTCAGTCGGCTTACTCTTTAAAGTTAGTGCAGTTCCATTTCACTCTTGGACACCGGATGTTTATCAAGGGGCTCCAACTCCAATAACCGCATTTATGGCTGCATGCACGAAGGTAGCTGCATTTGGAGCAATTCTAAGAATTTTTTATGTTGGCTTTGCTGAGTCTCAAACAATCTGGCGACCAATAATTACAACCATAGCAATAATTACAATGTTATTCGGTTCCATAGTTGCAATCGCTCAACGCGATGTTAAACGTATGCTGGCATATTCATCTATCGCCCATGCAGGCTTCTTACTTTCTGGAGTTGTAGCATTAAATAAAGACGGCTTAACTGCGTCGCTCTTCTACTTATTCGCTTATGGATTTGCCACATTAGCTGCATTTGGAATTATTGCTTTAATCAGGGATTCATCTGGTGAGGTAAGTGATTTAAATAGATGGGTAGGTTTGGGCAAGAAATCACCACTTACTGCAGCAGCCTTTTCATTCTTATTATTAAGTTTTGCAGGTATTCCACTTACTTCAGGTTTTGTTGGAAAATTTGCTATTTTTTCAGCAGCTTATCAATCTGGAAATATCTCATTAGTTGTTGTTGGTGTGTTAGCAAGTGCGATTGCAGCATTTTTCTACATTCGAGTAATAATCATGATGTTCTTTACCGATCCAGTTAATGACTCAGTTTCTGTAATAATTCCTTCAGTTAAGAGCAAGATTTCTATATCTACTTCATTGCTCATTTCATTAGTTTTAGGTATCGCACCTTCACTGCTCCTTACCACAGCAGGTAATTACGCTAACTTCATTAGATAATGAATCAGATAGGAATACCTAATTTAGATAAGAAACTTGAAGATTCACTTATCGCCGATATGGTCAAAGTTGAAGAGTTAATGCGATCCCACATTCAAGGTGATTACCCATTAGTTGTTGAAACATCAAGGCATTTAGTTGAAGCTGGCGGGAAAAGACTTCGACCGTTACTCACTTTAATTGCTGCTCAGTTTGGTGATCCAACTAATTACGACATAATTAAAGCTGCAGTATGTTGTGAACTTACCCATCTTGCCACCTTGTATCACGATGATGTTATGGATGATGCAGTACTAAGACGAGGCGTAATTAGTGCAAATAAAAAATGGAACAATGCTGTTGCGATTTTAACCGGTGACTATTTGTTCTCAAAAGTTTCAGATATGTTGGCAGATATTGGCCCAGATGCAGTTAAATTGCAGGCAAAGACTTTTGAACGATTAGTAATTGGGCAGATAAAAGAAACTCAAGGTAAGAGTGAAGGACTGTCTCAAATTGATCACTACATGAAGGTAGTTGCTGACAAAACTGGATCACTAATTGCTACCAGCGCCAGGTTTGGTGCTCTACTTTCTGGAGCCTCAACTGAGATAGTAGATTCATTAACAAAGTTTGGAGAAAAAATAGGAGTGGCATTTCAGGTAGCTGATGATCTTCTTGATGTAGCTAGTCATGAAACTGCTTCAGGTAAAACACCTGGAACAGATCTAAAAGAAGGAATCCCTACCCTAGTAACACTTTATGTGATTGCAGCTAATGACCCTGCGGATAAAGATTTGATTGAGAAACTGCGTAGGCCAATAAGTGATCAAGACTTACCAAATGTGATTAGCAAACTTAGAACTCACAATGCAGTGAAAGAAGTTCAAGGTTATTTAGCCCAAGTTGCCAAAGAAGCGAATGATTTACTAGTTGATTTACCTGAAGGTGCTGCAAAAGAAGGACTTAAGAATTTAACCTATGCCTTGGTCAACCGATCTACCTGATTTATATAGATCTCGTCCTAAAAATCCTAACGCGACCCAAATAAATAAAAATCCAATTAGTTTTGAAACTGGAAGTGGTTCGTGAAAAACTATAATTCCAATTAGAAACATAATACTTGGAGTTATGTATTGAAGTAGTCCAGTAATAGTAAGTGGCAACCTTGTGGTTGCTGCATTAAACATAAGCAGTGGAGCTACTGTAAATAATCCAGCAGAAGCAAGTGCTAGTGAAAAACCAATATCCTGACCAAATTCAGCTTCCTTATTATTCATAAGTACAATTAAGAATGTAAGGCTTGGTAAAAAAGAAACCAGAGTTTCAATTGATAGTGTTTCTAGAGCCCCAGCATTTAACCTTTTTTTGATCAAACTATAAGAGCCCCAACTAAAAGCAAGTCCTAATGCAATTAATGGAATATGTCCATAGGTTAGCGTCAAGATCAATACACCAATTGTTGCTAAGACAATCGAGATTATTTGCAACCTACGGAGTTTTTCTTTTAACACTAAAACACCAAAACTTACTGCTACTAGTGGTGTTATGTAATAACCAAGCGCCGCCTCAACAACTCGATCAACTGAAACTGACCAAATGTATATTCCCCAGTTCATAGATAGCAGTAGAGAAGTAAGTGCTAGTAGCGAAAAAGTTCTAGCATTTTTAATTAAGCTAAAAGCTCTACGAAGCTGCTTTTGGAATGCCAGAAACAAAATACAAACCATTAAAGACCAAATTGCTCTATTCGCTAAAATTTCAAAGGCTGATGCCCGATCTAGCCAGCGCCAATAAATTGGAAGCAAACCCCAGATTATGTACGCACCAACACCATAGGCAATACCTGAACTATTTCGATTCAATCTAACCTTTTCCAGAGATTGTTAACGGTAATTAGTGAATTGAACAGCAAAATCCCAAGTTTCACTTTTAACTTGAGCAATTGCGGCTTGTAAATCATCTCTACTTTTACTTGAAACTCGCAGCTCATCTCCTTGGATTTGAGTTTTTAGAGACTTCGGTCCACTTTCTTTTAAAAACTTTGCAATCTTCTTTGCATTCTCAGTAGTAATACCCTCTTTAAACTCACAATTAATTCGGTATGTTTTACCACTTAATTGCGGCTCGCTGGATTCCAGATGTTTAAGCGAAACACTTCGCTTAACTAACTTATCTTTAAAAACATCAAGTGCGGCTTTAACTCGCTCTTCAGTATCTGCTTCAATCAAAACCTTGGCGCCAGTTTTCTCTACTTTTACACCAGTATTCTTAAAGTCATACCTAGTTGCAATCTCACGGTCGCATTGATTAAAGGCGTTATCTAACTCCATTTGATCAATCTTTGAAACGATATCAAAACTACTATCTGCCATGTCTACACTTTACTCGTTAATTCATAGTTATCTGCTTTGGATAATTAGTATGTTCTACTGCTTGCAATTACGGAAAATAGTTGAAGTTTTGGCATAACAACTACCCAGGCTTTAGACTTCACCGCGCTTAACAATCCTTGGCGGGTTGCCCGAGCGGCCAATGGGAGGGGACTGTAAATCCCCCGGCTCTGCCTTCGAAGGTTCAAATCCTTCACCCGCCACCAGCTAAATTAAATTGCGTATTTAGTTATTAAAGATTTCAAATTTGGGTCATTTCGATCCTGATTACCATTGTTCCATAATCCATTTTCTTGTGTACCATCAATAAACTCTAATTTGCTATAGCCAGCCATACGTTTTGTAGTCACACCAACTCTTTTACTTTGTACATACCACCACAGATCATCAGTATGTAGAGATAAAGCTTTATAACTTTCTTCATCCATAACATCTGGATGGAAAAAGTTCTTTTTATATAATGTGCCAGCACCTGATGTTGGAAAGAGATCTGAATCTGGGCCATTTGATAGTGAGTAGTTTTTTAACCATTTACCGTAAGGGGCAACCTGGCCATCCTCCTTATACACAATTTTATGAACTCTTGAGGCAATAATATTTTTTGGTGATAAGTGATGTTGAACCATTAACTTCATTGTTAAATCTGTTTCAAAGAATAAGTCATCATCAACTACGATTATTGGAAGATCTTTCTCTAACTTTAAGGTTGGAATTAACTTCTTTCCAGGTCCCAAATCTGAGCAGGTATTTATCTGCAAAATTCCACCAGACTCCAATTCTTTAATGGTAGTTGGTAGCTTTGCTATATCTGAATCAGCAATATTTAAATAGATTTTTTTAGGAATTAAATGCTGATTAAGAAGTTGATCTAAAGAAATATGTAGTGTGGCAAATCTTGCTGGATGACTAGTTAACGAGATTACATGATCCCAACTTAGTGATTTAAAATCACTAGTATTTGGAACCGCCAAATGATTAAGTAGATTACTTCTACCGCTTGCTCTTAGCATGTTTATATTTTCCATCAAATCTTTATGGTACCTAGTTGATTTTGAGCCAAGATTTCGTGCAGTCCTAATTAAGTAAAAAATGATAAATAACTGAAGTGCCAGAATCACGAGCACTAGCATGGTATTCATTAGGTCTACCTAACTTTGTTGTAGTTATACTAATTTCATGGAAAAGCCAACCATTATTCTAGCGACAAGTAATGGGATTGGCATGGGGCATTTAACTAGGTCAAGTGCAATCGCATCAGAATTAAAGAGTTTTGCCAACCCAATTATCATTTCGATGGCTTCCGGTGTAGTTGAAGTTCCAAAAATTGCTGGCGTGAGATTTGAATACATTCCAGGTCGTGATCGAAGGTGGATGGGCCGCTTTCAATGGGATACATATCTTAGAGATCGCATTATTGCTTTAATTGATGAAACAAATGCGAAGATAGTTAGTTTTGATGGTGTTGTTCCATATCCAGGCATAATTGGAATTAAAAGTTTGAGACCAGACATTAATTTAGTTTGGGTCCGAAGAGGTTTTTGGCAAAAAACACCCACTAGATATTTACTAAACCTTCAATCAAGAATGATGGATTTAATTATTACTCCAGGAGATTTTGGCCAAAGCTATGACAAAGGACCAACTGCCTCGAGGAAAGATTCAGTCATGGTTAAGCCAATATCAATATTTAATCCTTTAACAACACTTAGTAAAAATGAAGCCCGCGCTGCACTCGGTTTAGATCCAGAACGACCAGCTATTTTAGTGCAGTTAGGAGTCGGTGAAGCAGATCTAAATTCAAAAATGACCGCAGCACTCAGCGGCTTAACATCTTGGCCAAATCTACAAGTAGTTTTAACTAAAGAACCAGTTGACTCTAATGGCAAAAATCTTGCTCCAGCTGGGTTAGATATAAAAATAATTCGCCACTTTCCACTAGCAAATGTACTTAATGCATTTGATGCTGCAATTTGTGCTGCTGGATATAACAGCGTTCATGAGGAGTTGGCTGCAAAGATACCAACATTATTTATTCCAAATACTAGAGGTACTGATAATCAAGCCGCTAGAGCTTTATGGGCGGCCGATAATAAAATGGCGCTAACTGTTGATCAAAACAATTTACCTGAGATTAAAGAAAATGCATCTAAATTAGCCTCGGCAACTATACGAAATGAATTAACAAATAACTGCGCAAAGCTTGAAAAGGTTACCGGGGCATTAGATGTCGCTAACATATTTAAGGAATTAGTGAACAAGCCTGCGAAAACGCAAGAACAAATCTCTGTAACAATGTTTAAATTAAAATTACAGGATGTATTTGGTAGGGGTTGGAGAGGCACTGTTTACTCATTATTACAAGGTTTAACTTTAGTTTATCGATGGTTTAAGCCACACAAAGATGTTGAAGTCACCCACACAGAAGTTGTAAAAGTGTATGAAATAGATAAAGCAGATGAGTTACGTAAATTAATTAAAAGCGGTAATCCATTTGAACATCTAATTATTGGTGCATCAGAGTCATATAAAAGTAGGCGAATTGAGATTGCAAGCAAGGCTTACCTAAAGTAAAGGCTCAATTCGTAAATACCAAAGACGGGTTGTATCCTTAGCCAGCACTTCGCCCCCTTAGCTCAGTTGGTAGAGTGTTTCCATGGTAAGGAAAAGGTCAACGGTTCGATTCCGTTAGGGGGCTCGATTAACAAATAAATAATGAAAGATTTAAAAGTTTGGCGGGGTAGCTCAGCTTGGTAGAGCAAGCGGCTCATAATCGCTGTGTCGTGGGTTCAAATCCCGCCTCCGCTACAAGTAATAAAGATGTGAAGTAAGGTGAGAATTACGCATCAATTTCAGTAAATGATGCAGGTCAGGTAATCTCACCCAAAGAAATTAACAATAGTTAATTTAACTACAAGGCTAGGAGCTCAACCATGGCAAGTAAAAGCGCAGATGTTCGTCCAAAAATTACAATGGCATGTGTTGAGTGCAAAGAGCGCAACTACATCACACGCAAGAATCGCCGTAACGATCCTGATCGTTTAGAACTTAAGAAGTTTTGCCCTCGCTGCAAATCTTCACAACTTCACCGCGAAACTCGCTAAATAAACCCGCCTTATGGCTGGGTCAATTCGCATCTGCTTAATTGCAGAGGGTTTTACAGAAGATTTAATTACCTGTGTTAGCGCAGTAACAAAACACACTCAAACCCCAGTAAGTATCTATGCAAATGGTAAAAGTAATTGGTTAAGTGATGATTTGTTTAAATCTGAGCAGATAAGTATTACTCAAGAGAAAAACCCACTTGGTTGGGGAAATGTGATTAATCATTTTTTAAATACCAGTACTGAGGATTACTTAGTAATTATGGATCCTTCTACAATTTTCACAGCCGATCCCATAACACCAACGCTTACTCAACTTGAATCTGGCTATCAAGGAGTTGGTTGGAAGGGTGGACTTGTTAATTTAGATGATGAATGGCGCAGCACTGACGATAAAGGCGTGGGTGAGGTAGATGTACTTTTTAGTTACTTCCTAGCCATTGATCGCGTGTTTGCACAAAAAGCTGGTGGGGCAAACCCAAGTGCAAAGTATTATCGAAATGCAGATATTGAACTTTCACTTGCAATTAGGGCAGCTGGTGGAAAATTAATGCAGATTGATCTACCACTTATACAGGATCGCCACCATGGTTACTACGACGTAGATCCAGATTACCGAGATAAGAACTCTCGCAAGAATTATCAAAGGATCTTAGAAAGATTTAGAGGAAAAAATGAGATCCTCTCACCACGTCGGTAGGCTTAGGTAATGGAACAGTTATCAAATTTCACAACACTTAAGGTGGGTGGGCCAGCCCGAAAGATTGTCCATGCACATACTGAAGATGAGTTAATTGAGTTTGTGAAGGCTGCAGATAAGGCTGGTGAACAAGTATTAATTTTAGGCGCTGGATCTAATTTATTAATTAGTGATGCTGGTTTTGCCGGAACAGTAATCAGAGTTGAAAGTAAAGGAAGCGCTCTTGATTATGACGCCTGTAGTGGCGGAATGATTGAAGTTTCAGCCGGTGAAGACTGGGATAAATTTGTCGCGTTAACTATTGAAAAAGGCTTTGCAGATCTTGAATCATTAAGTGGAATTCCTGGAACTATCGGGGGAGCACCTATTCAAAATATTGGTGCATACGGACATGAAGTAAGTGAAACCATAGCTAGAGTTAAAGCCTTTGATCGTAAAAAAGGTGAAGTTGTTAGTTTTGCAAATGAAGAATGTAAATTCTCATATCGAAACTCTATTTTTAAAGAAGAATCTGGTCGCTACGTCGTATTAAGCGTTACTTTTCAATTACGAAAGGGTGAAGAATCTCTACCTATTGCCTATGCAGAGTTGGCAAAGTATTTATCAGTAAATATCGGAGATAGAGTAAATGTTAAAGCTGTTCGAAATGCAGTATTAGATCTTAGAGGGCGCAAAGGGATGCTACTTGATTCAAAAGAAAATCAAATTCATTCAGCAGGTTCATTTTTTATTAATCCTATTTTAAGTAAAGAAGCGGCTGATAAGTTACCAATTGATGCACCACGCTGGCCACAAGCAGATGGCAAAGTAAAGACTTCTGCCGCATGGCTAATGGAACACTCTGGAATTACAAAGGGTGAAAAACTAGCTGGTGCTCAGATTTCTAGCAAGCATGTTCTAGCGCTTTCAAATTCTGGTAGCGCAACAGCTGATGACATTATTGAATTAGCAAAAATGGCTAGGGCTAAAGTTAATGAAAAGTTTGGAATTAAACTACAAGCAGAGGTTCAATTAATTGGCGTAGATTTAAACTAAACAGCTTCACTAAGTAGTTTTTTAACTCTACCAATTCCTTCAATAATATCTTCATCTCCTAGAGCATAAGAAAATCGCAGATAACCAGAAGGGCCAAAAGCCTCACCAGGAACTGCTGCCACTTCAACCTCTTCTAAAATTAAAGTCGCAAGCTCTGCTGATGTTTTAGGGCGCTTTCCTCTAATTTCTTTTCCTAAAACCCCTTTAACTGAAGGGTAAACATAAAACGCACCAGTTGGATTTGGGCAAGATACTCCTGGTATTTCATTAAGAAGCTTCACAATTAATTTACGACGACGATCAAATGCCTCACCCATTTTATGCACAGCAGATAAGTCACCAGTTAAGGCAGTAATTGCTGCACGTTGTGAAATATTTGAAACATTTGAAGAAAGGTGTGATTGCAAATTAGTAGCAGCCTTAATTACATCCTTTGGCCCAATCATCCAACCAACTCGCCATCCTGTCATGGCATAGGTTTTTGCTACACCATTAATAATTATTGTTCTATCAGCTAGTGCTGGAACTGCAACACAAATACTTGGCGCAGTAGCGCCGTCATAGAGCAGGTGTTCATAAATTTCATCCGTTACTACCCATAAACCATTTGCAAGCGCCCAATTACCAATCGCCTTAACCTGCTCAGGTGAGTAAACTGATCCAGTCGGATTAGATGGTGAACAAAAAAGCACCACCTTTGTCTTTGGTGTGCGGGACATTTCTAATTGTTCAACTGAGACTAAGTAATTTTGTGACTCATCGGCAAAGACTTCAACAGATACACCACCAGCTAATTTGATGCACTCAGGATATGTAGTCCAGTATGGTGATGGCAGTAATACCTCATCACCTGGATCTAAAATGGATGCAAATGCTTGATAGACCGCTTGCTTACCACCATTGGTAACTAATACCTGATCAGATGTAATTTCATAATTTGAATCACGTTTGGTCTTGCTAACAATCGCATCTCGCAGCTCTGGTAATCCAGCAGCTGGTGTATAGCGGTGATTAGCTGCAACCTTTGCAGCTTCAACTGCAGAGTTAACAATGTAATCTGGAGTTGGAAAATCTGGTTCACCTGCGCCGAAACCAATCACTGGCCGGCCAGCTGCCTTTAGCGCTTTAGCTTTGCTATCAACTGCAAGAGTTGCCGATTCTGCAATCGCTGCAATTCGTTTTGAAACTCTAGGTTTTTCAGATGCGCTCATGGGGCTTAAGTGTGCCATCTACGCCTAAAAGAGGCTTCATATTTATCTCAGTTTTACCTTCTACTACTACCTCCTCTACACTTTCGCCCCCGGCGCTTGTATTAGGTCATGATTTTTCATGCCTTAATTCGGGACAAAGGGCAGTAGCTCAATTGGCTAGAGTTGCCGTCTCCAAAGCGGCCGGTTGGGGGTTCGAGTCCCTCCTGCCCTGCAAAGTAGTGAGGTAATTCGAAAAAAGAAGTTAAGTCAGTTAAGAAGAAAAGAAGAATAGAAAAGGAATAGGTATGAGCGAAGAGATTGTCTCAACTGAAGAAGCCAGAGGGCTCTTCGGTCGCATCAGCCTGTTCTACCGCCAAGTTATTTCTGAATTAGTAAAGGTTGTCTGGCCAACTCGCAATCAGTTAACCACCTACACAGCTGTGGTTTTAGTATTCGTTGGATTTATCATTTTAGTAGTTTCAATATTTGATTTAGTTTTAACAAAAATTACCTTCTGGGTATTCGGCTAAGGGATCTAGGAAAATATGATGTCAATTGATACCCCAGCTAATCCACCAGTGGATGCATTTGAAGCAGCACTTGCTGTAACAGAGGTAGCACCTGTTGTTGAAGAGATAATTGCGCCAGTTATTGAAGATGTTGCTGATGAAAGTGTTAGCGAAGAAAATGATGAGAACGCTGAGTTTCGCGCCGCCCTTCGCAACGCACCAGGTGAGTGGTTTGTTGTTCACTCATACGCTGGATATGAGAAGAAGGTTAAAGGAAATTTAGTAAACCGAATTCAATCTTTAAATATGGAGGATTTTATCTTCCAGATTGAAGTTCCTGAAGAAGAGGTTCGCGAGCTTAAGAATGGCGCAATTAAAGTAGTAAAGCGCAACGTATTTCCAGGTTATGTATTAGTTCGTATGGAATTATCTGATGAGTCATGGTCATGCGTTAGAAACACACCAGGTGTTACTGGTTTTGTTGGTAACGCTCATCATCCGTCACCACTTACGCTTTCTGAGGTTGAAAACATCTTAGCTCCACGCCCACTTAAGAAGGGCGGCAAGATTGAGATGAAGGATATTGATTATGCAATTGGTGAATCAATCACTGTTATGGATGGTCCGTTTGCAACCTTGCCAGCAACTATCTCTGAGATCATGCCAGAGCAAGCAAAGTTAAAGGTATTAGTCTCTATCTTTGGCCGCGAGACTCCAGTTGAACTTTCATTTCATCAGGTACAAAAGATTTAACGAGAAGAGAAAAGGAAAAAACCATGGCACCAAAGAAAAAAGTAACCGCACTTATTAAGTTACAGATCCAGGCTGGAGCAGCTACACCTGCGCCACCAGTAGGACCTGCATTGGGCCAGCATGGTGTGAATATCATGGACTTTGTTAAGGCTTATAACGCTGCAACTGAAAGCCAAAAAGGAAATATTATTCCAGTTGAAATTACGGTATTTGAGGATCGCTCATTTACTTTTATTACCAAAACTCCACCAGCTTCACGATTAATTCTTAAGGCTGCCGGAATTGAAAAGGGATCAGCAGTTCCCCATAAAGATAAAGTTGCAAATCTAACTAAGGCACAGGTTGAAGAAATAGCCAAGCTAAAAATGGTTGATCTAAATGCTAATGACTTAGAGATGGCTTCACGAATTATTGCCGGTACCGCTCGTTCGATGGGTATTACCGTCTCTAGTTAAAAAATAAATAAGTGGGAGAACCTCGCTGGTTCGCAAACACCACAACCCCAATCTTGAAAACCCTTTCAAGATTAATTAAGAGGAGAAGATATGAAGCGCAGTAAGAAATATAAGGCCGCGGCTGAAAAGATTAAATTAGATAATCTTTATATGCCAGGTGAGGCGATGAAGTTAGTTAAAGAGACTTCAACTGTTAAATACGATGCAACTGTTGATATCGCATTGTTTTTAGGTGTGGATCCAAAGAAAGCAGACCAAGCGATTCGCTCTACTGTTAACTTGCCACACGGAACTGGTAAGACTGCCAGAGTTTTAGTTTTCGCCGGTGGTGAGCGAGCTGAAGAGGCACGGGCTGCTGGTGCTGACATTGTTGGCGCAGATGAATTAATCGATGAAGTTTCAAAGGGGCGTCTTGATTACGACGCAGTTGTATCAACACCTGAATTAATGGGAAAGGTCGGCCGACTTGGAAAGGTTCTTGGACCTCGTGGTTTAATGCCAAACCCTAAGACTGGAACTGTTACAACCAATGTTGCTAAAGCAGTTACTGATATTAAAGGTGGAAAGATTGAGTTTAGAGTTGATAAGAATTCAAATCTGCACTTTGTAATCGGTAAAGTTTCATTTACCGCTGAACAACTTGCTGAAAATTATGCTGCAGCAATTGAAGAGGTAATGAGAGCAAAGCCTGCATCATCTAAAGGACGCTTTATTAAGTCAGCAACCGTTTCATCAACTATGAGCCCAGGAATCCAACTTGATACCTCAATCGCTCGTGATGGTGGAGCCCAGATCCAATAAATAAGTAATTTTGACTTGGGTAGGCCTAAGCGCCTACCCTTGGCTTATTCAGTCAGGCTAATTAATAAAATAATTAGAAAGACAGAAAACCAAAGACTGCAGGTCTTTTAAAGTAAATCTTTAAAAGGTAATTGTTGAAAAACAGCCCGCATAGGTGTAATCGATAACCTCGAGTGCATTTATGCGCCGAGGTTTTTCTTATTTAGAAAGGATGCCAAATGGCAACCCCAGATAAGAGCGCTGCTGTTGCAGAGATCGCAGAAGATTTCCGCACCGCAAATGCAACTGTACTTACTGAGTACCGTGGTCTATCCGCTACATTATTAAAACAACTACGTCGATCACTTGGCGTAAAAAACAAGTACTCCGTAGTTAAGAACACTTTAACTAAAATTGCAGCAAAAGAAGCTGGTGTTGATCTAGATCCAGCAATGCTGGCTGGTCCATCTGCTGTTGCATTTATTAAAGGTGACCCAATTGATGCTGCTAAAGCATTACGTGATTTTGCTAAGGAAAATCCACTTCTAATTATTAAGGGTGGAATTTTTGATGGTAAGGCAGTAACAACTGCTGAGATTATGCAACTTGCTAATCTTGAATCTCGCGAAGTTCTACTTGCCAAGATTGCCGGTGCTCTTAAAGCATCAATGTCTAAGGCTGCTAGAACATTTGATGCCCTTCGCATCAAGATGGAGGCAGGTGCACCAGCACCAGTTGCCCCACCAGTTGCGCAAGCAGCTCCTGAAGTCGTAGCAGAGGCAGTTGTTGCTGAAGTTGCACCTGAAGTTGTTGCAGAAGCACCAGTTGCACAAGATGCAACACCTGAAGTTGTAGCCGAGGCAGCACCTGCTGCTGAAAGCACAGAAAACTAAACCGACCCCCAACCCCCGTACTCATACCAAGAGTTGGAGTCGGGATTAGAAGAAAAGGAAATGAATATGGCAAAGCTAAATACCCCAGATCTATTAGGTCAGTTCAAAGATATGACTTTGGTTGAACTAACAGAGTTTGTTAAAGCATTTGAGACAGAGTTTGATGTAACAGCAGCAGCTCCAGTTGCTGCAGCAGCAGCCGGTGCAGCCGGTGGCGCAGCAGATGCTGCACAAGATGAGTTCACCATCATCCTTGAAGATGCTGGTTCTCAGAAGATTGCAGTTATCAAAGAGGTACGTGCACTTAACTCCAGCCTTGGCCTAAAAGAGGCAAAGGATCTAGTTGATGCCACACCAGCTACCATCATGGAGAAGGCTGATAAGGCAACTGCTGATAAAGCGAAGGCTGCTTTTGAGGCTGCTGGCGCTAAGGTCACTATCAAGTAAGTACTTGAATTAGACAGAAGGGGCAGAGGTTGGATACTCTGCCCCTTCATAATTTTCAATCCAACGGGTCAGGCATATAGCGGCTATGACCTAGCGGTAGCCGTGCGTTTAAATGCAGTTAACTACTGGAGGAAACTTTGGCCGCTTCAAAAATTAAATCTCATGCACCAGCACGTGTTTCATTCGCAAAAATTCGCGAACCACTTGAAGTTCCAAATCTACTTTCTCTTCAACTAGAGAGTATTGATTGGTTACTTGGTAATGAAGCATGGCGCGCTCGCTTAAGCACTGCCGAGAAATCAAATCGTGGCGAGGTTCCTAAGCAATCTGGACTTGAAGAAATTTTTGAAGAGATCTCACCAATTGAAGATTTCCAAGGATCAATGTCACTCTCATTTCGTGACCACCGTTTTGAACCACCTAAGTACACAATTGCAGAGTGCAAAGAGCGCGACATTACTTACGCTGCTCCACTTTTCTTAACTGCAGAGTTTACTAACAACATAACAGGTGAAATTAAATCTCAGACAGTCTTTATGGGCGACTTCCCATTAATGACACCTCGTGGAACATTTGTAATTAACGGAACTGAGCGCGTAGTTGTTTCACAGATTGTTCGCTCACCTGGCGTTTACTTTGAACGCACAATTGAAAAAACATCTGATAAAGATGTTTTCACAACAAAGATTATTCCAAGCCGTGGTGCTTGGCTTGAGTTTGAAGTAGATAAGAAAGATATGGTCGGTGTTCGTATCGATCGTAAGCGTAAGCAATCAGTTACAGTTTTCTTAAAAGCACTTGGTTGGAGCAGTGCACAAATTCTTGAGCAATTTGGAGAGTTTGAATCAATTAAGTTAACACTTGAAAAAGATAATGTTGAAACTCAAGATGAGGCACTGCTAGATATTTATCGCAAACTTCGTCCAGGTGAGCCACCAACTAAAGAAGCTGCTCAAAACTTAATTGAAAATCTTTACTTCAATCCAAAGCGTTATGACTTAGCAAAGGTTGGCCGTTTTAAAGTTAATAAGAAGTTAGGACTGGAGCTTGATCTAAACCGTGGCCTATTAACTATCGAAGATATTGTTGGAACAATTAAATACTTAGTAGCACTTCACCGCGGTGATGCGTTAATGGAGTACGGCAAAGAAGTACGTGTTGAAACTGATGATATTGACCATTTCGGTAATCGTCGTCTGCGCACCGTTGGTGAGTTAATTCAAAACCAGGTTCGCACCGGTTTATCTCGAATGGAGCGCGTAGTTCGTGAGCGTATGACTACTCAAGATGTTGAAGCAATAACTCCACAAACTTTGATAAATATTCGCCCAGTAGTGGCATCTATTAAAGAGTTCTTTGGAACATCACAACTTTCACAATTTATGGATCAAACAAATCCACTATCTGGCATGACACACAAGCGTCGTCTATCAGCCCTTGGGCCCGGCGGACTTTCTCGTGAAAGGGCTGGCTTTGAGGTTCGAGATGTTCATCCATCTCATTACGGTCGTATGTGTCCAATTGAAACACCGGAGGGTCCAAACATTGGTCTTATTGGATCTCTTGCAACATATGCACGTGTTACACCATTTGGTTTTATTGAAACCCCTTATCGCAAAGTTGTTGATGGCAAGGTTTCTGATCGCATCGATTACTTAACTGCTGATGAAGAAGATGAACACATTATTGCGCAAGCAAATGCACCATTAACTGATGATAATTTCTTTGCTGAGCCACGAGTATTAGTTCGCCGTCGTGGTGGTGAGGTTGAAAACATTCAAGCATCTGAGGTTGATTACATGGATGTGTCACCTCGTCAGATGGTTTCAGTTGCAACTGCAATGATTCCATTCCTAGAGCATGATGATGCTAACCGTGCGCTAATGGGTGCAAACATGATGCGTCAGGCTGTGCCACTTGTTAGAGCTGAGGCACCATTAGTTGGAACTGGCATGGAGTTTCGTGCTGCAGTAGATGCTGGTGATGTATTACTTGCTCGCAAGTCTGGTGTGGTAACTGAGGTTAACTCTGATGAAGTAACTGTTAAAAATGATGATGGAACAACAGAAACTTATTTTGTTGAGAAGTTTGTTAGGTCAAACCAAGGAACTAGCCGTAATCAAAAGGTAGTTGTTTCCGTTGGCGAAAAGATTGAAGTTGGCGCAGTTGTAGCTGATGGTGCGAGCACCGAAATGGGTGAAATGGCACTTGGAAAGAATCTACTTGTGGCATTTATGTCATGGGAAGGTCATAACTATGAAGATGCGATTATTCTTTCACAGCGCCTTGTTCAAGATGATGTGCTTACCTCAATTCATATTGAAGAGTATGAAGTAGATGCTCGCGACACCAAACTAGGAGCAGAGGAAATCACTCGTGATATTCCAAACGTTTCTGAAGAAGTACTAGCAGATCTTGATGAGCGCGGAATCATTCGCGTCGGAGCAGATGTTGTGCCAGGTGATATTTTGGTTGGAAAAGTAACACCTAAGGGTGAAACTGAATTAACACCAGAAGAGCGCTTACTTCGCGCAATCTTTGGTGAGAAGGCTCGAGAGGTTCGAGATACTTCACTTAAGGTTCCACATGGTGAGTCAGGCAAAGTAATTGGCGTTAGCATTCAAGATTCTGAAGAAGGTTTTGAATTAGCAGCTGGTGTTAACCAAGTTGTTCGAGTCTATGTTGCGCAAAAACGTAAAATTCAAGATGGTGACAAACTTGCTGGCCGTCACGGTAACAAGGGTGTTATTTCAAAGATTTTACCTGTTGAAGATATGCCATTCCTAGAAGATGGAACTCCAGTGGATATTGTTTTAAATCCACTTGGTGTACCAGGACGTATGAATGTTGGTCAGGTACTTGAAACTCACTTAGGTTGGGTTGCTAAGTCTGGTTGGAAATTAGAAGGTAATGAAGATTGGCAACAATCACTGCGTGCTAACGGTTACGCCGAAGCACCAGCTAATACCAAGGTAGCAACACCAGTATTTGATGGAACTAAAGAAGAAGAGTTATCAGGCCTTCTTGGTTCTACTTTGCCAAATAAAGATGGCATGCGCTTAATCGGTGCAGATGGAAAAGCGCAACTTTATGATGGCCGAACTGGTGAACCATATAAGCAACCAATTTCAGTTGGTTATATGTACATCTTAAAGCTGCACCATTTAGTAGATGACAAGATTCACGCTCGTTCAACCGGTCCTTACTCAATGATCACGCAACAACCGTTGGGTGGAAAAGCACAATTCGGTGGACAGCGCTTTGGTGAAATGGAAGTTTGGGCACTTGAAGCATATGGAGCTGCCTACACACTACAAGAATTGCTAAC
>Ga0214921_10003661_pt1 | contig 23333 bp, 27 predicted proteins | sample LL1505_MetaG_FD_177992 | JGI IMG/M metagenome (GOLD analysis project Ga0214921, IMG submission 177992) | Freshwater microbial communities from Lake Lanier, Atlanta, Georgia, United States - LL-1505 | ecosystem: Environmental > Aquatic > Freshwater > Lake | place: USA: Georgia | collected... | reverse complement strand
GCGGGAATAAAGGCTACATATCAAATGGAAGTACAGCGTATTTCCTATCCGTCTTCACCCTATGTTGTACTTCCTATAGATGAGGTAGGTGTAACACGTGTTACACGCTTACCTGAGCCTACGAATCAACGAATTGAATATCATCCCGATGATATTTGTATATATGGGGGTGCTGCCCTAACACTCTATGATCATGCACTTCGAGGATTAAAACGAAAGCATAATATTAAATCGCTGGAACATTACTTGCGTAAGAAAACAACCGATATTGATATGATTTGGTGGCCACGATCCCAACGAAGCAATGTTGTCTTTACATCTCAATCTCCTGCAATAATTGAGCTCGTTGAGCGATTTGCGCATGAACTTCATGGGATATGTGAACAACAGCAGTCAACTCTTCTTTCACTCTTTCAAGATACGCTTCATGCTACATATGCAGTTCATACATTGACAGATCTTGTTATTGCGCATAATCATATTATTCCCGCAGGAGTTCATAAAGTGAAGTTCATGTGCAAATTGAATAATATACCGATAGAGTTATGTGAAATCTCCATACATGATACAGGAAGTTCACAGCTCTTTAATGAGGAGCATCAGCAGATCAATGTATTACAACCCATGATAGATGATCCAACCTATTGTCATTCACGCGCAGATGGTACCAATCAGGCACGTGTTATTCTATCGGTAAATGACATTGATATTCCTGTTCCTAATTTGAAGTTATATGTTAAACAACAGATCTTTGCATTTATTAACTTGCTACATGTTGATGGTGGTAATCAGAAAGCTCTTATTAGCTTTCGTCGCGCGATTCTATTAAAAGATCTTCTTGATAGTTTTACACAGCAGTCTGTAAATAAGAGAAATATTGGAGAACAGATTAACATTCGCAATGCAGCGCAAGTTAAGGATGATTTGGTTGAAATGATAGAGAGTGTAAAACAGCTATTTTATGGGCGCATTCAGCCGCTATGCCGAGGACAACGAAATCAAACCAATATTGGCATTCGGGCATTATGTGCACCCCCTGTCGCATCGCAGTATCCCCCATCCTTTATCATGACAACTCCGAGACGTGGAAAAGAATTATCACAACAGCATTATGCGCAATATCAGACACAGTTAAAGGAAGAGCAAGGACGATTGAACTATTTGGTACAAATACTAGATGGTGCAATTGAACAAGCTGTTCAACGAAATTCTCCCCAATTTGATGCCTATATGGCATTGTATCAGAAAATTGTCAAGGCACTTGAAACATTAGAACACGCATTAAATCATCGCTCATTTTATCAACAATTAATGGCATTTCATAATCAAGTATCCCAGTTTGAGGTGGAATTTCGTACGATTCAGCAATCGATTCAGCAACCGAATTTTTTATCCCATTATGCTTCTTCTCATCGCTCTGCTGCGCTCCCACCTCGCCCTCCACGTAGAAATACAACACGTAGAAACCAACCAAGACAGTAATCGACATTGGGATATAAACTAATTTCCCTAATGGACTCTGATGCAGTTAAGGATTGTAAGAAAAGGCATTACCATTTTAAATCACATTTCACGGTAACATACTTACGAATATTTTTTGAAGTTTCTCGTTCCGTGATCCAATAAGAAAAGGAATCATCCTTGGGATAATTGATTTGAGAAAGGGTATGAGTAGGAAGAATGTCTTTTTTCCATACGGAGTCCACTGTAAGGTTATCCGTAATGACATGAGAATAAGAGGAAAATAATTCGGTTAGATCTCTAGATTCTTGGTCATGAATATCGTATCCACAGAGAACAAGAGTATCTGCCTTATGTCTAGTTGAATTCCAATCATCAGGAAAGTTTGTATTTGTTTCATAGTATATAGTTTGTTTTGTAGAAGGGGAATAATAGATACGTAGATCGCCTTTTACTTCAGAGAGTTCAAAGTCACATTGCGTCATGGTTTGATCGAGTCTTTTAATAAATGTGGGGCGAGACAAAATAGGATAGGCACCATATTCAGATCGTGGCTGACTATCCATGTAATACCATGATTTGATCTTAGGAAAGAGGATAGGAGGAGTAAGATCTGTTCCTGCACCAGGATAGAAAGCACTCATTATTAAATGAGAGTCATCGTATCTTAAATTGTATAATAAGAATAGAAATGAGAAAAACAAGAAAAGGCGGATCGTATGGTCCCATGCCATTAAAATATTTTGATGACTCCCTAACGGGCCCCGATGCAGCCGCGGGTCGTGACCTGTTGGGGGCATCAGGATTGGGAATTCGTCCATCGATTGGTTGTAGTAAGGGCGGTAAACGCGCATATAGGAAATATAGTAAGAAAAGTAAACGAAACAGACGCAATGGTGGATTTACCCCCTCGATCATGGGAAATTTTGTTCAGGCTGCCTCCAAGTACATTGTACCGCTTACCCTTTTCTCGGGATATAAGCTGATGACCAAATATTCACGTACGACAAAGAAGCGACGCGTCTGAAATGAACTAATGTCCCATTCCGGATGACCGGAGAAAAGAAGGCGAAGCAATAGTCTAAAGCCAGGACGGAGATTTACACACAATGAGCTCCGCCCCCAGTAAAGCCGTCGCAAACGCAAACGGGAATCTGTTTGAAATTCGTACCGTACAGTCTGCTGCTTTTCGCACATTGATTGAAGCTCTCAAGGAGATTCTAACAGAGGCTAACTTGGAATTTGATTCAACAGGAATTAAGGTTATTGATGTAGATGAAACTCATACTGTTCTTACGTATTTGCGTCTTCATGCCGATCGTTTCGAGTACTTCTATTGCCCTGCCAAGTATGTTCTTGGTATCAATATGATCTACTTGTTCAAACTGATCAAGACCTTGTCTAACAATGATAGCCTAACCTTGTTCCTTCCTGCTAGTAATCCAAATAAGCTTGGTATTCGTGCAGAGAATGCAGAAAAGGGTACAACAAATACGTGGATGATGAAGCTCTTTGATACCAATGTAGAGAACATCGAGTTTCCAAATATTTCATTTACATCCATTATTCATATGCCATCCACTGACTTTCAGAAGATTTGCCGTGATTTCAACGCTCTTGCAGAGAAACTGGAAATTACCAGCTCCAACTCGGACTTAATTTTCCGTTGTGTGGGTGATTTTGTGGATGGCGAGACGGTGATCATGTCAAATAATCAGAGCGGGGTGGAAGTAGAGCGCAATACAAATGAAATTGTGCAAGGCATGTTTGAGCTGAAGTACTTGGTCCTATTTACAAAGTGTACGAATCTGTGCACAAGTACGCAGATCCATTTGAAGAATGACTATCCCTTGGTTCTACGCTACATGGTAGCAAATCTAGGCGAGGTGCGTTTGGTCTTGGCGCCACAGAAGCAGAAGACAGAGCCGACAAAGCCACAAAAGCTATAGTGGAGATGTAATTACCCCTCAATTTATGTAGATTAATTAGTACAATAAAAAGAAAATCATGATGATTCTCTTTTTATCATGTATAGTAGACCAATTAATATTTCAATTGGATATTACTCTAGTCCTAAAAACTTACGCCCAATTTTACTAGTTATAAACATGACAAATCCGGAGCCAATCTGAGCATAAAATACTGGAGTTCTTTTTGTGCAAGACAATAAATACAATGATAAAACAATAAAAAGTAAGAAACTAAGCCAAAATATAGTTGTATAAATATCCATTATGTATACACGATAAAAATTTATAATTGTAGAGAATATTTTTTAAAGTTGTGCTATACATGGTAGATAGCTAGTAGAAATAAGACGATAATTTGCATTGGGTATATATTATAAAAAGAGAAGAAAGGTTATTTTCTTTTTATATCGAATTATATAAGTATGATTGAGTGCTTTCCCAAAAAGTGCATTACATTTTCTTCTGAACGAACGGCGTATAAATGATATCTGTATCACGAATGGTACTGATTGCCTTCAAATCTGCTGGTTGATGAAACTTTTGTGCATCGGTATTCCATACCTTAACGATATTAAATCCACGCTTAGGGCTGATCGAAATACCATTTACAGAATTGGCAGAATCAGAGGATAGACCGCCTAGCATAGCAGCAATACTGTAATTCAGATAAATCTCAGCAGCATCTTTCTTTTGGCAGCGAAAGGAATAGCATCCTCCACGAATATGATGATGGCTCTCCCATAGAGGTGGAGACGGATCACGCATCAAGAAGAACATACCATCTGAACAGGCCTCTGTGGTAAGAGCATCCATGATTGCCCAAAACTGATACCATGTTTTCATCGAACCAAGGCTAATAAAGGTATTTAATGTCCATTTAGTCTCCTCGGGAGAGTGGAAGTATAACGTCCACGGACCTGTCGGAATCAGAGAAGAAAGCGTCATGGAAGGTTCGTCACTTGCCATGATCAATCTAAGCGTAGAGGCGATCCATATCTTTAAATCGGTTGGGATCAATTTTTCTAGATGAATCATTATGAATAGTTTATGGATGCAAAATCGGGCATGGGTACGCAATTCTTAAGAACGCAATCATATACTTTTCCATTTCGAATCTCAAGTGATGTATCATCTGCGCGACGCGTCAGCATTCGCTCATTGCCTTCATGATCAATAATATGAAACTGAACAATTGCAGTATTAGGAAACCATTGTTTGCTATGCGCACACCATGCTAGATAGATATCGGTAAGAGTGGGAGGATGAAGAGGTAGAGTATGAATCCGCAGGGTTTCAAGAAACGGATCGATATCAAATTCATGATTGGCTTGTTGATCCACAATAACAAGTTTTACAGATAGCCAGGAGGTTCGTACCATTTCTGTATGAATTCCGTAGGACAGTACATTAGTTGTTTCATGATATGTTCTTGCTCCATTAATTGGTTGAGTAATATGTGAATAGGGAAGTGTATGATGTTCATGAATCATCCAAACAGGATTAGATTGATAGTGAATAAGATAGGAACAAAATTGTGTAATCGGTTGGCGAACACATTCATACATCCATTTTCGAATGGCCATATATTTCAAAAAAAGATAGGTTTTAAGATACTGCATTTATCTAATATTGTTATTATATATTTAAGTTGGATTATTTTTTGTAAAAGGCAATGGTTTGCGTCTTCTCTTTCCAATATCCAATCGCAGTATCAGAGGGCTGTTCATCTTCATCAATTCGGTAAATGAATCCTTCACTGTCTTTATAATAGGCGATACCTTTGTATTCGATTGTCTCTAGCGATGCATCCTCTTCTTCCTCTTCTTCTTCCATTTCCGCATCATTTGCACCTGTATCAGGCTCTTTAATGGGCTCGGAAACAGGCTCTACTACTTCATTCTGTTGCGATTCAGATGCGATGGCATGTGTAGAGGATACAATGCTTCCCGTATTACTTTGTGTATCATTGGAGGATGCTATAACAGGCGGTGAAGTTGACGCATCAACCGCGGCTGTAGACTCGGCAACAAGCGTAGTGGCAACAAGCGTAGTGGCAACAATCGCAGCACTTGCAATAGGTGCTGGTTCAAACAATGTATCTGTCTTACGAATGTTATAGAGAGGCTCAAGCGGATCAATAATGTCATTCTGAAGTTGAGTAGATGAGCTGTCTAGCCAGGGTTCATCCGATAGATAGGATGGATGATCCCGCATTCCTTCTAGGATATCCAGTCGATCCACAATATGATTTAGTGCATGTTGCTGAACCTCGAATTGTTTAGAGAGCCGTTCAATGGCGACGGCAAGAGGCGATGGAGCAGGTTGATTCGGCTGATCAGGAACATTATTCAGCCATTGTTCTAATTGCTCCAACTGCTTATGAATGGAGTCCATACAGGTGTGAATAAGAGTAGAACGAACGGACGCCATGAGCTGCAATCGGTAGAATACAGTCCATTCATCAAATTTTATTTTTGAGGTTGATACGTTAATCTTCATGGTATGATTTTGTCAAATCACTCATGTGGATTATGTATGTTTGATTTTCAAGTTGATACAGGCATCTAATGTGGATTCCCATGCCTTTAATGGCTTGGTTCGGCGTAGACGAAGAACCTCCTCGGCTTTCTGTAGACGTTCCTTCACAGTCTCATTCACATTTTTGGTCAGACTTGCATCATAGAAATCAATTGGTTTGGTATCCATGGTCGCCAAAATACTTACCATAGGTGGCAAATGAACATCCATGCGCACCTTATGAGATTGAATCAATTGGCGATATTCGGCAATCGATAAAGATCCACCAAATAGTCGCAACACCGTTCGTGCAGGGGCGGGATGAATGATACCCTGACAAGCCTCACCATAGACGCGATAGAGAAGAGCAAGTTGCTCCCACCGTGTATGAGAATCCTGGCGCATATCAAAGAGATATGACACTGCACATTCAGGGCTGCAGAAATTTCCCATGACCTGCAGATGCTCTCCTGTATCACGAATAGGAAGAACAACAGGGCGCGTCGTAAAGGTATGGCAACACCAAAAACAGGCGGCGTCCGATTGCATAGGAATCTCTTTTCGTTCTGCACAGTCTTTAAATTGAACAAGAAAGGTTGATTTCAGTGTGTAGTAATCAACTTCACCTTCTGTTGCAATTACAGTAGGTGCCTGTTTTTGCACAGTAGGTTCTGTTACAACGGACTCCGTATCTAGAACAGGTGGATCGATATGCTCCACTTCTTCACAAAATGGATTGTCGGCCTGACAATCATAGGGCTGTGCCTCAGTAGGAGGGTGTGGATCATACATGATTGGCATGTCATTCATAGGAATGTCTTTGCTTTGAATGGGTAAATGAACGATCAAAGGACGCCTTACAGCGGCCAATAGATTGCCTTCAATCCCCTCAGGTGTAATCACTGCAACAATCGGAAACTGCTTCTTTTTGCTCGTCTTCTTACCTGGTTTCTCTTCTACATCTTCTACTACATTCTTGGCGCGTTTACCACGACCTCGTCCACTCATGTTAGTATCAAGATCGCACTTCTTTATTTAAGTTGTTTCAATATACAATTAGTAGTAATTACCATAAAATGCCTTATAAACCATCTTGTTAGTAAGGTGATAAATGAGAGCAAAGACGATGGCATGGAACGCTGCCTTGGCCATCAGGGATCCACCTGCAGGAAGAGAGAGAAGAACACCAGGTGTCAATAGAAAGAAGAGCAACGCAATAAATGCAGACATCATAGGGTAAAACATATTTACTATACTAGTATGAAATAAAATAGTTTGAGATCCGAAAAGGGTTTAAGCTTTTACTAACTAGCTAAGGCAAGATGTCCGTTGACACCGCATTTTGGTGTGAACGCGTCCGTACATGTTTTTCGATGTTTTTAAAAAATCCACAAACGCTTCAGCATTTACTTCTATTTGGCCCACCAGGTTCCGGAAAAACAACCAGTGCATCATGGCTTATGAATCAAATTTGGGGAAACCGTAAGTCCTTGATGTGCATTTCCATGAATGCTGCAGATGAACGGAGTTTAGAGTCTATTCGACAGAAAGTGTTTCCATTTTTACGGGTTGATTGGCGAACAGATAAAGAAACAGCACCGCGATTCTTAGTGCTGGATGAATGCGAAACATTGACAGAGGCAGCGCAACTGTCTCTTCAAACGATTCTTAATACGGATCCAAAGGATATTTGTGTTATCTTGATTTGTAATTCACAGAGCCGAATTCATCCTAAACTGCGACAGCGTCTTCTTAAAATCCGATATGATCCACCAAATCGTAATCATGAAGTCATTGATTTATTTACGTCCATTACACGTGGAGATTTGCGACAACAATCTCGAAAATCAGAAATGGAGTACCGTATTTGGAAGTACATTCATGCGCACCCGTCCGATATTCTTTCCCTTCTTCGCGAGGAATCCATTGATTATCATACAATTGTATCGGAAGTCTTGTTGTTATCAGATATGTTTCAAATCCTTGATCATGTACTAATTGATCGAATTAATCTGCTCTATCAACTAATGATTGATAGTACACATCTTTACCATAAAACAGAGGAACAATTGATCAATTTAATAAAAGAGTTTAAACAAAAATTTGATCAGAAATGTTGCAAAAAATAGAGCACGTTTAATTCTTATGGCTACCTATACCAAAACAAATCTGCGAATTTCCACAATGGTGATTACGGCGCACTGGGGTACACAGATTAAATTGGATCAACTCTTTGAATCTCTTCGCCCTGTGATTCTACCGATTTGGTATCCTGAAGAGGGAATCCTCAAGTTTGAGCACAAGAATATGGTTCTTGGATCCAGTCACAAAGATGTCTTTACCAATCGTAAAATCACATCAAAATCCTTCTTTAATCAATCCACAATTGTCCTTCGAAGAAAAACTACAGAGGAATCTGATGAAAAAGAGGGGAATGAGCATTGGAAGGAGGTAAATGTAAAGTTATTTGCGAATGGAGGAATTCAGATGACGGGTGTGACATCCGAGTCCTTTGCACGTCGAGCCATGGAATGGCTACTTCATACCATTCAGTCACTTCCTGAATCCCCCTTTCATGGGCCACCATCTATTCAGCGTTTCTCCATTCAATTGATTAATACAGACTATGCACTCAATAAATTCATTAATCAAGATGCTCTGCATAAGATCTTGATTAATGAGTATAACCTCTTTAGTATGCTGGAGAAAACCATTTATCAGGGCGTAAATACCAAATTCTTCTATAATACACGTAATCCTGGCCTAGGAATTTGTCGATGTGAGAAGTTCTGTAAGGGACAGGGTTCGGGCGAGGGAGAAGGGGAATGTAAACGGATTACAATGAGCATCTTTCGAACAGGACGAATTATTATTACAGGAGCCCGTCAACTTCATCAAATCGAGGCCGCCTATGACTTCCTTAATCGAGTACTTGACCGACATCAGGCTACTGTTCTCTATGCGCCGAATGTTGCCACATCCTAAGTATTGCGTTAAATCACAAAGAAGGAATTATATTTTATTGACAGACCTAGAACATGTCTACCCCGACTCCTAGCGCGAATCCAGTAATCGTACCGGCATCCGGCGCTGTAGCATCCGGCGCCTCGGAGCATCTTCCTTCTCCACAAACCATGTTACAAGCTGCAAAGATTGCCATTGAGCAAGATCGTGCTGTCATGCTCGACTATTTTCGTCAAACACATGCGGGTACTGCCTTTTTGGGAGAGGATCCTGAGACCAAGGAGCGCATTCTCGTAAAGTCAAAAGAGGAATTTACATCATTGATTAAGAAACTATACAAGGTTGGCGAAGATTTTATCATTTTGACAGAGAATTCATTGTATATTGTTTCGGGCAAGATTCAAAAGCGCAAGGTTAATCTCGCCAGTCTCCAAGATGCAGGTGATTTGTAATAAAATTGAAGTCCCATCCAATTCGGTACGATGTGTCACGATGTCGGTTCTAGAAGATACTCTTTTTGAACCAACCCCGTATATTCTTGGCATCATTGGATCAACCAATAAGATGACCTCGGAAGAGATTCAGGATAAAATTCTTGTCCCGATTCTACAAGAGATTGGGCGAGTGCCGGATCGAATTCTTCTTCCAACAGAAGGTCATTCTTCCATTTATATCCAAGAGTGGGCGGAAGCCCTTCGTATTAACACGCAATTATTCCATTGCGATTGGTCGCGGAATGGAAAAATGGCGCAAATTCTGCGAGATGATGGGATTCAGAAGGCCTGTACCCATGCTCTGCTCTTTCTTCCTCCACGGTCTACACGCCTAGAACGGTTGTCAGAAAGGATGGCTAAAAAAGATAAGATCGTCTTTACATGGAGTTGTAATCAGACGTTGACGATGCTTGAGAAGCAGCCATCTGCATCGCCGGTTTCAAAGCGCGTTCGCAAATCAAGTACGCAAAAAGAGCCGCTACACCGGTAATACCAAATGACATGAGAATATTAAAAATAATTGCAGCTAACATTGCTCCTGACATCTTACTTGTCGTAAAAATCCAAATTCCAGCGATTAGATTAATACCTGCTAATACCGAAAAGATGACAAAAAAAATGTAGAAATAGTTGCATACTACGCTATCCGAGATCTTGTTTGTCCACTGTGGGGCGGCCATGTTCTATTCTATTCTTTTATTTTTACAGCGGATCCGGAAGAATTGGAACATTCAGGGCCGCATAGAATTTTATCGGAGGATAAGATAGAAATGGGCAGAAAATCAAAACGCTCCTTATCCCGGAAGTTAAAGCGGAAGCACTCGCGCCGCTCTCGTCGTCGCGGTGGCGCCGACGCGCTAGAGGGTGCGCCATTGGATTACAGCCTATCAGGTAACTGGTCCTCTCGTATGTCACTCGGACAAGGTGCTGATTATTTTAAGTATCATGAGGGACAACACGGTGGCAGCAGCTATGAAATGGCACCCATGGGTGCTCCTCTGTGCGCTATCGCGAATAGCACTCTACCTGAGGATCTACGCGGTCCGGCACACCTGCGCGGCATTGATCAGGCCTATGTGGATATTGCAGGTCTAAAAGATCAGCAGGGTGGTCGTAGACGTCGTAGAAAAGGCATGAAGAGCCGCAAGGGAAAGAGACGCGGAGGAAAGAACAGCAGAGGAAAGAGCCGCGGTAGAAAAAGCCGTCGTCACCGTCGCCGAGGTGGATCATTAGGATACTCGCCATTTGGTGGACCCACCATGTTGTTGGACTCGCCAAAGGCATACGCTCAGGCTGGATTAAATCCGGAATGGAATACGGACATTGCATTTACCGATGCAAAGATTCGTGATACCCAGTAAATTATGGTCTATGCAAGTATAGTTCCGTCTGAACGGCACTCTCCTCGCATGTACTCGCGCGAATGTTTCCCGCAAAAAGAGGCTGAAGAAGGGGAAATGCTTCCTTTGTAAATAGCGATCGCTCACTAGGTTTAATAGTAACATCAATTGTAATATATAAATCGCCATATTTTCCAACACTACCAGGAAGTGGCATACCAAATCCGGTTAAACATAATTTGTCCCGATGGAAAGATCCTGGAGGAATCTTGATAAAGAGTCCTTCATCATACCCTGGATGGCCATCAAGTTGAGCGATGCATCCAATTAAGGACTCGGCTAAGGATATGGAAAGGGTAGTTTCTAAATGTTGAAGACGATCGCCTACACGTATAAATCGTCGAAAAGCAGGATCATTAGGATCTTGCTGCAATGTAATATGCGCATCACCTGGGCGTTCAAACGCAGGATGATCGGAACAGACTTCAGAGAAGACAAATAATTCTTCTGTGCGTGTCCCTGGAACAATTGAAACGGATAATGCACGTTTTTCTGCAATAAATCCGGATCCTGCACAAATGGAACAGGTTTCCAAAATACGTTCGCCTTTTCCTTGACAATCAAGACATGGCCCCGTCGTTTGCATTGTCATGGGCCCCATTTGAATCAATTGGCTGACTGCACCTTGACCGTTGCATTTTCGGCAGGTTTCTTTTAACTTCGCTCCCGTGTGATCACATGCGGCGCAAAAGGATTGGCGATTAATATTAATATCAAACTTATGACCCAAATAGAATTGCTCCAAGGTTACAGGAATTGTTTGAACACTAGGTGCTGGTTTTTTACCCTTTCGAAGAGGCCCACGTTGTGGCCCAACTGGAGGGTTTCCGAACATTCCGCCAAACAGGTCATTCATATTGAATTCAAAAGGAAAATTCATTCCACCAAAGCCAGGAGGAAAGCCACCGCCTGATTCCATCATCTGCTCGTCTGTCATACCCGTTTCATCGTATAAGCGGCGTTTTTTCTCATCGGTTAAAATGTCACTAGCTCGTGTAATTTCTTTAAAGGTTTCGGGGTTTCCACCCTTGTCAGGATGATGAATACGCGCCAGTTTAAGATAGGCCTTTTTAATGGTAGTACAACTATCCGTTTTGGTTACCCCCAATACATCATAGAGAGATGACGCACGAGACATAATGGACTGATGTGGTACAGTTCATTTCTGTTTAGACTCTTAATCATTCATTCGAAGAATCTAAAGTCTATCACGTATGAAGTGATAAAGGATGACCTCCTTGGTGGGTCAGGAGTCCGTTTGGAAAGAATGTCAACAACAATTGGAATCACATGGACATATTTTTATTACAGGAGGGGCAGGATGTGGAAAAACGACACTAATTCGAGAGCTTCTTCAGGAATATGCCATAAAGAAAAAACGACCCACACCCCATTTATGGGGCACTGATACCATTGACGAGTGTATGCTACTGGGTCCGGATCAAGATCGTGGCATTCAAACCATTCGTGGACAAGTTAGTTTATTTATTCGTCAGATGTCACTTGGAAAGGGGATTTATCGATGGGTTGTGATTGATGATGTTGATACATTTCCTCATATTTCTCAACAGGCGCTGCGCCGTCCAATGGAATCCTATTCACATATTACTCGATTTCTATTTATTGGAACTTCAGAGGAGGATCTTATTCCAGCATTACGATCTCGGTGTATTCATATTGCAATGAATACATTAGATACCATTTTATATCAGTCCCAGTTTTTAACACATGTTGCCATGCCAAATCCTGCAAAATTTACGGATGAAATGTGGAATTGGATTATGAACATCGCGGGAAATAATATTAGCGATTTGGTGCGCCTCTTGAAATTAATTCGTGATATTCATGTTATATTAAAAGAAGAAATTACAATTAAACGGGTACGAATACTTTGCTCTGCACCGGTTTATATGGATTTTATTCCACTATTAACGGCAATGGCACAATATGATCAGGTTGGTTCAATTAAATGCTTATTACATATTTGGAAACGTGGATATGCATATGAAGATATTTTAGAGAGCATTCAGACTATTAATCAGTTATTTGGAAATCAGACATGTAAGAATAATATTTTGATTCATAAGTTTTTAATTCATTCTTGGATTTCCTATTGCAAAGGAAATACAAGCATTTTAGCATTACAAAATGTGATTTATAAGACATTGGCATTATCAGATGATCATACATTGCTGATGGAAAATTTATCAATTCATGACTTGATTAATCATGACTTGGCTACTCATAACTTGATTCGCCATAACATCCCTTCCACCTAATGCCATTTCTAGTAGGTATTTTACCACCAAATCCGACTCCATGATTTGAGCCTCACTCATTCGTAGGAACCATCCAAATATTTCGCGATCTCGAAGTTCTGTCCAAGGAAAAGAGATATATACAGTATGTTCCGAAATGTCAAATGGTAAGTTACCATCTGTACCTGATGCTAATAGATCCTCTAGTTGAAGACGCTTTCCATCTTTCTTTCGCATTCCTTCTGCGGAAGGATCTACCATAATTCCTGTTTGCACATAATCCGTAGAGAATCGTACAAAATCCCAGTTGGCATCACGGCGAATTTGTTCACCACCCCGTTTTTGCGCGATACGAGCATAGGTAACCTGTGTCCATTCTTCAAAGAGTGGATGACGAGGTCGCGGCACCCATAATGCACGAAATCCAGGAATGGTCGTGCCACTAGGACCTGCATACGTTTCATCCAAGTCGGTTCCAAAGAAGACTGTCTTGTCTCGAGGCAATTCACCAAATCCTCTTAAGCAAATACAGTATGGAGACAGCCATAGACCACCGTATTTTGCTAAAATCGCAGCACGAAGATAGTTCATTTCGGCTTCATTGACGGGGCTAATGGGATCTCTCAAACCGGGAGGCATGTTGTCCCATCCTCCGAGTAATTCGGCAGCGCCTGATAGGCCACCAATGGCCTCAATGCGATAATGGCTCTTGTTCTGTTTAACAATCGATTCGTAGCACAGATTAAGAAAAGGAATATTTAAAGCACGAGAGGAACGGGCTCCGAAATCAAGCCATTGGCGAGAGTTTACATCGGAATTGTCATAATAGAGCCAAATTACTGGTTTTTCCATTCCCCGTTCCAAAAGGTGTTTATCTAAAAATGGATTAATATCCATCCAATATTTTGAATATCGAATGGCATACATTGCCGCCACAATCAATATCAGTCCTATGCTCAAACCTAATATTTGTAACGGACTCATGTCACCCTATCCTATCGACGTATAATTTGATGGAATTAGATTTGCTTCACAAAGGAGTCTCCATTCTTTGTAATAACACCTCGTAGTGCCCATTGACTGGTTGCAGTTCGTTTAAAGTATGATGCAACGTTGCGCTCGTGCTCTTTTTCTTCTTCCATCTTCCGTTTTTCATAGGCGGCAATAGCCTCCAAATCACGATCGTGTTCTGTGGTATAGATCATGTCTCGTTCTTGTAATAATTCCTCAAAGGTTCTCTTCTTTTCTTGATAGACCGGTAGTTTATCAAATAAGGTATTCTCGGAGGTATAAGCATCATGTAAATCCGTGTATTCCGGATTGGTATCAGGTTCCGATGTATAAGTTTGACCACTTGCATGAATGAGTGCAGTTCCATGCGTTTTTCCTGAGACGGTTGCCATTTCATCCGGATGGAGAATTAGTGATGTTTCGGGTTTTCCAATTCCAACAATGGATTCAAACATCGACTGAAATTGATCGGGTTCGATGGAAACAGGTGCAGAAACATCCTCTTCCATGCGCAGCCATTCTCCATATCCACGGTCCTCATCACGTACATGAAGTTTCTCAAATTGTTCATTAAATTCAGTTAAAAATGCACTGCTTGTTTTATGATCCAATTGATCAATCACCTCGTTTACCATATTGTTTAACTCTTGAAGGAATTGCTCCTCACGTGCCTGTTTGACATCGTCCACATGTAGGACAGGACGTCCATCACGGCCGCCTGTCATTCGTTTGAGGACATTAGACAAATAGAGATAAGAAGATAAGACCTGATCAAAATCATGCCCTCCACGATCCGGATGCGATTTCATGGCAGCCTCTTTAAATGCCCGTTTCAGAGATTCGGGTGTCACCTCATCCATACATTTGAACTCCAGTTGCTCCAACGCTTGTTCCATTTGTCTAGGAGAGCGGGGGAATGTTTTATATTGACACCCATCGCATTTTAGAGGATCAGAATAGAATGTCTATCCGACACTGGGTTACGCTCAATGATACAACGGTACGAATGGAAGAGATTTTATCAATTGAAATGTGCATGGATGGGGATGAATACGTATTTATGGTTACATGTAAAACCTTGAAGCCTATGAAGGTGAATCTTCATTCAACAGGAGGGAAATGGTTATATATGATATGTCATCAGGGTATGGAAGAAGCGCGATATGGCGGGGAACGATATGAGCGATTATAATTCGATGCAATAAGAAATGGCAACACCAACAGGGCGTTCTTATACAGATATGGACCGAACAATTAAATCAAGCAGCACATCCGCTAATAAAATGGAGGAAGGTAAGGCTGCATTGCATCATGCATCACCTGATATATTTAATCCAAATAATGAAACAAAACCAGCCAATGTAGTCGTTGATAAAAATGAAGGTACAGAATCACAAGATGTACAGCCCGATGTATTTAATCCAAATCATACGGTAACGTATAAGGGTGTTGTTAAAATCTTAAAAGATTCTTATAATTTTGATGAAACGGTAACATCTACTTCATTGGATATTTTAGCATTATATTTGAAGGGCCAAAAGATTATTTATACAGAAAGCAAAACATATTGTGAAAAACGTCTAAATACACTCATGCTTCCTGCTATATTCATTGCGGCTGTTTGTTCTATCCTAAATTTTATTTTGAAGGATATTAACTATGGTACAATTATTATATCCGCCTTGAATGCAGGAAATTCATTTATTTTATCGATTATCAATTATTTAAAATTGGCGGAAAAGAGCCAAAATCATTTGATGGCTGCACAGCGATTTCATAATTTGGAGTCTCGCATTGAATTAAAGAGCGGTCGATCTCTCTTTTTTAATGAATCGGTTGATATTGAGAATACACTTGAGGAAATTGAGAAAGAAATCAAAGAAATACAAAGTTCGGACCAATTTATTGTCCCTGAAGCAATTCGCTATCGATATCCTAAGATTTATTCTGCAAATTTATTTTCATTGGTTAAGCAAATTAAAAATGAGGAGATGTTAATTATCAATGAATTAAAATCAGCGGTTCAGGAAATTTATTTACATATCGAGCAAAAAAATCAACTAATTGAACGTGAAAAAGAAGTGACTCTAAAAATTAAGACATATCGCAATCAGCTACTAGAATATGAATTAGAAAAAGAACTATTAGAACTACATTTTTCAAATGATATGGTATTTCATGATGATCGTTATCAAGGAATGCTTGCTTTATCAGATGATCCAAAAGAAGTAGAACGTGCACAATTTGAAAGAGAACAAGATGAGAAAAAACGAGAACAAAAACAGAAAGAAGATCTTGCCAAAAAGCAAGAATTATTACAAGTAAAAATTAAATATAAACATTGTCAAAATAGATTAAAACAAGCAGAGATTATATTAGTAGATATTAAAAATGATATTAATGAAGAAAAACAATATATTAAAATAAACGACAGCAAAAAGGATGATGCATTTGAACGATCCGTTCAGCATCGGCAAAAATATATTGATTTGAGTGATATGCTCAATCGAGAAATCAATCAACACATTACGAAAACAAATAAATGCTGTCGCTGCAATCCATGCGATTTTTTCAATACCTAACATCATCTATTGACTCCACCATTTACGTGCAGCTGCAGACGATTCTTTTGCTTTTCGAACCAAATCCGAATCTGTGGTGTGATACGTTTTTCCTTTTAGCAAAAAGGAGTGAACACGCGCATATCCCCATTGTTGTTCGGTTGCGCCTGGTCGATGCCCAGTTCTCCATGCAGCCATACCACGATTGTAAGACTCCTGAATGTATCGAAGAGGAACGCCTGTGGCCTTTGATTTATCAGATAAGGATCGTGCATCGGGAAATCGCTTTCTCCAGGCAGAAGTATAGGAAGATGTGCGGGTAGGAACATCACGATCCGTCTTGAATCCAACATAGGCCTTTGGATTCTTCCAAGAAAGAGCACCATACTTTCGAATCTCTTTTTCACGCTGAACTTTCTTTTTTCGAGTGAGCCCTCGATAGTATTTTTTAGGATAATAGACCATCTACTTAATACCCCAGTTTCTTTTGATTCAAGTCTACACCATCTGTAATAACCATCTGTTTCATGCGATCATGATACTGCTGGTTACGACTATGCATTTCAGCCCGTTTTCGCTCTCGAATTTGATCTGTCATCTGTTGTTTTCGTTCAAACTCCTGAATTCCATGAAGTTCAGACTGATTAAAGGGATCAGGTGCCTTTTCACGCGAAGCTCGGTATTGTTCAAAATTACGATCTGTGACCTGAACATTTGCTACTTTATCAGAAATGGTAGAATCAGACGTATAGGCACCACGTAAATCCGTAAACTGAAATCGGGAATTGGGAGCAGCCGTAAAACTGTCAGGCCGCTCTCCCACCAAGTCCACGCCGCTTGTTGGATTCAGTGTTAATGCCATTTGACCTGGATGAATAATCAGATTCGAACTCTGCTTTCCTCCCTTGCGCGACTCCTCATCAAACATGCGATTAAAGACATCACGATTGAATTCACCTTTAAATGTAGGACCAGTCTGTTTTGAATCTGCTGATTTGAGCCAGTCACCATATCCATCCGAATCAGGATCGGGCATATGGGTTTGCTCAAATAGTTTATTGAAGGCATTCATGTCTAGATTCTTAGCACTAAGACGAACGGGTTCGCCCGAGAATTCCCACTGTTTCGCATCCTTTTCTCGGCTGGTTTGTGCCTGATTCATATCAACACGCCCACCCATATCTCGTTTGCCGCCCTTCATAAATTTCAGAATCTCAGCCAAATAGGCATACGCGCGAGTAACTGCCTCAAAGTACTCTTCGGAGCCACCCTTGTCAGGATGGGATCGCAACGCCATCTTCTTATAGGCCGACTTCAAGGACTCTTCAGTAAGTGCAACTTCTTCTTGGATACCAAGTACTTCCAAACAAGATGCAAAATAGGACATTGCTTTTTGCTTGGGTGTATCTGTAATAATCTTCCAGCTGGGCGAGGTATCCTGGTGGGCAATGATCTGTTGCTGTCGAGGAGCGTAGGTTGATGCAGTAGGAGCATGAAGCATAGAAGGATGTGTTGCACCAATACCTCCATGCGTGATATTAGGTTGTAAGGATCGTGGAACGGGCGGAGCAGTTGGAGTATAGCCTTGTTGTTCTCCCGGAAGTAAAGGAGGCGTTCCACCCGATTGTACCGTGGAGAGATAGTGAAGCAAATAACTGTATATGCCTGAACGCTTGGCAGAATTGATATATTCCATGGATGCCATACAGGTTTGAATAATTTGTATTCGTTTCATGGGATCATGAATTTGAATCATATTGGCATACATGCGTTGATGGATCGGATCCACCGCGGAGGGTTGATTCCCCATCGTCCTACCTGGTTACAAAAATACTTTCTTTCCTTAGATACGCAAATGATTAATCATTATGCAATTGGATTTGCGACATTAATGGCAGTTATCGATGTCTTAGTATTTGGATGGATGAAAGAGTATTCATTGGGAAACATTACATGGAGAGGAATAATACCCATTATGATGTGCGTCTATTCATTAGAACCCTACTTCTTTCTGCAATCGTTACAATATGAATCCATGACGGTTATGAACATCTTATGGGATGCAATCAGTGATGTCATTGTTACCATGATGGGTCTTTTCTATTTTAAGGAAAAGCTGTCTACATTAAAATGGACAGGATTGTCATTTGCTTTTATTGGAATCGTATTGATGTCGTATGAGGAACTTTCACTAGAAACATTTTCTAGTAAAAAGTAGAATGTCATCCGATCCGGTACATGATGTTGCACCCGTTGTGGAAGCAGTTGCAGAGGCTGTACAAGAAGTTGCACCCGTCGTGGAAGCAGTTGCAGAAGCTATCCAGGATGTTGTACCCGCGGTAGAAGCAGTCGCAGAGGCAGTCCAGGATGTTGTAGCAGAAATTGCACAGGTAGTGGAGGAAGAACCGGTTATGCGAGAGGCAGCAGTTATTGCAGAGATTGCCATTGAATTGGGTGCTACGGCTCCCATGGAAGAGGAAAAGAAGACGACAGAAGAGCAGGAATTAATTATTCGCCTCGTGCTTCCTAGCGCAAAAGAAGCTGCCGAATATATTCTACAGGATGAATTACTCGCTGAACCCGTTAAAGTAACAAAGCTAATCGCTGCATTAATGACAACATTGGAAAAAACACGCGTTAATGGATCAAAGATATCAGGAGAACATAAAAAGGCCGTTGTTCTTCATTTGGCGGAGAGATTAATGAAAGAGTATGTTCTTGATTCTGCCGCTCTTGCCTCTCTTTTGGCTATGGCTCACTCTATGGCAGAGCATCTCTTAGAAACACTGGTTGAGACATCAAAAGGAATGATGTTTATTGCAGAGATTACTGCACAGGAAGAAGAATTGGTAGAGGATGTTGCATGTTGCATTGGTTTTCTAGCAGCTCTATGTAAAATTGATAGCTCAAAAAAGAAGAAAGGAAATAAGAATGCTCGTTTATAAAATAAATCAGTATGTTGACCCATCTCGCATTCCTATACTGTCTTATCCTGATCTTTCTTCTCGTTTTTCCTTCTCCCACGCGACAGACCTGGCCACCGTCGCTTATCTTCCGCTTCACGATATGGAAATGATATGGAATCGTGACAAGTATTTTGTGATTGTATTTCATTATTCAACAGATGTATATTATCTAGTTGTACCCGATGAACTCCCTTCTTCCCCTGATTATCGCCAAGTAAAGCTGGAAGAAGGATATGACGTGCATGATCATCATTGTGATTATTATGCTCGTCCAATTCTTATCCGATTTATGGAGAAATGGAATCGTCGTATTCGTACACGTACGCTTCTTTATCGCATAATTGATTCTCTATCTACCTCTGATCCACAAGAAGTTCAATATCATAAAGAGTTCCTAGCCAGTTTACAGCGGGAATCTCTAGATCATTCATTTGATCATGAATTACTTAATCAGATGATAGATGAATCTTGTACTATTGTAGAAATAGAGAAAAGATATTGTCCTGGCGGAGAAGGGTTTAATGAGGCAAAACAGGAGTTTGAGCGGATATCAATGCTTTCAGCTCTACAAGATTTGGAATAGGAATCTGTGCATCACACTCCCAAAAAAAGCGCTTTCCCGTGGATTCAAATGTAAATGATGTAGGATAAAACTGCGGTGCCAAAGAGGGGAACTGTTTTTCTTGACAGGCGGGAATAAGCGACCAGCTTTCTAAAGGGAGAACTAGTGTTAACTGCTCAACGGGGCGAATATCGGTGGCACAAACGGATACTGTTAGATCAGGAAGTGCCTGGCCCTGGAGCCACTCCCATAGTGGAGGTAGTGAATGCGGATAATACCAATTAAAGCAAACGCGATCTGATCGACCTGTATAATATGCCCAAATCCATTGCATTCCATAGAGATACGAACGACAAATACCACGACGATGCTCCATGGTGCGATGTCCTGGAAAAAAATGCTGTAGATATGTGGATTGCCACTGTGGAGCAAGATGTTTGAAACGCATTAAAACCTCCTCTACCACATTGGATAAGGGCCACTGATGATCGCCAAGAGGGATGATTGTACCAGCCAGGCCACGGGACATATATTGTTTTTTTGAAATATATTTTTCAATACGCTCCGACTCGGTAGATGCTAGTAAGGTAAATAGAGTTTGAACACCCTCTTTTGAAATCTCTAGCGAATCCGAATCGATTAGTACCTGGCCCTTTGCAGAAAGAGTGCGAAGAAGATGGAGTAATTCGGTGTGGCCATCCTCTCGAATTTTTAGGCCGAGCGAACTGGGAAGAAAATCATTTCCAAGTACGGACATGGCAAATCCATAATTCAGAAGAAACTGGCGTTTGATACGAGGATCCGAGGAGTATTCTGTAGATAACCAGTCGCGCAATGCATCAATTGAAAACCATTCAAATTGTTCCTCTCCTTCAGCATCATACGCAATTTTTCCCTTTTCCATTTCCTCTCGAAACAGCCAAATAGGATGTGTCATACGGCATTGTTCTTGGCCAAGAAGGGAAAGAACAATTAAGTCAGCATCTAGACCATAGACGGCAAAGGGTCCTTGATAGGTACCCGTTCTCCAGGCGGATACAATTTTATGTTCTCCTTCACCCGGTTCATTACTGGTACTTAGAACCCAGGTTGATCGACCCTTATGATGAATCATATTCGCAAGACCAGCATGAAGTTTCTTCATAAAATTTGTTCCAGGGGTAATGGCATTGGTATCCCAGGCAGGTGACCCGGTAGATTCTTGCTTCTTTAGCCAAACAGAGGTAAATCGTCGAAGACGTTGTTGGCGCATTTTGGCCATGGGAACAACACCATCAATCGCAATATAGACACCCGTTTGTGGTGCAACTTCACGGATTACTTTTATACAATAGCGAACAATGCATTCAATAAATTGCTGTTCCCACACTTCTCTGCCTTCTTCTCCTGGATAGGGAGGGGTATCCTCTCGATGCAGACAATGATAAATCAGGCAGTTGAAATCCATGAATAACCAATCAATCGTAGGATGGGATCGTATAATCAATCCTGGAATGGTATCAATTAGTTTTTTATAATATGATGGGATGCCCATGATCCTTTACAATAGAATCGCGAGTATGCTTTATATTTGATTAGAAAGAATAGGAGATGGCCGAATATGCAAAAGCAGCGATTCTTAATCCGCTAATTGAAATCAACATGCTGATTCCTGATTCAATCCTATTTGGTTCACTATTGTTTTATTTGCTAACTCAAAATATTGCATTTGGTGTATTTGGCATATTTATCTTTGAAAATGTCCTTGCCCATCGCTTTATTTCATGGGGACTTACGGATATTGAGAAACCACCCCGGCCTCCTATGCAATGTCGCGTAGGATTTAAAACAGCTCGACCTGCTGTGGAACGCATTTTTAGCCATGGAGCCTATCCATCCTATGGCGTATTTTCCGTTGCATCTATTGCCGCGTATCTCGGATCCGCAACAAAAGAGTTCTCATGTACCATGGATACGATGGGAGATAGTTGGCCAATGCGAAAAATGATAGCATACATATTTATTGGAATTTTCATTGTTGTCTTTTTGGCAGCAAGATATATAGCAGCATGTGATACATTATCTGAGATGATGGTAGCTCTTGTATTAGGAGGAATTGTAGGATTGGTATTCTATCGAATCAATTATGCACTATTTGGCGTAGAATCTATGAACTTCCTAGGATTACCGAATATGGTAACAAAAGATTCGGATGGATCGCCCATTTATGTGTGCTCATCAGATAAACCAAATAAAACATAAGATAGATAGAATGTACTCCTGTGAACAATGCGGGAGTGTATTTCAATCCTATGTGGAAATGACTCGTCATCAAATTATAGAACGACGTAGAGAGTATGAGTTGTTCTATCGTCAGCTACGAGTTGCTAAATTATGGAGACGATATTGTAAAATAATATAGGAAGTAAATAGGCCATGGATACCTTATATGAGGTCCTATCAGACATTCGTATTTTTCTGTACGGCGGCATGGTAAATCTTCCCTTAACCATTGCGGGAAGTATGCTACTATTAGGCTTATTTACCGCAAATTTTGCAATGTTATTTTTCCTATTAGGATATTTAGTCCTATCTCCATTATTTACACTAGGAGTGAATTTTATCTATAATCTAGTTTCATCTGAAAAGGTGGGATATACTTCAACTGCCGATGTATGTAAGGTAAGTACACACTCTACCAATCAGCCATCCGATACAAAGAACCCATTTGCATCACCTTGGATGGCTATGATCTCCTTCTTTTTGGGATATATGGTAACCAATTCATTCGTTCTCTTTTCAAGAGACACACTGGAGACCACCATTACGGTAAAGACTACAGATGCCCCTGATATTAATACAAAGGTGGCACATCGACGATCTCAGGCGATGATTTCTTTAATATCCATCTTCGTATTTGCAATAGCAACTCTATGGTTCCGTTATTCAACAGGATGTGAGAATGTATGGGGTATGCTACTTACGGCAGTTCTTGGCGGTGTGCTAGGATTTGGATGGTATAAGGCTCTAAGTCGCACAGGACAGGATCGGCTATCGGATTTATTTGGAATCGCAAACCGATTGCTTCCTTCGAGTGCAATTACGAACCAGCCGATTGCATGTATCCCTGTCGCGATGTAAAATAGTAGGCTAAAATAGAGAGGATGGGATCAGGGTCATCATCATATGA
>Ga0214921_10003660_pt1 | contig 23333 bp, 23 predicted proteins | sample LL1505_MetaG_FD_177992 | JGI IMG/M metagenome (GOLD analysis project Ga0214921, IMG submission 177992) | Freshwater microbial communities from Lake Lanier, Atlanta, Georgia, United States - LL-1505 | ecosystem: Environmental > Aquatic > Freshwater > Lake | place: USA: Georgia | collected... | reverse complement strand
TTTAGCCCAATGAAGTTCTTGGCTTTAGACAGAACTTGAATCACAGCATCTCCGAATGATTTAATCTTTTAAAACGGTAAGGATGATATTTATTCATCTTGAAATTGGGTTTGTATAGACATCAATTTATTTAAAACGAAATAATATGTCAATAAAAATTTACACTTTTAATCTAAAATTAGGGAAATTGCTGACATTTAAATTTGACAGTTTGTAATTTAATATCTTATGCAATTCCATGTTAATCATCATCTAAATCATTGTTTAGCATTGTTTAAATGAGATTTAACTTTAATGAATTGATTGATTAATGTTTAATATAGAAATGTTTACATCACAATAAAGAAAAGAAAAAAATGGCATTTAATTTCCCTTTTACAGCAATTGTTGGTCAAGAAGAGATGAAATTAGCAATGATTTTATCCACCATTGACCCTAGTATTGGAGGCGTCCTCGTTTTTGGTGATCGCGGCACTGGTAAGTCGACCATGGTGAGGGCCTTAGCGGCTTTGTTGCCACCGATGAAAGCCGTAGAAGCATGCGTGTATCACTGTGATCCTTCGAGTAGCAATCTTTGCAGTGATTGTCTGGTCTTAACTCAAGGTGGAAAAAAACTGAAAGCACTAACGATGAGTGCGCCTGTAGTTGATTTGCCATTAGGGGCCACGGAGGACCGTATTGTTGGCTCATTAGATATTGAAAAAGCTTTATCTCAAGGGGTGAAGTCATTTGAGCCTGGACTTTTAGCAAAAGCGAATCGAGGTTATTTATATATTGATGAGGTCAATTTATTGGAAGATCATTTGGTTGATCTCTTGATTGACGTTGCGGCTTCTGGTGAGAACGTTGTAGAACGTGATGGCTTGAGTATCAGGCATCCTGCAAAATTTGTCTTGATTGGTAGTGGTAATCCTGAGGAGGGTGAATTACGTCCGCAGTTATTGGACCGATTTGGTTTGTCTGTAGAGGTTAAAACGCCTAGAGAAGTCATGACTCGGATTGAGATTATTAAACGTCGTGAAATGTTTGAACGTCAACCAGAGGCTTTTATTGAGCAGTGGTCGGTAGCGCAAAAAGAATTACAAAATCAAATTATTTCCTCGCGGACGCGTTTGTTAAAAGTATTGGTTAGTGATGAGTTATTGATTCAAATATCGGAATTATGTGCCCATCTTGGGGCGGATGGATTACGCGGTGAGTTGACCATGATGCGAGCGATTCGAGCGCTGTGTGCATTTGAAAATAAGAAAGTAGCGACGCTCGATCATCTCAAAAGAATTTCTCCCTATGCATTAAGACATCGATTGCGAAGAGATCCCCTAGACGATACGGGATCCACTGTTCGTATCGAACGAGCTTTAGAAGAGATATTCGTCAAATAAATGGATTCAATCATGGAGCAATCGCAACTAGACCAAAGACGTTGGTTAGATGCTTGTTTGATTGCTAAGATGATTGCAGTTGATCCCGCAGGATTGGGCGGTGTTTGGGTAAAGTCCCAAGCGGGTCCGGTAAGGGACGAGTGGCTCAAAGGCTTACAACAGGTAATTAAAGGTCAAGTAGATTTAATCAAGGTTCCAAGTAATGCAGATGAAGGAGCGTTGATTGGAGAGTTAGATTTATTAAAAACTTTGGCATTACAAAAAAAAGTGTATACCCAAGGAATATTAGATCAGGTTCAAACGGGACTCCTTTTACTCCCGATGGCCGAACGTATGCAATCCCATACAGCAGCTTTATTAACCCAAGCATATGATTTGAAATCTCAATTTGGCATGGTTACATTTGACGAAAGTCTTGCTGATGAAGATCAGCAGTTATTGCCACGTTTGATTGAGCGCTTGGCTTTTCAGATCAATTTAGAATCACTATCTTATCGGGACTGTCGCTTTGTAATGGAGCAACTTGATTTTCCAGAAATTCGAAAACGACTTCAGCATATCGAGTTTCCGCCGGAAGCTCTAAACGCGGTCATGACTGTGGCACAATCTTTAGGTATCGATTCATTAAGGGTTGGTTTATTTGTGGCTCGTGCATCAAGAGTTTTAGCAGCATTACGCGGTAGTGATCAGATTGAGCAAGCGGATATTCAGACTGCAACACGTTTAATTTTTGCACACCGCATGACAAGGTTACCGCAATCCAAAGAGCCTAGTCTTGAGGAAGATTCTTCTGAAGAAAATCAGACGCCGCCCCAGAGTGAGAATCAACCGCCACCTCCAGAAGATACTTTGTCGAACGCAGATGAAATGCATCATCAGGATGAAACGCAGAATGTGCCAGCTCCTCTTCGCCAAGAAGATTTAGAAGAGATGATTATCGAAGCTAGCAAGGCTCATTTATCTCAGAATCTTCTGGATTCTTTCGACCAACATAAGAAAATCATCAAAACCAATAATAAGTCGCAAGGGAAGGTGGGGCAGCTTCAAAAAGGATCGTTCAGTGGTCAAACCCTTCCATCCCGAAAAGGTAGGCCAAGTTATAAGCATAAAATTGATATTTTAAAAACGATACAAGCTGCTAGTCCTTGGCAGAAAATTCGCCAATTAGAGGCCCCGAACGAATTTAGTTCTTCACATAGAATCATTGTGAAGGCCGATGATATTCATTTAAAACAATTTGTACAACGAGCCACTACGGTTACGTTATTTGTCGTGGATGCATCAGGCTCATCAGCCATGGAGCGTCTATCAGAGGCGAAAGGCGCTGTTGAACTACTGTTGGCGCAGTGTTATATAAGGCGAGATCAGGTTGCTCTGATGACGTTTCGCGGCAAGCAAGTTGAGTTGATATTACCTCCTACCCGATCACTCGTGCGAGCAAAGCGCTTATTAGCAGGTATGCCAGGTGGTGGCGGAACGCCACTAGCTAGTGCGATTCGGGACTCGGCACAGTTTGGAAAAAAACTAAAGTCTAAGGGACAAACACCCTTAATTATTTTTTTAACCGATGGCAGAGCCAACGTAAGTATTGACGGCATCGGTGGACGAGAAGACGCATTTAAGGATGCATTATTTTGCGCTAATCAAGCGCGTCTAGAGCAATTACAAATACTGTTTATAGATACCTCACTGAAGCCTCAAGAGACGAATCAACACATTGCGAAGCAATTAGGGGCTCAATATTTGCCGCTGCCTCAAGGTAAATCTGCGTCCGTTGTTCAGGCTGCAAGGATGTTAATGGATTAGTTGTTCTTTGGCTGATCTGTTTTGTGGATTTTATTGAGCGTTTCATTTCCAAGATGATAGGCTCTCATGAAGAGCCCCACGCCAAAAACACCCAGAACTACACAAATAATAGTTAGCGTTGTATTCATTCTTTAATCTCCTGTTCAGTGCATCCATTTTTGTTTGGGGGCAGAATAAATTCGATTCAACTTTAAGTGTTTACCCTAATTAATTCCCATTATATTGACTTTATTGCCTCAAGTGTCTATATTTATTTACATATATAGTGAATAAATTATTTTACACTTATTCGCCATTTCCTACATGATGGAGGCAATATGTCACCTAAGATGCTGATTGAAAAAGCTTTAGAGAGTACCTTGAGCTCCTATGAAAATCAAGGGGGTCCTAGCTTATTGAACCAAGCGATTCGCCATGCGGTCATTCCTGGTGGAGCCAGAATTCGTCCGCAGTTATGCCTCGCTGTGGCTGCTGCATGTGGCAATGATGATCCCAACTTAGCGCTGGGCGCTGGTGTTGCTTTGGAACTATTGCATTGTGGCTCTCTGGTCCATGATGATTTGCCTTGTTTTGATAATGCAGACTTACGCAGAGGCATACCTTCTGTGCATAAAGCTTATGGCGAACGTTTAGCGGTTTTGGCCGGTGATGCCCTTATTGTGATGGCTTTTGAAGCACTCTTGCATTCGGCTGAACAATCTTTGAATCGTTTAGCTCCTGTTATGAAAATCGTGATGCAAGGTGTAGGCGTTCCCCACGGCATTATTGCTGGGCAGGCTTGGGAATGTGAGCCAAAGGTCTCATTACAAACCTATCAGCAGGCAAAAACGGGAGCTTTATTTTCTGCCGCGACAGCAGCAGGAGCTGCGGCGGCTGGAGGTAATTCGAAGGTTTGGCTTACCTTAGGGGATAGTTTGGGCGAGGCTTATCAAGTTGCGGATGATATTCGGGATGTTCTAGGTGATATGCAGAGTTTAGGAAAGCCTGTGGGTAAAGATCAGGAGTTGGATCGTCCAAGTGCTACACGACAATTTGGTTTAGATGGCGCGGTGGAATATTTTGATGAGTTGGTTGCGCGCGCGATTAGATCAATACCAGATTGCCCTGGTCAAGATATGCTGAAGAAATTAGTTTTATCTGAATCAGAGCGCTTAGTGCCGAATGCTCTGTATGACAGGGTTTTGAGAGAGCAGCGAACCCCATCCGTGAAGAAAGTGATTGCTTAGTTTTATGGCAAATTCTTTATCTGATATGTTGCCATCCCAAAAGGAGAAATACTCCCTTTGGGATAAGTTATTCATCTGGAAAGATCGCTTAATTGCAAGTCGTCAGTTCCAGCGAGATGTGAGCCGTATTCCCCTTTTAAGTTCCATTTCTCAACATCGTGCTAAAGGTGTTTTTGATTTAATGGCGGGGTTTGTTTATTCCCAAATTTTGTTGGGATGTGTACGTATCAATTTGTTTGAGCATTTAGCTAATGGACCTTTGACCATAGATGAATTAGCCTCCAAAGTCGACTTACCATTTAAAGGTTTAGAGCGCTTATTGCTTGGTGCCCAGGCTATTAACCTGATAGAGACACGACAAGGAAGATTTGCCTTAGGAACTTTAGGTGCGCCGCTTGTTGGTAATCAAGCTTTGCTATCGATGATTGAGCATCATAGTGCCCTGTATCAAGATCTACGTGACCCGATTACTTTATTACGCGGTGATTTAAAAGAAAAAGCTCTTGAAAGTTATTGGCCTTACATCACTGATCAAAGTGAAGAGTTAAAAAGTCTTTCTGCTGTCGAAAAAGTAGCGCAATACTCCGAGTTGATGTCAGCCTCACTGCCCTTAGTTGCAGATGAAATTATTGATGCTTATAACTTCAATCAACATCAATGTTTGCTAGACATTGGAGGTGGTCAAGGAACTTTTATTAGCCTTCTCAGTCCGCATGCAAAAAATCTACAATTTAAATTATTTGACTTGCCTGGGGTAGCTACTTTAGCTCAAGATAAACTAAATTCTCAGCTAGGTCAAAGACGCGTCCAATGTATTGGGGGAGACTTTTTTAATGATCCTATCCCAACTGGAGCCGACATCGTGACTCTAATTCGCGTGATCTTTGATCACGACGACAACCGCGTCAAGCAATTATTAAAGTCGATTTATCGTTCTTTGCCTGTTGGTGGCAAGCTTTTGGTTGCAGAGCCGATGGCAGATACACCTGAATTACCGGCGATGGGTCAAGCTTATTTTGGATTTTATTTATTGGCAATGGGTCGTGGAAGACCAAGAAGTGTTCTAGAGATTATAAATTTTTTATCAGAGGCTGGTTTTAAAAAAACTAAACCGATTAAAAATATGATGAAAATCAACGCTCAAATTGTTATAGCAGAAAAATTAGTATAAACCCTTAAGGGTTTTAACTGATGCAGTGATGGGTAAAAGTGTATAAATTAGTTTACAGTTATAGTGTAACTTTAATTAAACAGGATAAATTTCGTGCAAGCCAATGCAATTACCATAAACCAGCCTAAAGACGTAGCTTTACGAAGCCTTCGTATTGATGATATGGGGCTTGAGGATGTGGTTGTTGAAATGGAATACAGCGGCATCAGTACAGGTACTGAGAAATTGATTTGGAGTGGTGCAATGCCACAGTTTCCAGGGATGGGCTACCCATTAGTTCCAGGATATGAATCGGTTGGACGAATTTCTCAAGTAGGAGAAAAAGTTGGTCTTCAAGTAGGTCAGCGCGTTTTTGTTCCTGGGGCTAAATGTTACGGTGAAGTAAAAGGTCTATTCGGTGGGGCTTCATCACATGTGGTGATCCCACATCAACGTCTTACTGTTCTGGATGAAGATGATGGTAAAGAAGCCATTCTTTTAGCATTAGCAGCAACTGCCTATCATGTTACGGAAGGTAAGCCTGAGGCTCAACCAGACTTGATTATTGGTCATGGCGTCGTGGGACGTTTGTTAGCACGTATTGCGAAGGCTAAAGGAAAAACCCCAATCGTATGGGAAACGAATCCGATCAGAATGACCGGTGCAACAGGTTATCAAGTGGTTAACCCAAAAGATGATGATTATCACCAATATGGCGTCATATGCGATGCTAGTGGTGATGCAAGTTTAATCAATCAATTAATAACACGTTTACGTCCACAAGGAGAAATTATTCTTGCAGGATTTTACGACCAAGCTATTTCCTATATGTTTGCCCCTGCTTTTATGCGTGAAATGAGAATGCGCATTGCAGCTCAGTGGCAACCTAAGGATATCCAAGATGTTTATCAACTCATTCGCTCTAAGCAATTAGCGCTAGATGGATTGATTACACACAACAGCAATCCTCAGGATGCTGATTCAGCATATCAAACAGCTTTTAATGATACGCAATGCTTAAAAATGACTCTAGATTGGAGACAGTAATGAACAGTCCTATACCAGCTCAAGCAACCGTGCAGTTTATGAATTTAAAAAAAGAAGCGGCGATTGAACCAGATGCGGTTTCAACAAAACCTGTGACAAAAGAGACACAAATTATTGCGATTTATGGCAAGGGTGGTATTGGTAAAAGTTTTACGTTAGCCAATTTGTCTTACATGATGGCACAGCAGGGTAAAAAAGTTTTACTCATTGGTTGTGATCCAAAAAGTGATACGACATCTTTACTATTTGGTGGTAAGGCATGTCCTACCATCATTGAAACTTCTTCGAAGAAAAAACTAGCTGGTGAGGCAGTAGAAATTGGTGACGTATGTTTTAAACGTGACGGTGTTTTTGCGATGGAGTTAGGTGGGCCTGAAGTCGGTCGTGGTTGTGGTGGTCGCGGAATTATTCACGGCTTTGAAACTTTAGAAAAATTAGGCTTCCACGATTGGGGATTTGACTATGTTCTCCTCGACTTTTTAGGGGACGTGGTTTGCGGTGGTTTTGGCTTGCCGATTGCACGTGACATGTGTCAAAAAGTGATCGTTGTAGCGAGTAATGATTTGCAATCTTTATATGTTGCCAATAACGTCTGTTCTGCAGTCGAATACTTCCGTAAGTTAGGTGGTAATGTTGGTGTTGCTGGGATGGTCATCAACAAAGATGATGGAACCGGTGAAGCAGCTGCATTTGCAGAGAGAGCAGGCATACCGGTTTTATCAGCGATTCCGGCAAATGAAGACATCCGTCGCAAGAGTGCGAATTACGAGATTATTGGTAAGCCAGATAGCGAGTGGGCAAGTTTGTTCGATCAATTAAGCGAGAACGTTGCGGTAGCACCACCAGTAAGACCAAAACCTCTTTCACAGGATGAGTTACTCGGATTATTCTCCGGAGATCAAGTTGGACGCCATGTTGTTCTTGAACCAGCTAGCTTATTTGACATGGTAGGTAAGCATGAAGTTCATAAAGATTCTTTAGAAGTGATCTACGACAAAGCCTAAAAATGTCTGAAAAAATCATTCCAATACTCGCCAATCCACAGGCTGCGTCAGTCGATGGATTAGGCTGTCATTCAGGGGCAGAGCAAATGATTGAAGCTGCAAAAGCAGCCAATAAGTCAGAAGTACTTCAACGTTACGCAAAAGATTATCCTAAAGGGCCGCATGATCAACCGCAGAGTATGTGCCCAGCTTTTGGCTCATTGCGTGTCGGCCTTAGAATGCGTCGCACTTCAACGATATTGTCGGGATCTGCATGTTGTGTCTACGGACTTACTTTTACTTCACACTTTTACGGTGCAAAAAGAAGTGTTGGATACGTACCATTTAATTCAGAATCATTAGTCACCGGTAAGTTGTTTGAAGATATCCGTGAAGCAGTATTTAAAGAAGCTGATCCGGAAAAATATGATGCTGTGGTGATTATTAATTTATGTGTTCCAACCGCGAGTGGGGTGCCTCTACAGTTATTGCCCAAAGAAATTAATGGTGTGCGCATTATTGGCATTGATGTACCAGGCTTTGGAGTTCCAACACATGCAGAAGCTAAAGATGTATTAGCAGGTGCCATGCTGAAGTATGCAAGAAGTGAAGCTGAAGCAGGACCAGTAACAGCACCTCGTCAGGGAGTTTCTGATAAACCGACCATTACACTTTTGGGTGAAATGTTCCCGGTCGACCCTGTAGGAATTGGTATGATGCTTGAGCCGATGGGTTTAGCTGCAGGACCTGTAGTTCCTACCCGTGAATGGCGTGAGTTATATCAAGCACTCGACTGTGCAGCAGTCGCTGCAATCCATCCGTTTTATACAGCAAGTATTCGAGAGTTCAAAGCTGCCGGAAGAAACATTATTGGTTCGGCACCCATTGGTTACGAGGGAACTGCTGCATGGTTAGAAGCGATTGGTAAGTCATGTAATGTTTCAGCGGACATGATTGCAGCTGCACAAAATAAATTCTTACCTATGATCAAAGCTGCGCTTGCAGGAAAACCGATTCAGGGGCGTATTACTTTAAGTGGTTATGAGGGTTCTGAGTTATTAGTTGCACGTCTATTGGTTGAGAGTGGAGCTGATCTTCGTTATGTAGGCACCGCTTGTCCGAAGACAGAGTGGAGTGCAGACGATAAGGTATGGCTCGAGTCTAAAGGAGTTCGTATCCAATATCGTGCTTCTTTAGAAGATGATTTAGCTGCAATCGATGAATTTAAGCCTGATCTTGCGATTGGCACAACTCCAGTTGTCCAAAAAGCTAAACAACTTGCCATTCCGTCTTTGTACTTTACTAACTTGATTTCTGCAAGACCATTGATGGGAGTTGCTGGAGCAGGTTCTTTGGCGCAAGTCATTAATGCTGCGATTGCTAATAAACATCGCTTTAATGAGATGGAACAATTCTTTGAAGGAGTTGGTATAGGTCACGCAGCTGGAGTTTGGGGCGAGGTACCTGTTGATCGTCCAGACTTTAAAGCCGATGTTCGCCGTCGTTTAGAGAAAGCAGCAAAAAAACGCAAAGCAGAGGAGATGGGCTAATGCTGATATTAGATCATGATCGTGCTGGTGGATATTGGGGCGCAGTTTATGTATTTACTGCAATTAAAGGTTTGCAGGTAGTGATTGACGGACCTGTCGGTTGTGAAAATTTACCAGTAACATCCGTCTTGCATTACACCGACGCTTTGCCTCCTCATGAGTTACCAATTGTTGTAACAGGTCTTGCTGAAGAACAGCTTGGACGTGAAGGGACGGAAGAGTCCATGAAACGTGCTCATAAAGTTTTAGATCCAGACTTACCTTCGGTTGTCGTTACCGGATCGATTGCTGAGATGATTGGTGGTGGCGTTACCCCTGAGGGTATGAATATCGCCAGATTTTTACCAAGAACCATAGATGAAGATCAATGGCAAAGTGCGAATCGTGCTATGTATTGGTTATGGACAGAGTATGGAGTTAAACACATTCCAGAAAGACCGCCTCGTCAAGAAGGTGAAAAGCCACGCGTCAATATTATTGGACCAGCCTATGGTACTTTTAATATGTATAGCGATGTCGCTGAGATCAAGCGTTTAGTCGAAGGTATCGGTGCAGATATCAATATGATCTTCCCACTTGGTTCTCATCTTGCAGATGTCCCCAAGCTAGTAGATGCTGATGTCAATATCTGTATGTACCGTGAGTTTGGGAGACTATTGTGTGAGAATTTAGATAGGCCATATTTACAAGCACCCATCGGGATGCACAGTACGACACAGTTTCTCCGTAAGTTAGGAGAATTATTAGGTATTGACCCAGAGCCATTCATTACTAAAGAAAAAAATACAACCTTAAAACCTATTTGGGATTTATGGCGTTCTGTTACGCAAGATTTTTTTGGTACAGCGAGTTTTGGAATTGTGGCCAATGAAACCTATACCCGCGGTATGAGAAGTTTCTTGGAAGATGAAATGGGTTTGCCATGTAATTTTGCCGTTCCAAGAAAACCTGGCGATAAAACGAATAATCACGAGATTCGGGAATTAGTCCAAAAGAAAACTCCGCTTATTTTGTATGGTAGCTACAACGAACGTATGTACGCTGCAGAAGTCGGCGGAAGAGCAGCTTATATTCCTGCATCATTCCCTGGCGCAATTATTAGACGCCATACAGGAACTCCTTTTATGGGTTATGCGGGTGCGACCTACATTATTCAAGAATTCTGTAATTCCTTATTTGATGCACTTTTCCATATTTTGCCTCTAGGCACTGATCTCGATAAGGTAGAGGCGACATTAGCAAAAGTTGGTCAATTAGACAATCTACCTTGGGATGAAAAAGCACAAGCTATCTTAAATAGCATTGTTGCAGATCAACCTGTCCTTACACAAATCTCGGCAGCAAAACGTTTGCGAGATCGTGCTGAACGTGAAGCTCGTTTAGCAGGAGCGACACGTGTGACAGAAGAATTATTAAACCGAATCCAAGCTTCGGCTGGTGCAGGAGTGAACTCATGAGTGAGATATTAAAGATGACTCTGAGTAAAAAGAATATGACGGCTTATCGTTATATCCCAACGCTACACGGGGTGAGTGTAGTAACAGCAGTATGTAATTTTGAGGAGTAATCAACATGAGTGAAAACAGATCTATATCTGGTTTGACAGATGATGAAGCAAAAGAGTTTCATACATTTTATGTTCAAGGATTAATTGGCTTTTCAGCAATTGCCGTCGTTGCACATATTCTTGTATGGGCTTGGCGTCCTTGGTTCAATTGATTATTTATTAACAAAAATAAAGGAAATACCATGCAAGAGAGAGCAGAATCAATATCAAAACTTATGAAGAGTGACTCCGCGTCGTTCAAAATAATTTTTATTTTATGTTTTGTCATTTTCTTTATGGTGGCTTTATTTACGTTATTTCTCCCGATGCAATGGCGTGGTTGGTTGCCAGGTTCAGAAGGAGATAAATCATTTTTTGAATCAGTAAATGTAGGTGTTTATAGCTTTATGTCTTACTTAACATAGGAGAAGCATTATGTGGAGAATTTGGAAACTATACGACCCATTACGGGCGATGGTAGCACAAGGCGTTTTTCTCTTTGCATTGGCAGCTATGATTCATTTGATTTTATTGAGTACCAATCAGTACAAATGGCTCGACGGTATGTCACAAGCGCAGTATATGCAGTCCCGCGCTGCAAAGTAAAAAGTATTACCAAGCCTTGGAAGTGGTTGGCAACAATTTTCTTCCAAGCACGAATTCAGTTGTTATTTAATTTTATGAAATAGGAGAGCACATCATGGCGATGCTCAATTTTGAAAGAAAGTATCGGGTTAGAGGTGGAACCTTAATTGGCGGAGATTTATTCGACTTTTGGGTTGGTCCGTTTTATGTCGGATTTTTTGGAGTAACCACCCTCTTCTTCAGTTTTTTAGGAACTGCTATGATTTTGTGGGGCGCTGCGCACCAGGGCACATTTAATGTGTGGACCATTAATATTGCACCACCAGACCTCAAGTATGGGTTGGGACCTGCACCGATGATGGAGGGCGGCTTATGGCAAATCATAACGATCTGCGCTCTTGGTGCTTTCGGTTCTTGGGCCTTACGGGAAATGGAAATTGCTCGCAAACTAGGTATGGGGCTCCATGTACCCTTTACCTATTTAACCGCAGTATTTGCTTACTTCTCATTGGAAGTGATTCGACCTGTCATGATGGGGGCTTGGGGTCATGCATTTCCATACGGCATCATGAGTCATTTAGACTGGGTTTCTAATACGGGTTATCAGTACCTACATTTTCATTACAATCCAGCACACATGATTGCTGTGTCACTCTTCTTTGGAACAACATTAGCCCTTTCATTACATGGTGCTTTAGTTTTGTCATCAACCAATCCAGGAGGAGGGCAAACAGTCAAAACTCCAGAACACGAAGATACTTTTTTCCGTGACTTAATTGGTTATTCGGTGGGAACTCTTGGGATTCACAGAGTTGGAGTCTTTTTAGCAGTTGCCGCAGTATTTTGGAGCGCAGTATGTATTATTTTAAGTGGACCTTTCTGGACTAGAGGTTGGCCAGAGTGGTGGACATGGTGGTTAAACATGCCTATTTGGCACTAATAGAATAGGAGATTATAAAAATGGACTATCAAAACTTATTCACTCAAACCCAAGTTATTGGACCTGATAATCATGGCGTTCCTATAAATTCCTATGATCAGCGAGAGCGCTCAAAGGGGATAAGCTTTAATTATTTATTAGGAAAGATCGGTAATGCTCAGCTAGGCCCGATTTATTTAGGACGACTTGGAGTAGCCTCTATCATTTTTGGTGTTGCAGCATTCGTCATTATTGGTTTTCATATGCTCGCTCAAGTGAACTGGAGCCCGATTCAATTTGTACGTCAATTATTTTGGTTATCTCTAGATGCTCCATCGCCAAAATATGGATTGCGTTTAGCCCCTTTAAGTGAGGGAGGGTGGTGGAATATCTGTGGAATATTCCTCACGATTTCCATTTTGCTTTGGTGGATGAGAACTTATAGACGCGCGAAAGCTTTGGGTTTGGGAACCCATGTGGCATGGGCCTTTGCTGCAGCTATTTGGTTATTTTTAGTATTAGGTTTATTCCGCCCAGTATTGATGGGTAGTTGGAGTGAGGGAGTTCCATTTGGAATATTCTCGCACTTAGACTGGACTGCCGCCTTGTCAATTCGTTATGGTAATTTATTTTATAACCCGTTCCATATGCTATCGATTTTCTTCTTATATGGTTCAGTTCTTCTATTTGGAATGCATGGCGCAACTATTCTTGCCGTAGGTCGTTATGGTGGTGAGCGTGAGATTGAGCAAATCGTAGATCGTGGTACAGCATCAGAACGCGCTGCATTATTCTGGCGTTGGACAATGGGTTTTAATGCAACGATGGAATCGATTCACCGATGGGCCTGGTGGTTTGCGGTTTTATGCCCAATTTCTGGTGGTATTGGTATCTTATTAACTGGAACCTTTGTAGATAACTGGTATGTTTGGGCTATACATCATGGTATGGTTCCCTCCTATCCACTAACAAACGTCATTGATCCGGCAATTGCTACTCCCCCATTCAATCCTCCAATGGAAGGAGTTAAATAATGAAAAAAGCATATCTTTCATTCATTGTCTTACTTGGCGCAATGATGGTTCTATCCGGTTGTGAGAGACCAGCATTTCAAAAAGCGCAAAATGGTTTTCGTGGAACAGCAATGGTTGATATACAAAACCCTCGAATTAATGCCGATAAAGCCAAGTTAAATGAGTTACCGCCATCTACGGGACTTGCACCTGCTGAGGGTGAAAAAGCATCTAAAGTGTATCAAAATGTGAAAGTTTTGGGTAACTTAAGCCAAGCACAATTCACGACATTTATGGTTACTATGACGAGTTGGATTGCTCCAAATGAAGGGTGTGCCTATTGTCATAATGTTGCAAATTTTGCTGAAGATTCTAAGTACACCAAAACTGTTTCTCGCCGCATGATTCAGATGACACAAAACATTAATGCGAATTGGAAGGATCACGTACAGGGGACTGGAGTTACCTGTTATACCTGTCACCGTGGCAATCATATTCCGCAAAATGTATGGTTTAAAGATAATCCACAAAATGCAACAGGAACATCGCTCGGTAATCGTAATGGTCAGAACCAAGCCTCTGAGAGTGTTGGGTATGCCTCTCTGACGTATGAGCCATTTTCAAAATATCTCTTGGCAAGTAATCCAGCTCGTATCCAGGGAAAAGATGGTTTACCAAATGGTAATGTGCATTCCTTGCAAGAAACTGAAGATGTTTACGGTTTGATGATGCACTTCTCCAAGTCTTTAGGTGTTAATTGTACGTATTGCCACAATTCACGAGCATTCTCAGACTGGTCTCAAAGTACGCCGCAACGCTCTCAATCTTGGTATGGCATTCAGATGGTGAAGGATGTTAATAATACCTATATCAATTCCTTACAGGGAGTTTTTCCTGCACACCGTTTAGGCAAAGAGGGAGATATTGCTAAGACAAATTGTGCGACCTGCCATCAAGGTGTAAATAAACCCCTATACGGTAAAAGCATGCTTGCTGACTATCCATACTTAGCACAAGCATATCCAACAACAGTAGTAGCTGATAAAAAAGCTACAACTAAATAGGTGTATTGGTGTTGTAGCGCTGTTTTATGGCGCCCCCGGGCGCCATTTTTTTAAAGGTCAGAGTGATGGATACGCAAGTGGATCGTTTTAAAATTCCATTTCTTACGAGTGATGATAGAGCTCAACCAGAAAACAATCGCGTGATTGTAATGGGTACTGGTTTTGGAGGATTAGCTGCAGCCATTCGATTAGCAGTAAAAGGCTATGAAGTCACTGTCCTTGAAAAACTCGATTCACCAGGTGGAAGAGCGTATGTTCACCGCCGTAATGGCTATACATTTGATGCTGGACCAACCATTATTACTGCACCATTCCTATTAGAAGAGCTTTGGACGCTATGCGGTAAGAAAATGAGTGATGATATTGATTTGCGATTAATGGATCCTTTCTATCAAGTACGCTTTAATGATGGACGTATTTTTAATTACACTGGTGATCCTGAGAAAATGCGTGCAGAGGTTGCAAAATTTGCACCAAGTGATTTACCTGGTTATGAAAAGTTTCTAAAAGAAGCAGAAAAGTGCTATAAGCTTGGTTTTGAAGATTTAAGTGCAGTTGCCTTTACCAACTTGACTGATCTAATAAAAGCATTACCAAGCATGGTCAAAATGAAGGCTTGGGAAAGTATTTATCAACTTGTAGCAAGATATTTCAAAGATCCGCAGTTACGTCAAGTGATGAGCTTTCATCCATTATTGATTGGCGGCAATCCGTTTTCTGTAACCGCTGTTTATGCATTAATTAATTCTTTAGAGCGTAAGTGGGGCGTACATTCGGTCATGGGCGGAACCGGTGAATTAATTCGTGGGATGGCGAAGCTTTTAGATGGATTGGGAGTCAAGATTCGCTATGACAGTGAAGTAACAAAAATTAATATTCAAGAAAAAAAAGTCAATGGCGTTACTCTTGCTAATGGTCAAAAGCTCTATGCTGATTATGTGGTTTCCAACGCAGATTCAGCGTGGACCTATCGTTATTTAGTAGAAGAAAAATATCGAAAGCATTGGACCAATCGTAAGGTTGAAAATGGCCGCTATTCCATGAGTTTATTTGTTTGGTATTTTGGTTCGAAACGGCAATATCCAGAAGTGCCACATCATATGATGTTATTGGGTGATCGTTATGAAGCGCTTCTAACGGACATCTTTAAAAAACATCATTTAGCCAAAGACTTTAGTTTATATTTGCACAGACCCACAGCAACAGATCCATCCTTAGCTCCAAAAGGGCATGATACTTTTTATGTGTTGTCTCCTGTACCGCACCTTGATGCAGGAGTGGACTGGTCAGTGCATATGGAGAAATATCGTCAGTCTATACAGACCTATTTAGAGCAGACCGTTTTGCCAGAGTTGGGAGAACACATTACAGAATCTTTCTGTATGACCCCACAAGATTTTAAAGATCGCTTATTGTCTTACAAGGGAGCTGCTTTTGGCTTAGAGCCGCTGTTACTGCAGAGTGCATGGTTTAGGCCACACAATATCAGCGAAGATGTGCAGGGTTTATACATGGTGGGTGCAAGTACTCACCCTGGGGCTGGGATACCAGGAGTTTTATCATCAGCAAAGGCATTAGAGAGCGTTATGCCTACTGTAAATACAAGGAGTAAATATGTTTTCTAAATTACTTTTAAATCCATCTTTGTTCTTGCAGAAAAGTTCCTTAATGGCACATAGCTCGGCAAGCAATCCTTCAGATACTATTCAGTGTGAAGAACTCATGCGCGGTGGGTCTAATTCATTTTTTGCGGCTTCTCGTGTACTTCCAAAGCGTGTTCGCAATCCAGCAATTGCTTTGTATGCATTTTGTCGTTTGATGGATGATATCGTGGATGAAGGGGGTGAGGATATTCGCATCATTCAAACTCTCAAGCAACGTCTTGATTTGATTTATGAAGGAAAGCCATTAGACGTACCCGCCGATCGAGCTTTATCCTTAGTGGTTACTCAATATAAGATTCCAAAAACCTTACTCGAAGCATTATTAGAAGGTTTTGAGTGGGATAAGATGGGGCGTCGCTATAACACCATTGAAGATTTATATGCCTATGCTGCACGTGTGGCTGGAACAGTTGGCGCAATGATGTCTTTAATCATGGGGACGCGCCAGCAGCTCCCACTGACGAGAGCTTGTGAACTGGGTCTTGCAATGCAACTGACCAACATAGCTCGTGATGTTGGGGAAGATGCAAAAAATGGTAGATTATATTTGCCATTAGATTGGATGCGTGCAGAGGGGATAGATCCAGAATCATGGTTAAAAGATCCTAAATTTACTCCACAAATTGCTCGTGTGGTTGATCGACTTCTAAAGACTGCGGATATGTTGTATCAAAGATCTCAAAACGGAATATCGCAACTTCCAAGAGACTGTCGTGCTGCAATTTATGGTGCAAGGTTAGTGTATGCACAAATTGGTCGTCAAATCGAAAAACAAGATTTAGATTCTGTATCAAAGCGAGCCATCGTTTCGAGTGCCAAGAAAAAACTGTTGATGTTAAAAGCCTTATCTGCGACGATTCACGTGGGTAAAGTTAAGACAGATTTAGAGCCGATTGCGGCGATTCAATATTTAGTGGAAGCAGTGCCATATGAGGATCCTTATGCACACTATGCAGGAAGTTTTGAGCAGAGGATGGTATGGGTCATCAATATCTTAGAAAAAGCTGAGAGACATCGCCTAGCTCGTATGTAAACCAGTAGCCTAATTATGTAATACGAGGCATTCTCCAGGGAAGCATCATTTGTACTGCTGTCGAGGAAAAGCGTGGCACATTCAAAGTCTCGTGCATACAAATGAGATTGTCTTCTCCCAACCATTCAGCTTGTAAAATGGAACGACTATAAAAAGGTGTGTCTTCTAGGTCCTGGATAACAATAGGCTTGGCCTTATCCGAGCGCAAGTGTCTTTTGATTTTCCACATGGTTAGTGGTAAAGGGAAGCGATTGCCAATGTCAAAATTTTCCACTCTACCATCACGATTGAACTTAAGAGCCAGTAAGTTTTCAGTACCATTTTTTTCTCGAACATCATAAATAACGGCAGTACTTTGATCTTTTAATAAAGCACGAGCCCAGTCCCACTCATGGAAAGGGCGGTTAATTGGCTCATCACCTTCATTAGAGTCTAGGTAAGCATGACCAGACCAATGAAGATTGGGTTCAGAGAAATCTACTTCAACACGAGAAGTGGGTGCTAGAGGCCCCCAACGATGTTTACCCTTTTGGTCTAGGGGTACTGAGTAATTAAATAACTGCTCTGGATGTACCGTTACCTTCCCAATCACCTTTTGTCCAAATGGAACAGCGCGCTCTTCAATATTAATTATGAGTGACTCACCATTCCAATGTAAGTCACTTGGTCCGATTTGAAAATGAGTTGTATCACGATGAACTAGGCGTTGACCACGTTCTGTCATTGTCCAGCGCTTTTTCCCTGGACTATAAATGGCGACATTCAGACAACAGTAATGATTAGGATCTGCAAATTGTTTACGATTGGCCCATAAATAATAGGGTGAAAACACACTGCCAACAAAAGCGATGATCGTAATGCCATGCTTACCATCATCACTGATGCCATCTACATACCACCACAAGTAACCGCCATTCGGAACTATCTGGTCAAAGGCAGGTGATCCATCAGAGTTGCGGCCGCCAATCTTCCTGATAGGGCTGCCATCGGTACTCCCGGTCCCGGATGAACGCTCCCACCCGCTAGGAACAGATTCTTGATGTTGGAGATTGAGCTGGGACGTTGAAATGAGCTCATCCAACCGTGAGTTGCCATACCGTAAAGGGCTCCACCCGTTGCCGGAAATAGCTGATGAAAATCTTGAGGTGTTGAACGCACCATCTGCCATGTGCTTGGGTTGATTTGAAAACCACTCTTGCCAAGTAGTTGAAAGACGTGTTGTTGACATGACTCGATCTCCTTAGAGGATGGGGGTTGATTGCCATTGGCAGGTGCATTGACGAGTAGTAAATATTTTTCTGTTGCTGGATCAATCATTTCCGTATGGATTCTGCTTTGTGCGCAGAGATACACCGTTGGCTTGTTGGGAAGTTGATGTTGATCAAAAATATCTGTAAATTCAGATAAGTAATTTTGATCAAAAAACACATTATGATGACTAAGAGCAAATTGATTACTTGGCGCTTCTACCGACCAAGTAACCGCAGATAATGACGAGACAGTTGGCATGGGTGGAGTTGCTGACTGGACTGAACTACCCATTAATCCAGATCTTAAGGCGGCAATATCACCATTAAAAATGACAGCATCTGCCTGAATCATTTCCCCTGTAGATAGTTCAACTTGAGAGATTGTATTGCCAGATAAGATGATTTGTTTGACCTCTGTATCACAAAGAATCGAAGCACTTCTTGAGCTAGCTAACTGCGCTATTGTTTGAGGTAGTTGTGTCATGCCATTTTGAATCGACCAAACGCCAGCCATTTCGACGTGAGCTATTAACATCAATGTGGCAGGCGCTAAAAATGGGGATGATCCGCAGTAGGTAGCATACCTTCCAAATAGTTGTTGGAGTCTTGGGTCAGGGAAAAATTTCTCAAGTGATTTCCAAAGACTTTTAAAAGGGCCAATACCCATTAATGTTTTAGTTCCTGATAGACCTAACTGGCTCATCATGCTTGGCAATGTTGGGCGTCGCGCACGAATGTATGGAGTTTCTAGCGATTCATATACTTTTTTGCTAACACGGCAAAATTCTAAAAATAAATCCGCTTGTTTTTTCCCAGAAAACTCTTCAATTGCTTTAGCGCTTAAGTGTTGATCAGCAAAAAGATCGAGTTGATCTTTACCCCAAAAGTGTCTTGCTAGAACAGGTAAGGCCGTCGTTGAGATATATTGACTAAAGCTTTCATCACATTCGCGAAACAGTTCCTCAAAAACCCAGCGCATCGTAAAAACAGTTGGACCAGAATCAATTGCAGAAGAGCCAGCAGAAACGGTTCTGATTTTTCCTCCAACTTGACTCTCTTTTTCTAGGAGGGTAACGTCATATCCTTCGTGAGCAAGTTTCAAGCAGGCGCATAGTCCAGCGATACCACCACCTATAATCACGATCTTTTTTTTAGCCATACGATTTACCCCGCCATACACCATGGGGATTGATCGGAATAAATCGTGTGAACATCGATTCAGAAAAGAACTGTCCTTGATAGGCAGTTTGAATCGCTTCAAGATGGGCACCACTCCTAGCATACTGGTCCATTGCGCCAGTCGACTCCCACATCGTAAAAGTTGCTTGACGAAGGTAGGGTGCTTCACCTAAACCCGCTGCTAACAGACAACCTGGAGCTTGTTCGAGTGATACTTGTGCTGGAGGAGCTTTGCGCCAAAATGAAGGAGCTTTAGAAAACTTGATAGATGCCCTAGTAATACCAGCAATCCTTCCACTCAAGGGAGCTTCTTGCGTGACTTCAATCGTATTTTTTGACCAAGTTCCCTTTGAAGAATAGGCTTGCAGCATGACAGAAAAATATTCAGTGGAGTGATCTTGGTAGGCTTGGAGGATGGATGCATGCTCTAAAAAGTCTTGTGCCAGTTCTTGGGTTTCAAAGACACAAAAAAGTCCTTGTTTACTAAAGCTTGGCTTGAGATCAAATCCACCATGCTTGCCAGAGCCGAGTACTTTAACAAATTGCAATCCAGGGATATTTCTAAAAGGATATTTCCCGATTACTAAACGCGATATCCCCCAAGGTAAAGAGCTTTTTTGGTAGTTCACCAGACTCAGTACCGCGGTTTGTTGCGTCATAAAATCGAATTAGATATCTTCTGATCCGCTTGGGTCGGTGATACCGAAACGGCGCATTTTGATGTAGAGACTTTGTCTAGATAGGCCTAACATTTCTGAGGCAGATACACGATTGTTCATCGTCAATTCGAGAGCAGACATAATGCACATTTTTTCGATCATATCGGTAGTCTCACTCACAATATCTTTGAGTGGCACACGGCCTACGAGTTCAGTTAGTTTAGTTGCTGTTTGTTTGAGATCACTAGTTGCTTGGCTTCGTTGTGAAAGGCGTTGACCGATATGACGGATACTAAATCCGATGTAAGACTCGAGATCATTCACAACTTTGACGGCCGAAACTTCAACCTCCATACCACTAGCATTGCCATGAGGAACAATACTGGTAATGTAATGTTTAATGGAGTTTTTATCTTTTAAGTTATTGAGTATGACGCGTAAATCGATACTTGCTCTTCCTAGCCAGTTATCAATGGGCTCGTCCTGCAAATCAGAAGCTTTTTCTACTTGAGTCATTTCAAGGAAAGTCTGGTTGCTTGTGATAATTTTGCCCTCTAAATCTGTAATGACGAAGGCATCGGTAGAGAATTGAATAGCATTTAACATGCGTTCATTATTTGGATCTACTTTAAGGTCCTCACGAATTTGTGAGAGTGGCAAGATATTAATCAGAAAAACGGTTTGATTTTCTTCTCTTAAAAAATTGACAGTTATTTCAGCAAGCGTGCCATTTTTCGCTAACTTTACCCCAGCCTTTTTAGGAGTATTAATGTTCCTAGAGGCATTGAGTAATTCTTGTAATTGTGTGAAATCATTCATATCGACAAACTCAGCCATAGACCGACCAAGCATTCGACGACCTTTTTCTGCCATCAGGTTTTGTGCAACAGAATTAGCTTCAATGATTTTAAAAGTACTACCATCAATAATGACGTGAGCATTAATACTCAAATCGAATAGTTGACGATAACGCGCTTCAGCGAACCTTAAGCGTAAATAATCTGTTTCGATAGCCTGCTGAGCTTCGACCAAGCGTTGCTGAAGATTGGCTAAATTTCGAATATCGCGACCAATGCCGAGGATTTTGTTATCTTTTTTGAGGTGCAATACGGATACCATTAATGGCAAATCAGGATTATTTGGAATTGAAAGATTAATCTGACGCCATTTTTGCTGATTTTCGGAATCTTCGGGGGATAATAGGGCCTCAATCTTTTTCCGGCTTTCAGGTGTTGAGCTTTCTATCCAAGATTTACCTATCATCTGTTTTAAATGGCTAAATCCAGGTGTGTGGGTATTTAATACATCTTCTATGATGCCATTTTGGTCCATAACAAAGACCGTGTCTGCCACATGGCTAACCAAATCCGCTGCCATTGCGGAATCTATAGAGTCAATTGAATTAGACGTGTTACTGGATTGGGTATTCATTTTGAAGACCAGGTGTAAATTTTTTCAAACGTAAATTGTAATATTCTTTTGACTGAGTCTTCAACTAATTTAACCCCATGTTCTTTTTTTGCCCAACGATGATTTCTGCCTGCCGAATAGCATCATTGGCATCATAGGATTTAATTTCTGCTTGAATATCATCAAATTGCTCAGGATGAGATGAGTAAAGAGGGCCGCCGACCATAAAGGCCACATTAGGATTCATCGATCTTGATCTTAAGGATGAGATGAGTTGGTTCACTCCAACGAGTTGTTCGGTATATCCAATGGATATTCCAATCACATCAAACCATTGAGAAAATATCAAATTATTAATTTGTTCTAAGGATAAATTCGGTTCTCCCCAAACTCTCCAGCCTGCCTTTCTGAAAAACTCAGCAACTATAAATAGCCCCAGAGTATGTTGGGATTTTGGTGCAGGAATCAATAATGCATTGAGGTTATCAATCGGAAGGCTATGCTTTTTCTGAAAATCTTTAGTTAGATCATAGAGAATATGCTGTAAGCGCCACAAGCCAATGGTGACATCAGTAAAGGTACATATATCTTCCTCCCAAAGTACACCAAGTTTTCTGGCGGTCATGGGGATTAGATCAAGGTAAATCGATTCGATTGAGACTTGTTTAACCATGAGTTTTTTGATGAAATCCATGCAAGTATCTTGAGTGCCATTGACGCATAAACTAACAAGAAGATCCACTTCTTGATGATGAATCTTTCTTTGCCCTGGGGTGGCCAGTTCCTCTATCGGGGAATTCGCTTGATGGCTCACTAAGAGCCGAGGAATAATATCTTTATCCAGCATTTGAATCAGGATATCAACCGATCCTTGGGCAGAGGCATCCTTACTATTCTCAACATCGAGGCAGTTTTCTTCTTGCGTAAAGCTTGAGCTGGTGTTATGCCTCATGAACATCTCCAAATGTTTATTTTTAATTGTTTCTAGAGACTTCACCATACTCCGCTCCGGGTTAAATGAAATTGGGGAAAATACCGTCAAGTTGAATTTACGCCTATTTATTCAATATGTCTAATTAATTTTACACATATTAGGGAAAGCCCTATTTTGTGTAAATAAGTTTAAGCGTAAACTTTAGTTGACAGTTGCATTGAATAATACCAATAGGCCCATAAGATGAGTGAGAAGAGCAAACTTCTTTATACACCAGAACAGCGTATCAAGCGAGACAATTCCGTTTGGACGATTGTTCAAGGTGTATTAGCGCCTTTACAGTTTTTGGTGTTTTTGGTCAGTATTACCCTAGTTATTCGGTTTCTGACGACTGGAAAAGATTATGAAATCGCTAACTATTCCATATTGCTGAAGACCTTTTTTCTCCTAATCATCATGATTACGGGCTGTATTTGGGAAAAAGTAGTGTTTGATAAATATTTATTTGCCGAAGCATTCTTTTGGGAAGATATTTTTAGCATGCTCGTGATCTTCTTGCATTTGTCATATGTATATTGTTTGTTTACTCAGACTCTTAGCCCACAATCGTTAATGATTTTAGCCTTGTGTGCTTATGTTGCTTACTTCATTAATGCTGCGCAGTTCATTTGGAAATTACGTGTTGCACGTAAAGAGTACGAAGTATTGCAAAAAACATCTACTTATCAAACGCCGGAAGTCTTTCATCAAGGTTACGCATCATGAACGCAGTGATTCCTATCCAACAATTACAGTCAACTGGCTGCGGCACACCTCCAGAAGTGATTCGTGAGCGTGGACAACGTGAGGTGTTTTGCGGTTTGACGGGAATCATTTGGATGCACCGTAAGATACAAGATGCATTTTTTTTAGTGGTGGGTTCCAGAACATGTG
>Ga0214921_10003659_pt1 | contig 23336 bp, 20 predicted proteins | sample LL1505_MetaG_FD_177992 | JGI IMG/M metagenome (GOLD analysis project Ga0214921, IMG submission 177992) | Freshwater microbial communities from Lake Lanier, Atlanta, Georgia, United States - LL-1505 | ecosystem: Environmental > Aquatic > Freshwater > Lake | place: USA: Georgia | collected... | reverse complement strand
GTTTGGCCCAAAAGAAAGTTCGAGCAAGGGCGATCTATCGAATTTTGTGTAAAAGCTATCCAAATGTGAAATGTGAATTAAATTATAAGACTCCCTTTCAATTACTCGTTGCAACTGTTCTATCAGCGCAATGCACCGATAAGCGAGTAAATCAAACAACACCTGCCCTATTTAAGAAATATCCAAATCCAGTTAAAATGGCCAAAGCTGATCTTAAAGATATTCAACGATTAGTTAAATCAACTGGATTTTATCGGGCAAAGGCTAAGAATATAAAATCACTTAGTAGCAAGATTGTTACAGATTATGATGGCAAGGTGCCAAACAAATTAGAAGATTTGATCACTTTTCCAGGTGTTGGCAGAAAGACAGCCAATGTAGTTTTAGGCCATGCTTTTGGTATTCCAGGCCTAACCGTTGACACTCACTTTGGCAGATTAAGTAGAAGATTTAAGTGGAGTAAATCTATGGACCCGGTAAAGGTTGAGTTTGAGGTTTCAGATTTAATCACAAGAAAAGAATGGACTAATTTGTCGCAGCGCCTAATTTGGCATGGCAGAAGAGTGTGCCACTCAAGAAAGCCAGCATGTGGTGCTTGTCCAATTTCTAAGTACTGTCCATCATTTGGGATAGGTGAGATGGATCCAATAAAGGCACAGCGAATGGTAAAAGTTGAGGCAGATTTCAAATGAAAAAAATTTTAAGTTTATTGATCACCACATTACTAATTTCTGCATGCACTTCCCCAACCAAGTTAAGTGCACCCGGAGTTGTCCCATCTTGTGATCAAATCAGATTACTAGAGAGCGTCGATAAATCTGTTTTGATGGGATGTTTAGATGGTTCGGGTGAAATTAATTTTCATCAAATAAAAGGACCCCTGCTGATAAATGTATGGGGTTCATGGTGTGAAGGATGTAAGCAGGAGATGCCTTATTTTATTGAGCTATATCAAAATCCACTATTTAAAAACGGGCAGATCCAGTTGCTTGGTGTAAATGTCGAAGAAAAATCTAAAGAGAATGCTATTGATTACATTCAAAAAAGTGGGATGAGTTGGCCAAATCTTGAAGATTCAAGCGGAATATCAAAATCCATATTTGGACCAGGAGTTCCAGTTACCTGGTTTATTGATGAGAATGGCAAAACTGTCGAAACTAAAATTGGGGCCTACACAAATAAAAAGCAATTATACAATCAAGTTGAAAAAGCTTTTGGGGTTAAATTGTGACTTGTATTGATCTATTAATTAGTTTAGTACTTTTGTTCGCTTTTTATAGTGGATACAAAAATGGCTTGATCAAAACTATGTTTCAAACTGCTGGCTACATAGCAGGTGGTGTTGCAGGATTAGCCCTTGCTGTTAAGTATCTTGCAACTTGGGAGAGTCAAATCCAAAAAGTTGTATTGGCATTACTAGCAGTGTTTATCGCAGCTTCCATAGGTGAGTTATTACTTGGCAAAATAGGCTCGTTGTTTCGCAAAATACTTTTTGTACCACCCTTTAAACTTATTGACTCTCTATTCGGAGCTGCCATTTCAACACTTCGCGCAGCCTTCATTTTGTATTTAGTAGCAACGCTTTTGATGTTTTCAAACTGGAGTATTACTGATAAATACATAAAACCCTCAAAACTTTATGATTATGCAGATTCTCATTTACCTTCAGTGATGGATGAGGTAAAAGGTGAGATTGTTAAGTTACTTGAAAAAGTAAACTAATCCTCACTTTTTCCAGTTTTTAAACCCTCCGAGATTAATTTCATCACATTTGGATCAGCAAGGGTTGTGGAATCTCCAACTGCTCTATTTTCCGCCACATCCCGCAAAAGCCGGCGCATAATTTTGCCACTCCTTGTCTTTGGCAACTCTGCAACAACCATAATCTGACGTGGTTTTGCAATTGGGCCAATCTGTTTTGCAACATGATCACGCAGCTCTTTCACTAAAGCATCCCCGGTGGCTGATTCAATTCCACCTCTTAAAATTACAAATGCAACAATGCCCTGCCCAGTCATATCATCATTGGCGCCAACTACTGCAGCCTCGGCAATCGCATCATGGGAAACCAATGCCGATTCAACCTCTGTGGTTGAGATTCGATGTCCTGAAACATTCATAACATCATCTACTCGGCCAAGTAACCAGATTGCGCCATCTTTATCTAACTTTGCACCATCTCCGGCAAAGTAAACTCCATCAAAGCGTGACCAGTAAGTTTCTTTATATCGAATGGGTTCATTCCAAACACCACGCATCATTGATGGCCAAGGTTTTGTTAAAACAAGGTAACCTCCTCTGCCATTGCCAACAGCTTTTCCTTCATCATCTACAACCTCAGCAGAAATTCCAGGAAGGGCTTTCATGGCGCTGCCTGGTTTTGTTGCAGTAACTCCAGGAAGGGGTGAAATCATGATTGCGCCAGTTTCTGTCTGCCACCAAGTATCAACAATTGGGCAATTGTTTTTACCAATCTCCTCTCGATACCACATCCACGCTTCTGGATTAATTGGCTCACCAACTGATCCAAGTAAGCGAAGGGAAGAAAGATTAGATTTGTTTGGATATTCATCTCCCCATTTCATCCAGGTTCTAATCAATGTAGGTGCGGTATATAAAATACTTACTTTGTATTTTTCAATTAATTCAAATAGCCGCCCCTTACTTGGGGTATCAGGTGTTCCTTCATACATCACCTGTGTTGCACCATTAATTAACGGCCCATAAACCACATATGAGTGACCGGTAATCCAACCAATATCTGCTGTGCACCAGTAGATATCTTTTTCTGGCTTTAGATCAAAAACGGCATGGTGGGTAAATGCAGATTGTGTTAAGTAACCACCCGTCGTGTGATAAATACCCTTTGGTTTTGCGGTAGTCCCTGAGGTGTAAAGGATAAATAAGCCATTTTCTGAGTCAAAGAACTCACACTCATGTTTATCAGATTGCTTATCAACCAGCTCATGCCACCAGATATCTTTTGAAGAATCAAACTTAGTTTCTTGTCCAGTGCGTTTTACTACCAATACATTTTTAACATTTGTCTCACCCTTAAGTGCTTCATCTACTGCAGGCTTTAGTGCAAATGGCGCGCCCTTTCTAAATCCACCATCGGCGGTAATAACTAATGAAGCATCGGCATCTTGAATTCGCGATAACAATGAGTCAGCTGAAAATCCACCAAAAACTACAGAGTGCATCGCACCTAACCTTGCACAAGCAAGCATTGCAACTGCAGCCTCTGGAATCATCGGCATATAGATTGCAACGCGATCGCCCTGTTTTATTCCAAGCTCCTTTAAAGCATTGGCTGCTTTACAAACCTTTGATAGAAGATCAGCGTAGGTAATTGTTTGGGTATCCCCAGGTTCTCCTTCAAAGTAGAAAGCAACCCTGTTGCCCCTGCCTTCAATTACATGTCGATCTAGGCAGTTATAGGAGGCATTTAACTTGCCACCGATAAACCATTTAGCAAAAGGAAGTTGCCAATCAACAACCTGATTCCATTTTTGATTCCAATGCAATCTATTTGCTTGTTTTTCCCAAAAAGCTAATCGATCAGTATCTGCCTCTTTATAAATATCTTTTTTTGCATTTGCATTATCAATAAAAGTTTGTGAAGGGGCAAAGGTGCGATCTTCATAAGATAGGTTTTCAAAAGATTCACTACTCATAGTAAGGAAGAGGTTATCAGCGATAAGTTTTCCCCACTAGAAGGAGATAAAAACATTTAGTGCCAGCCTTTAGATAGGCTAGATGAATCTGATAAAGCCCATGCAACTTAAATAAAAGGAAATGGAGCTTTATGTTAACTGGAACTTTAATTACCTTAATTACCTTGCTGGAGCGGCTGCTCGCCTCCGGCACATTAACCATGGCCCTAGCGGCACTATTTAAGAAGGCGTTGCTTCTGCTTGGTGCCTACTAGGGCAGATTTAACCCATGCATTGGGGCGGTGATTTCTAAAACCGCCCTAAATGTGGTGGAATTGGCCGTAATCCCGTAAGGAAATTACAACTAAAAAGGTTTTAAGCAAAGTGGCTCGCCTTTAAAGTTACGAATAATGGGAGAAGAAGATGCCAGCTGTTGTTTTACTTGGTGCGCAGTGGGGCGATGAGGGCAAGGGAAAAGCAACCGATCTATTAGGTGATCGAGTTGATTATGTAGTCCGCTATCAAGGCGGCAATAACGCAGGGCACACAGTTGTTATCGGAGATCAAAAGTACGCACTCCACTTACTACCTTCCGGAATCTTATCCCCAAATGTAATTCCAGTAATTGGTAATGGTGTTGTGATTGATCCCGCTGTTTTACTTGAAGAAATTAAAGGATTAAATGAGCGAGGTATTGACACTTCAAAGTTAAAGATTTCAACCAATGCACATTTAATTACGCCCTACCATCGAACAATAGATAAAGTTTCAGAGCGGTTTTTAGGAAAATCAAAGATCGGCACAACTGGCCGTGGAATTGGGCCAGCTTATGCTGACAAGATAAATCGAATTGGAATTCGAGTTCAAGATCTATTTGATCAATCAATTTTAAAGCAGAAGATTGAGGCGGCACTTCATGATAAGAATCAGATTTTGGTTAAAGTTTTTAATCGCAAAGGAATTACAGTTGATGAGGTAATTAGTGGGTATTTGGGTTATGCAGAGGTTTTAAAACCATATGTCACAGATACTTCACTTCTTTTAGATCAAGCTTTACAGCAGGGCAAAGTTGTCTTACTTGAAGGCTCGCAAGGAACTTTGTTAGATGTTGATCATGGAACTTATCCCTTTGTTACTTCTTCTAACCCAACAGCAGGAGGAGCATCTACTGGATCTGGAATTGGTCCAACAAAGATCACTCGCGTGATTGGAATTCTTAAGGCATACACAACTCGGGTTGGAAGTGGACCATTCCCAACTGAGTTATTTGATGAAGATGGTGAGGCGCTTAGAAAAATTGGTGGTGAGGTTGGTGTTACAACTGGGCGAAATAGGCGATGTGGTTGGTTTGACGCACCTATAGCCAGGTTTGCAGTACGTGTTAATGGCTTAACCGACTTCTTTTTAACAAAGCTAGATGTATTAACTGGCTGGGAGAGGATCCCAGTTTGTGTTGCTTATGAGATTGATGGCAAGAGAGTTGAAGAGCTTCCTGCTTCACAATCTGATTTTCACCATGCTAAGCCAATATATGAGTACTTACCTGGCTGGAAGGAAAATATCTCAAAGGCTAAATCTGTTACAGATCTTCCAAAAAATGCTCAGGAGTATGTGAAGTTTTTAGAAAAAATCTCTGGAGCACCAATGAGTGCAATAGGGGTTGGACCTGGCCGGGATGAAACAATTGTGGTTAGGGATTTAATCAAATGAGCATTACGCCAAATGTATTAGCAACAAGATATGCCACAAAGGAGATGGTGGCAATCTTTAATCCAGTAAATAAGATTATTAAAGAGCGGAAGTTTTGGATCACTATTCTTAAATTGCAACAAAAAGCAAGGCTGCCAATTACAGATGGTGATATCAAAGCTTATGAAAAGGTAATAGAAAAAGTTGATCTAGATTCAATTGATAAGCGAGAGATTAAAACTCGTCATGATGTTAAGGCGAGGATTGAAGAGTTTAACTCACTCGCTGGAGTTGAAAAAATACATATTGGTTTAACAAGCCGTGATCTAACCGAAAATATTGAACTGATCCAGATTAAAGCAGCCCTGGAATTAATTGAGTATCGAGTATTACAAACATTATTTTTGTTAAATGAAAAAATATCAAAATATGAAAAAACCTACATGGTGGGTAGGTCCCATAATGTTGCGGCCCAGGTAACTACTTTAGGTAAGCGATTTGCTTCCTGTGCTGAAGAGTTGTTGTTTGCTCATACCGCGCTAAAGGAATTAATTGCTCGCCTGCCACTTCGTGGCATAAAGGGTCCAGTTGGCACATCCCAAGATGCCTTAGATGCCATGGGAAAAGATTTTGCGAATTTAGAGAAAAGTATTGCTGAAGAGTTTGATTTTGAAAATACTTGGACCTCTGTTGGGCAGATTTATCCAAGATCAGTTGATTTTGAGGTTGTATCTAAGTTGTTACAGATTGCTTCCGCTCCATCGTCCATGGCAACCACAATTAGATTAATGGCAGGAAGCGGCCTGGTAAGTGAAGGATTTAAAGCAGGACAAGTTGGATCCTCCGCAATGCCTCATAAAATGAACTCCAGATCATCTGAGCGTATTAATGGCATGATGGTTTTACTTCGTGGCTATAACACAATGGCTGCTGATTTAGCTGGTGATCAATGGAATGAAGGAGATGTCTCCTGTTCAGTAGTGAGAAGAGTAGTTATTCCCGATTCATTTTATGTTTTAGATGGTTTACTTCATACCTTTATGACAATTTTGCACGAGTTTGGTGCGTTTGAAGAAGAGATTAGGGCCGAATTAGATGAGCAACTTCCATTACTTGCTACAACAAAGTTACTAATGGAGTGCGTTAAGGCTGGGATGGGCCGGGAGGTAGCACATCAAATAATTAAGAAACACTCAACTATTTCTGCTCCAGGTAAACTGTTCACCGCAATTGCTAGTGAAAAAGAGTTTCCACTTTCATTGGAGCAGATGAATAAGCTGATTCAAAACCCATCTGATTTTGCTGGCCTATTAATTGAACAGACAAATAAGGTGAAAGACATGATCAAATCACAGATAAATGGAAAAATTTCAAAGGTTGAGTTAACCGATCTTCGATGAATCAAGATTTTGAAGTAAAGAGCCAGGTCAAAAAGATTCTAAAGGTTGTTGAACAAATTGCTCCAGGTAAATTGGTAGAGTTAAGAATTCCGCCTTACTCAGCTATCCAATGCGTGGCAGGTGGCACTCACCGCCGGGGAACACCACCCAATGTGGTTGAAATGGCAGGTAAGACATTAATTAATCTGGTTGATGACCCAGCAAAATGGGAGAATTTTTGCAACCAAGGCTTGATTTCAGCCTCAGGCACAAGCGCGGATTTATCTCATCTGTTTAAAGAGGTTAGTAAACTAATGCAAAGTCTTAGTGGAGGAATAAATGGCTAGTAAGTCTAAGAGGGCCAAAATGGCGCCTAAAGAGAATTTACAAAGAAAATTCCTGTTGTGGGCTTTTGCAGTGTTTTTAATTAAATTAGCAATTATTTTTAGAATTCAAGGAATGAATGCAGGCTCAGGTGATCGCGTTTATTTCGTTGATGGCGCTTGGCTTGGCGCAGATGGTGAGAATTATTTAATGGGCTACAACGCCCTATTAAAAGATGGAGTATTTTCCCCAGAGAGCATTCTTAATTACTGGCCTGCAGGGTATCCATTAGTTATCTTATTTCTATCAATTCTAGGTAAAAGTTGGGCTCTGACAACTTTATCGATAGTTCAATCGGCAATTTTTTCATTTGCTGCATATTTTTTTGCTACACAAATTTCAAAAACTAGATTAAAGAAATTTGCATTTTTAGCCTTTTTGTTAATAATTTTTAACCCGACCCTTTCACTTAGCTCAATAGCAGTTGGTTATGAGAGCTTTACTGCGTCAGGAATTCTGATCGTTGTTGGTTTGATTATAAAAGATTTTATTGAAAAAGATGATAAAAATTTCTTGAAGTACTTAATTATTAGTTCAACTGTTGTTGGCTTACTATCATTTATGCAGCCAAGGCTAATTGTTACTGGAATACTACTGAATGTATTTTGGATTATGACTCGTAAAGGCATAAAAGTTGGCGCACTTGCAGTTGTATTAACTTTGGTAGTAACTCTCCTATTCCCCGCCTCATTGATATATCGAAACAATCAAGCGATTGGAATTAACAGTATTTCTACAAACCTAGGCGTAACTATGAATCTGGGTGCTGGTGACGGTGCAACTGGTGGTTATGTTGGTTCTGGGTCTAAGGCTGGTGTTCCATGTGAAACTGAGGGAAATAGTGCCCAACAAGATAATCAAAGAGTTAAATGTGTTCTAAATTGGTATCTAAGTAATCCAACCAAATCTCTAGAACTTTTTTATAATAAAACAATTTATTTCTGGTCTCCTTGGTTTGGCTCCATAGGTAATGGAACTATGGCTAGAAATCCTTGGCTTACGATAAGTCCGATTAAAAACATTGCATCATCATCTGTCGAAGGCAATCAATTAGTTCTTGGACCAATCGGAAAAGTGGTTTCCTGGCTTTGGTTATTAGGAGGGCTAGCTTTATTGTTCTACGGGTACTTTATTTTGTTAAGACAAAATCACTTAGAGAAATTTATTGCAAATCTAGCCATGATTGTAATAAGTACAAATTGGCTTATCTCATTAATGACAATTGGAGATCACCGCTTCCGAATTCCAATCATGGGAGTGAGTCTTTTCCTTCAGGCAATCGGCCTCAAAACCCTGTTAAGTGGGGGAAAAGCGTCGATGGTTGATGGCCCGGCTTTGCGATAATCTACCCGCCTGATAATTAATTGAGTGTTGAAGGAGACCACAAATGGGCCGTGGCCGTTCAAAAGCAAAGCAAACAAAGGTCGCAAGAGATCTTAAGTACTCAAATCAGGACATGGATCTAGAGCGATTAGCAAAAGAGTTACATAGCGAGGTAAAAAAGGATGCAAGCTTTGATGATGAAGATCCATATAGTGAAGGTAGCAACGCAACACGTGATTAATTGATATGCGTCCTACCCCATACGTTGCATCTTTAAGAGTTTATGAACCAATAACTGCATTTAAAAAATCAGATCAACTTAGATGGAATCAAATACCTGTCGAAACGCCAACGGGTAAAGATGAGCAACATAGGGCGCTTCGGCGGGTAATTGTGACCGAGCCACCCGCTATTAAATTAGATGGTGCGCACATTTTAGAAATTGATGACAATAAATATGTAGCTCCATGGTCGACAGCAGCAAGGTGTTGGGCAGCCTTAGAGGATTTCAAATCTTCTATGCCACTTACAATCAGTAGTTTTTTTCTACCAAAAGAAATCGAAAACTCACTTTCCTTAAATTCTGAAAATGTTGAAGATAAGGTCTCACACATAATTACTGCAACTTGGAGTATCCCACCACGCTGGTTTGCACTCTTTGAGGCTTCAGATCGGATTCGGGGAACAAATGATGATGGTGCTTACACAATTCTTCGAACCTCAATATCAAATACTAAGCAAAGATGTTTATTTGCTCATCAAGCTGTAGTAAATGCATTTGGAAATGGGCCAATTGAACAGGAAATCGCGGATTTACTTGAATGGCTATCCATTTTTGATGCGAACTCAATTGTGGAGTGTGATTACGGAGGTCTAGCCATTTACTTAGAGAAATCTTTGATTGAAACAGGTCAACCAGGATTAAACGCGGATACCTCAATTGAAGATGTTGCTAGATCTCTCGCTGGGTTAGCTGCAGGAGATGGTGGGCTGGCAGGTCAAGGTTATGAGCGATTAGTTACGCGCTGGCGACGGGTTGCTGCCTTTGAACAGGCAATGTAGTTTAAGTACTTGTCATTTACTTACCCAAACCACAATACTTGCCTCATAAGGTCTAAATCGGACATACTCACCAATTAAAGTTAGTAAGGGGCAACATAAATGAACTCAGACCAAGAGGTCTTATTGACTCCAGCTGAGGTTGCATCATTATTTCGAGTAGATCCAAAGACTGTTACCAGGTGGGCAAAATCTGGCAAGTTAACCTCAATTAGAACCTTAGGCGGACATCGAAGGTATAAAGAGTCTGAGGTTAAAGCACTTCTCCTTAAAACAACCAGCAATAGTTAAAGAATGGATAGAGATTAACTATGAGTGAAGAAAAAAACACTAGCGAAGATGCAAAAGCTAAAATGCTGGCAGCACTTGCAAAAAAACAAAATGGAAGCACTGCAGGAAAAAGCGCAGGGCCTACATCAGGATCCAAGGTTGGCTCAGGGCAAACTGGTGGCTCAGCTCCAAAGATGCATAGACGCAAATCTGGTTCTGCTTAGTTAACATCATCTAGCAAAATGGGAATAACAAATACAGAGTACTTCTTACTGTTTGTAACCTCCTATCTACTTGTAGGTGTGCTTACACCAATCATGCGAAAGATTGCTATTGCAACCGATGTGGTTGATCGACCTAACTCCTCACACAAATCCCATAAGAAAGCAGTCCCTTATTTAGGAGGGGTTGCAATAATTATTGGGGTAATAACAGTTTCTTACTCAGCCTCTCTTGTCTCACAATTCACTTCAAGTACTTTCTGGCTTGCTACCTCAGTTCTTGGCCCAGCACTATTGCTAGGATTTATTGGCTTATGGGATGACATAAAAAACTTACCTCCCTTACCAAGATTTATTGCCCAAACGCTTGCAGGTGTATTTACTGCAAGTATTTTGCTAATTACAGACAATGTCGGCAATCCAACAGGCTCTTCTATTTTTGATTCAATAATTACAGTTGTGTGGATTGTTGGAATTTGTAATTCAATAAATTTCTTTGACAATTTAGATGGTGGAGCTGCAGGGACAGTCGCAATTTCATCAATTGCACTCGCTTACTTAGCTCTTAGTGGTGATCAGTATTTGATTGCAGCACTATCTGTGGTTACAGCTGGATCTACCTTAGGTTTTTTAGTCTGGAATAAGAGTCCTGCCAAAATCTATATGGGAGATGCTGGGGCTTTATTTCTAGGGGTGCTGCTGGCAACATTAACCGTTCGATTCGAGCCAACTGCCCAAACACAAATTGGCTCATTTTTGATTCCAGTACTCCTGCTGGCAATACCAATACTTGATACAACTGTTGCAGTGCTTTCTAGAATACGACGGCACCTTTCACCATTTCAAGGTGGACAAGATCATATTTCTCATCGGTTAATCAGGTCAGGCCTTACCAGGAAAGCCTCTGCGATTATTTTGTGGAGCCTATCTGGGCTATTTGCTGGTGTTTCAGTTTTATTATCGAACGCATCCCAAAGTGCTACAAATTACCTGTTAATTGGGGCAGGACTAACTTGGTTGACTCTTTTTATTGCCTTTTTTAGGACTAAAGATAATTAAGTTTTTTTCTTAAACACTAAGTAATTCAACACAAAGTAGTTTACAGGAACAATCAAAATAAGCGGCACTAATTTGGCTATTTTTGGATCAAAACCAGATACTAAGAGTATTTTAATTATTGAGGTTGAAACCAACCACCAAAAGATTAGATTTAATAAGTATTTAAAGCCAGATCTTGAATGATTTTGTTCGCTCTTAAAAGTCCATCGATGATGGGTAAGGTAATTTATGTTAGTAGCGACAGTTGCTGAAATTAGGTTAGCCAAAAATACCGAGTTAATCGGTCCGTAAAGAAAGACAAACAAAAGATAGTCAACAAGAGTTGTGGTAATTCCTACCAAGCCCCACCTAATCATTGAGTAGTCAAAGTATTTGTCTTTGAGTGATTTCAATCTAGAAATAGTAAATTCCAATCTTTAATAACAAAAAGTGTTTGTGGCTGAGGCCGGGATCGAACCGGCGACCTAACGATTTTCAGTCGTTCGCTCATACCAACTGAGCTACTCAGCCAATCAAAGTGCGGTTAAGCACTTGCGACCCAGACGGGACTTGAACCCGCGACCTCCGCCGTGACAGGGCGGCGCGCTAACCAACTGCGCTACTGGGCCTTACCTTCAAAGTTGAGAATCTAACTCAACTTTGACGCGTCCCCAACGGGATTTGAACCCGTGTTAACGCCGTGAAAGGGCGACGTCCTAGGCCACTAGACGATGGGGACCAGAAGGAGAAGGGTATCGGTCATCTACTTCATAGCAAAACTAGTTAAATGGGATGATTTACTCATGGAAATTATCAATAACCCTACGCAAGTTGAAATCATGAAAGCTGCCCAAGCATTAAAGGAGGGCCACCTTGTTGCTTTTCCAACTGAGACTGTTTATGGATTAGGGGCTGATGCAACAAATGAAAAAGCTGTAAGTAGGGTTTATTCGGTTAAGGCAAGGCCAACAGATCATCCATTGATAGTCCATATTTCATCCATAAATCTATTAGATAAATGGGCAGTTGATGTCCCGGAGTATGCGATAAAACTTGCTGAAGAGTTTTGGCCAGGACCGATGACGTTAATCCTAAAGAGAAGTGAAATTGCTAAAGATTTTATAACCGGGGGGCAAGACACGGTAGCATTACGGATTCCAAGCGAACCCATTTCGGCCAAATTAATTTCTGAATTTGAAAAAATGGGTGGAGTGGGCATTGCTGCTCCAAGTGCAAATAGATTTGGCGCGGTTTCTGCCACAACCGCTAAAGCGGTAAAACTAGGACTTTCACGTTATTTGGAAAAAAACGACAAGATACTTGACGGAGGACTTTGTGAGATCGGACTAGAATCTACAATTGTTAGTTGTATTTCAATGTGTCCGGAAATTTTAAGACCTGGAAAAATCTCAAGAATTCAAATTGAACAAGTCACAAAACTTAAATCTCCAATCAGAGCAAGGAATTCAAATCTGAAATTCTCTGGAGATAAACTAAAGCATTATTCGCCACGAGCCGAGGTAGTAATCAACGAATCAGCCAAACCCGGAGATGCTTTTTTCGCTCTGGCTGAGATACCCACTCCAACTGGTGCAGTTAGACTTGGGAGTCCAGAAACAGTTGATGACTTCGCTAGAAAACTTTATGAAGTGATGAGACTATGTGATGAAAAAGAAATTGCCAGAATAGTAATTATTGTAGGCCAAACATCTAGTATGTTTGAAGCAATAAATGATCGCTTAAAACGGGCTTCTCATAGTGGATTATTATAAGCGCTTAGAATTGCGATAAACTGTCATTTAGCTCATCTCCAACAAAATATAATATGTTTTAATCGTTAATTTATTTTTCGCAACTTTATTGAGATAATTTTGTTCGGAATGCGACTATAATTTAAACCTACTGGACAAAAAGGAAAAAATTGAAAATATTGCTAATTGCTGATCAACCTTGGCAGACAGAAGTGTTGCTTAGGATAAGCAAAGAGATATCAAGTCTACATTCGCAGGTATCTTTTGATTTAGCAGTTTGTGATTATTACATGTTTAGGTATACAGATGCATTTCTTAATGGAATTAAAAGTGCATTTCATGGAACAGTATTTACTCAGGAAAAAAACTTTTTATCCTGGAAAAATTCAGATAATCATCTAGATTATGATGATGATTTTATCAAAAAATGGGAACAGAATTATTGTGAAAACATAAGTTTATCTGAAGTATTTGCAAGCCACTCATTGGTTAATTCCTTCGAGAACAAACAGTACTACAATATCATTCTTGAAAAGTGGCACAAAAAAATTATCTACGATACTAACAAATGGATCGAAGATGTTATTACTTTAGTTAAACCGGAGATATGTATAAACATAAATAATTTTTTATATGAATCGTATGCATTTTACTTAGTAGCCAAAAAGAAAAAAATTATGTATTTGAGCATAATACCAAGTCGAATCCAATCAGGATGGTCGTTTCGGGATGATTTGGGGTATGGCATGAATCATGAATTGCTAACTCATATTAAAACCTTTTTCATTTCTGATAGAAGTTTGGAGTTAACTAAGGATTTGGAGATAAAGCTAAAAGAGAATTTAGGAATCTATAATTCTATTAGTAATGAATTGTCCAAGAAATTCTCTGTTGGTAAGTTCCTAGGTTTAAGAATGTTAATGTTAGACCTACGCCGATATTTAAGTCGCATATACTCAAGATTTTTTATTGAAAGCGTCACTCAGCGAAAAAAAATAAAATTATTTTCTGAAAATCATATCAAGCTAACTTTTTTAGAACTTAGAATTTTACTTGTTCATAACTTTCGAAGATTTGGACTGAGAATTTGGGGTAATAATTCAGTGCCTAAGAAGAAATACTTCTTATGGACTCTTCATGTAAGACCCGAAAGCAGTGTAATGATACTTGGTGATGGCGCAGACGAGATTGAGCAAATAGAGGAAGTCTCAGCTTTGTTGCCAGATGGCTATTATTTGGCTGTTAAAGAAAATCCAATAATGTTTGGGATGCGGCAATATAGGTTTTATAATCGTTTGAGGAAAAATAAAAAAATCATACTTATTGATCCATTCATGTCAACCGTAGCGCTAATTGCAAACTCAATGGGTGTAATTGGGTCCTCAGGAACATCACTACTTGAAGCAGCGGTTATGGATGTACCTTCATTTGCTCTAGGAAAGCCTGAGTTTTCACCGTTTTTAATGTCAAATGAATTCAATAATATTTCTGAGTTTATTGCGAAGTGTCTTTCTGGAGAAAAACTAAATTCACAAGTTTTGGTTGCTCCATATATCGGTTGGTTATCTCACTCCATGGACCCAAGCGATCTTCCATTCCTTCATGACTTAAAATCATCAGAAGCCGATGCATTCATAACAAGCCTAACGAGAAGGATCATTTTATTTATACGAAACAAGAATCAAGTATTTAACTAATAAGGCTATGAGTATTTTTCGAACCTACCCAAATAATGTGTTAAAACTTTGATTTACCCCGTTTGAACATTCAAATTATTCAATAATATTTTGCTGAATAGATAGGCGATTTTCTTCAGCCACTTCAAAACGAATTCTCAACGGAAAAAGTTTTTTATGAAAACCCACTTTATCTAATATTCTTGTTACTTTTGTTGAAACCAAATGCCTAAGAGATATTCCGAAATATACTGTCCTTAACCATTGATCTAGATTTTGGTCTAGGTGTGGATCTTTAGATGGGATTGAGAAAATTCCAAAAGATTTATTAAACCAAGGGGAGTGTCTATGTGTGTTGGTGGCAAAACTATCAAGTCCATTATTAGATACAAGATTGTATCTAGGCAGCAGAGCTAATTTATTTTTTTGTAGCATCTGTTGAACGAGAACAGTATCCCAAACATCGACAAAACCACGCTGTGCTCGAACAGATCCAGCATTCCAATAAGCACGTTCTGCAACAGCAAATCTATCATTAATCAATTTTGTTGGAGTTAAAATTGATTGAAGCATCTCGCTCCACTTATCTCTTAATGTAACCCAACCCCAGCTAAGAGGATAATTTGATAAAACCCAAGAGTTTTCCATTTCGCTGCCGTCCATGAATTGAGACCCACAAGCAAGCCAAATTGAATTCTCCTGCGCCAACTTTTCTACAGCATACTCGGCAAACTTGAAGAAGTCATCACTTGGCTTACAGTCATCTTCTAAAATAACCGCTTTTGTTTCATTCTCAAAAATCCAATTGCACGCTGAAAGTATGGAAGCTGAACACCCAAAATTATTATGCCTAATGAGAGTGTTTAGGTCACCCATGTATGTTTCACGGAATTTGGTAATCGCATCCAACATTGCTTTGTGATCTACTAATGAATCTAAATTGCCAGAGATAGGACCATCTAGCGAAATATATATTTTCTTTACTTTAAGTTCATTAAATCTGTTCAAAATTTCCATAAGGTTATCTACTCTTCTATACGCAATCAATAAAACCGGAATATCAAACATAGCCGGATACTCGTCTAGGAATTACTCTTAGGAAACGTCTAATTAAGGATTTCAATGCAACATTAATGAAAACTGTAAATATAAATTCTGTGTCTGTTTCGAGATTAGAACACTTTATTCTTTTTTTTAACATTTTATTACAGCTATTATTAAAAAAACGTGCATCTTTAGAATGTATATGTAAATTGTAGACCGGATTTTGAAAATCGTCCTTTTTAGAGAGTAGATTTATGAACTGCCTTTCCTGATCAAAAACGAAGTTAAGATTTTCGATTTGAACATAATTGTTCGGTATTTTATGCCTAAGAATTCTTCTTCCACGGTTGTTTCTAGGATCTATTCCCGCCAGATAAATACCTAAATCAGCCCCGTCAAACACACCCTGGAATGTTTCGTAAGCTTTATTTAAAAGAATTTGAATATCAGGCTCAATTATTGAAAAGGAATCTATTTCTGCAATTGGTAGAGTTGGTAAAATTTGAACGTATTGAGGGTTTACTTCATAAAACTTTCTTAGAATTATCATGTCAGTTGATGAAGGATCGGAATTTATTAAACTTGAAATAAATTTATTGAATCTAGATACTACGTTCAAATCTTTGAAATATACAATGCTGGCAATTCCCCTTTCGCGTGACACCAGCGGAAATGCCATGGATTTTTCCAAAGTTACTAAGTGCTTAAAAGGAAAATCTCTCGATAAAATCACGTCAGATTCAACATGTAAAGTTTCTTGTTCTTGAAACTTCTGTAATGCCTCGATAGCATAAAACCTTAAAACAGTGTTAAACCAAAAATTATTTCTAAAGCTTCTTGGATGTTTCATAATTTCTAAAAGTTTTCTAGTGTCATCATTCATCTCGTAAAAGAATAGTTTGACTTTGAGATTATTTCTCATCCGACATTCAGGGTTAGTTATTAGAACTACTTCATGTTCGGGAAATTGTTTTAGTGTCTGACTGATATTCAAAAACAGAAATTTAGGTAGAGTTTTACCAAAGTGCACGAAAACTATTCGCATTACTTCAATATAGCACTTTGCTAGAAAAGTAGAGCAACTATTATCAATTAAGTTATAGTTCTCATATGGGAGAAATTTCCGAAAAGAATATACCACTGTTAACTGCTGTTGTTCCTGTATCAAATATGTCGGGCAAACTTGACATTTTGCATTCCTGGTTATCTCAAACTTATCAATACCCAATGGAAGTTATTCTAGTTCATGATTTTAAGGATTTAGCCACCGGGGCAGAACTGAGTCTACTGCTCGATACTATATGCAACTCTCAGATTAAATTATTTACCGTAGAATTTGGCAGCCCAGGCTTATCTAGAAATTTCGGCTTATCTAAAGCAGGAGGTAGTTGGATAGTTTTTTGGGACTGCGATGATTTACCAAATATCAATATAGTTCTGCAAGTGCTGTTGTCTGAAAATTTGCATAGCATGCATGCGATAATTGGTGAGTTCACTTCGTATAATCTGCATACTAAGTTATCCAAAAAACATCTCCTTAGAGGAAATCCCTATGAAAAAATTGCATTAATGCCAGGCTTATGGAGATTTGTATTTAATAAGCAAGCTCTAGGAAATATAAAGTTTTCACGAATATTAATGGCCGAAGACCAAATATTTCTTTTGGAGTTCTTAGCCATCAATAAGAATCATCTTATTGTAAGTGAAGATTTTTACACATATTATGTTGGTGTCAAAAACAGTCTTTCGTCAAATAGAAATGCCATAAAAGATCTCGCTATTTCTTTGAAATGGACAAGTAGTCACATTAAAGTAGACTTAAACAGTAATCTGCATGTTGCGTGTATCATGTATGCAAGGCAAACTATTTCAGCATTAAAACATGGAGATTTACGATTAAAACTTTTTGCTCTTTGTAATTTTGTACAATCATTAGTATTGCAAAATCCTAAGAATTCACTTCTTATTTTCAAAGCTTTATTTAAAGTTTTAAAGGCCAAAAATGAATAGCAGACGCGAGAAATCCTCATGTATAGTTTTTTTGACTGGCGGGCTGGGGAATCAACTTTTTCAATTAGCACGAGGATTTCATTGTGCGAACGGTGGTACAGTTTTTTTAGAGTGGAGATGTGGTAAACCCCGATTAAATAAGGATGGTTTTCCCGAGATAATGAGCTTGGCATTACCTTCAAACGTACGATTACTTGATAAGCCATACAACGGAATTGCTTCCAAAATTTTCGGTAGATTAGTTAGAACTAGTGTGAAAGATGCATATAAATTGGATCTAAGCAGATTAGTTTTTAGTGCAGTAGGCAATGTAGTTGTAAAAATTTTTTTCGGAAAAAAATATAGATTGCTTTTAGCTCAAGGTATAGGGTTTAGTGAAAATGCAAATACAAGTGGCAATTTTTTTGTTATTGGATACTTTCAGTCATACCATTGGATAAGTGATTCAAAGTGCAAATTCCTAAGAGACACATTAGAGTGCGGTATCAAGTCTAACGAAATGAATACATTTGAAAATTTAGCAGAATTAGAAAAACCATTGATCGTGCACATCAGATTAGGTGATTACAGAAACGAGGAAGTGATTGGTATTCTCGATCCTAATTATTACAAGTCTGCAATTAACCTAATGTGGGACACTGGAAGGTTTAGGAAGATTTGGGTGTTTTCGGACGAAATTGAATTTGTTAGGCGAAATTACTTTAACGAAAGTGACTCAAACATGAGGTATTTTTCAGACATTTTAGATTCTACTTCAACTACATTTGAGGTTATGCGTAATGGAAGCGGGTACGTAATAGCAAATTCAACGTTCAGTTGGTGGGCAGCTTATTTGGCGAAAAACAAAGAAAGCCCAATTTGTGCACCGAGTAGATGGTTTAAGAATGGTAGTTCGCCATTAGAGATAACTCCTAAAGAATGGACTCTTTTAAATGGTTGGGGCGAGTCGAATACATAGTTCAAATGAGTATTTAATTTGATTTCTAACCTAAAAAACAATATTTATTGCACATATCTTTTAGCTAATCTTTTAAAACCTAGAACATTTCCTTGTACAACTTAATATGATCAACCAAAGCGTTTTTGGTGTACTTCCGATACATATTCATGATCTCATTTTTAACTTTTTTGGACTGAATTTTATTAAAATTAATGAGCAAGTCAACTAGATAATCTACATTCAGATTCTGAATTGAAACTAATTTGTCAATTACTGGATTAATTAACTCATTTATTCCACCAACATCAGTCGCTATTATCGGTAGTCCGATGCTCTTAGCCTCATGAATTACATTAGGACTATTTTCGGCCCTGGAAGGCACCAATAGAACATCCAGTTTGTTCCAAAAGGCGTTTTCTTTATTTGCTCGTGAATATTCTGAAAGGTAATTGATTTTAATCTTCAAATTTAGTTTTTGGATTTTATCTTCTAACTGCTGAACAATATCCCCACCTTTCAGAAAAATTCCACTATTTACACTAGCAATGCCAACTTCTAAATATTCTGATTTATCAACTGACATATTTTGCGATATCTGAAAATCACCCAATGTATTCGGTATAAACTTTATCTCTTGATACCTTAATACAGTGGAGTTTCTTGCTAGCGATTGCATCCACATTGATGGCGCAATAAATCTGAGATTTGATATCGGTTTTGAAAATAATTTTAAGTTTTTTTGAATATTTAAGGTTGGAATACTAGATAAAGACTTGGGCAGTAGCGGACATTTACCGCATTTTTGTGTAAATCGCGTACAACCATAGGAAACATGACATCCACCAGTAAAAAAACGCTGGTCATGCAAGGTCACGACTACCGGTATGCCTAGATTTATTAATTTAACGATTTCATTTGGAGAAATAAAATTGAACCAGTTATGAACATGAATAATAAACTTGTCGCCTGCAGTAATAGATCTAAGCTTATTTAAATTAACTATATTCGAACTGAATAAGGAAAATGGAGTTTCATTGGAAATAATTTTAGAAAAATATGAATATGTTCCGCTTTGGAGCCTTTGGAGTGGACCGCGAAAAACTGCCGTTTCGTGTGAATTAATGTTGTATTCGGCCCTATTAATCGTCACAAATTCTGAATGTAACCCAATTCTATTTAAGGAATAGTTCAAACGTCTAGCTGATAGAGCGGCGCCGCCACTGTGACTGGTCGAAAGTTGTAAAATTTTGAATTTTTCAACAAATTGCATTTTATAAACATAGCATTGAAAATCAAATGATTCATAGCGAAATTCTTATTATGGTACAGTTGGGAATTCAATTGAGAACAGCTCATTATTTGTGTTGAACCTATAATGCAATAACTTTGGGGCCTTTAGCTCAGTCGGTAGAGCAACGGACTTTTAATCCGTGGGTCGTCGGTTCGATCCCGACAGGGCCCACTCAATTTCGCAAAGGCTTCTGTGAGTCCTAAATGTATGACCAAGGCCTAAATTGCAAATTTCCCCTTTTGGTGACTTATTTGGTAGGAGCGTGGGGAAGGTCAAGTCTTAAAGTGCCCTCAACTGACTTGCGATTAAAAAAGGGTCCAAGATTGGAATTTGGGGCTAGATCTTTTTGAGATGCTGGTTTTTGTGGATCAAAAAGCAACATTTACCCCCATTCGGTGTCTTACTAAGTAGAGGGGTCAAGACGTTGGCTCAACTGAAAGCGGGAAATCAAAGTGTCAATTCGTAAGAAGGCTCAGGCCCCAGCGAGCGTTGCTGCGTGGTCTGTTTCTGATTTATCCGCTCTTTATACACAAAATCGCTCATCACTTATCGCCCAAGCCCGCCGAATTCTTCGAAGCGATGCTGATGCAGCAGAGGTTGTCCAAGATGCCTTCCTTAAATTTATCTTGGCAGCTCCAGAGTTAGATACCGCAGACCGTGCCATGGCATACCTGCGCACCACCGTTAACAATCTATGCCTGAATGTAATTCGTGCTACAGGATCACGTCCTAACTTAGTTGCGATTGATTCAGATGCCACTCAAGAGCGCTTGTCTGAAATCGCAGCTGAAAATCACATCCCGATGGATGCAACTCTTGCTGCAGCAGAGGATGCTTCAATTATTCGTGAAGCGCTATCTCGTCTTTCAGAAACACAACGAACAGCCCTTGTGATGTGGGAGGTTGAAGGTCGTACTACTAAAGAGATTGCAACTGCAATTGGAACGAGTGAGAAAAATGTTCGCCATGTTGTGCAACGCGCCCGTGCTTCATTTATTCGTGTTCTTACCGAATGGGTAGTTGATGAGAAAACTGGTGCTACTGCAATTGATTCTATCTCTGGTACATATAAAAAGGCAGCAGAGCTTGCTAAGAAATCATCTAAGGTTGCACTTTCACTACTTATAGTAATGGTTGCCTTCTTAGGTTTTAACTCTGTAACTGGAAGTGAATTTAATAATGGTTCTGTTGTTCCTACTTTGACTCAAGAGGCACCAGATTCGACTCCATCCTCAACTCCATCGCCTTCAGAAACAAACTCCGATCTTTCAAATCAAAAGCTTATTGAAGATAATTCTGCGATTAACTTCCGCACCTCAAAATCTTTATTTGCTGGTCTTTCTAAGGACGGACTACCAACAGGGTTTACAGTTTCTGATGCAACTGGAAATGTTGGGTCACTCTCTGTTTCATCTCAAGCAACAATTACTAATCCTGATGGTTATGTGCTGGTTTCATATGCGCAATCACTGGGTGAATCAACTCTTAATGCCTTGATTTCCCAAACTATTACAGTTGATGGCGCAGGTACTTCATACTTCGCAAGCCCTTCTGTGACTGTTGCAGGATCCTGGTTCCCATTGACCCAAACTGGCTCAGCCTCAACAATTTCCCGCCTTTCAAACGGAAATTACCTCCTAACTGCCACCATATATATAGATTCAACGGTGGATTCAGCCCTATTTGTGGCTGCTACTGGTGGGTTAGATGTCGATGCGATTCCAAATGAGATAACTACCCGTATAATTTTGAACTCTAGCAAGAGCTCGATCCTTGCTCAGGCGATCAATATTGGTGCCAAGGGGGTCAAATAAATGACTCCTAACAAACAGGTTTCTCCTGCAATCCGGATATTGCGGGGGGAAAGAGATGCGTCAGCACGTGCGACTCATCTCGAAGCCGCTACTAGGAAATTCCTAGTTGCGACTAACGAAAGGAAATAAATGTCTACAACGACAAACTTCAAGCGCATTGCGCTTGTTGCTGTTGCCGCGTTAGGTATGGGCTTACTTAGCTCAGCACCTTCGCAAGCAGCATTTCAAGGAGCCGCTGGAAGTCAGTTAACAATAACTGCAACCAACGGAACTGGATCACTTGAGGGTGATGCCTCAGATTCAACTACTGCTGGAGCTTTGACTGTTAAGGGTCTAGGCCTAGCAGCAAGTGATTCATACTCTATTACTGCAATTAAGAAGTCATGGCCTGCACTGACAACAGCTGCATTAACTCCTGCTCTTAACTTTCAGTTCAGGGATACATCAACTTCTACTGGAGCAGTAACTGTTGCCGAACTTGTATCTTCTACATCTGGAGCTATGAACACAACTACTGATAGCGCAACTACAGTTGGAGTAGCAGCACCTGCTTCTGCAAATGTGTACGTAAACTCAAGTTGGTATGCATTCCAGGATTCAAGTACTGCTACCGACCGAATCGCGGGTACGTATGTCTATACAGTCATTGTTACTCCTATGGGTGGCGGCACTGCAATAGGAACCGCTCAGGTTGCTGATTTAACAATCACAATTGCTGCTTTAGCTTCTACAAGTTTGGTTGCTAGCGCTGCATACTCAACTCTCTACATCGGTGATGCAACTGGTGATACTGCTGATGAAGCATTATCTATTGTGGCAACTGCATCAAATACTGCAGCTGGTTACTTAAACTTAACCCTTAAGAATGCCTCAAATGCAGCTAATGCTCGAGAGTCTGTAACAATCACAACCACACTTGGTTTGGTTGGAAACTCAGATGTAAAGGGCCGCAGCGTAGTGTTAAAAAATGCTGCTGGTCTAAACAGCTATGAGATCTATCCTGATGGGTCTACAGGTACTGCAACTATTACAGTTTCAACACCTTCAGTCACATTCCCATCTAAATCTGTAAACTTCTACTCAAAAGCAGCAAAGACAATCACTGCAACAGTTGCAACCCCACTTCTTGGAGTTGGCGCTAATGCTGGCGCAGTAAGAGGAGTTGCTGTAGATGCTAATGGCTCAGCTTGGACTGGAACGGCATACATCGTTGCCTCTTCAGCAGCTGATGCATTAGTAGCAGGCTCTGTAACACCAGTTTCATGCGGTACATATGATGCGACAAATGCAAGACACAACTGTCCTATCACTGCAATTGCAACTGGTACAGCTAAGTTCAAGATCATTGATGCTTCAACTGTTGCACTTGCAACTGCTACCTCAAATGAAGTAACAGTTACAGTTAGTGCCGCTACTGCAGCATCTGTAAAGATCTCCTTTGATAAGGCAACCTATGCACCTAATGAGAGAGCAAGAATTTATGTGACTCCTCTTGATGCATCTGGAAAAGAAATGCAATCTGCTACATATTCCAGCCTTCTAGCTGCTGGCGGAATCGCTGTAAATGGTGCACTTTCATATGCTGGTTCAACAACAACTGCAGATAGCTTGACAGCTACCTCATACACAACAGCTGCTCAGACCAGTTCAACATCTGGTGCGAAAGCTGGCTCAATGCAGTTCACTGTTTACATGCCATCAGCAGGCGGAGTAGTAACTCTTACCGCAACAGGCGGAACAGGACTACCACTTGCAGCGCGCACAGCGAATGCAGTTACTGCATCTGCAACA
>Ga0214921_10003658_pt1 | contig 23339 bp, 22 predicted proteins | sample LL1505_MetaG_FD_177992 | JGI IMG/M metagenome (GOLD analysis project Ga0214921, IMG submission 177992) | Freshwater microbial communities from Lake Lanier, Atlanta, Georgia, United States - LL-1505 | ecosystem: Environmental > Aquatic > Freshwater > Lake | place: USA: Georgia | collected... | reverse complement strand
CTGAACCTTTCCTGAGACTCCCTTGGCACCAAAGTCCCAAAAATTGCCAAACTTGAAAGAGATTGAGCTTTTTGCGGCCAAGCTCCGCTTCCACTGCCTATCGATGTCCCATCGGGCAGGGACGGCTCATCTCGCTGGAGCGCTTTCTTGTGCAGATCTGCTGGCGGTGCTTTACGGGGGTGGAGTGATCCAAATTGATCCAAAAAAACCTCAGGATTCAAAAAGAGATCGGCTGATTTTTAGCAAGGGGCATGCGATCAGCGCCCTGTATGCGGCATTGGCAATGACGGGCTTTTTTTCGGAGAAGGATTTGGAAAATTTCAATGAAGAGAAAGGGTATTTGCCCGAGCAACCCTCCCCGGGATGCGCTCCTGGGGTTGAATGGGCAACAGGATCCCTTGGGCATGGTTTGGGAGTTGGGCTGGGAATGGCTTTGGCGGGAAAAATCCATCAGCAGGATTATCGCACCTTTGTCCTGATGAGTGACGGGGAGTGCCAGGAAGGGTCGGTCTGGGAGGCGGCGATGTTTGCCCCGAGGCATCAACTCGGAAACTTGGTTGCCATGGTGGATTTTAACAAGTGGCAGGCCACGGGTCGGAGCCCGGAGATCATGCAAATGGAGCCGATGGCTGATAAGTGGCGAAGCTTCGGTTGGGAAGCCAGAGAGGTGAATGGACACTCCGTAGCGGAGATTCATCAGGCATTGACGGCTCCTTGGGCGAACGATCGGCCGCTCGCCGTGGTGGCCCATACAGTCAAAGGGAAAGGGGTATCCTTTATCGAGGACGACAACAACTGGCACTATCGCTCGCCCAGCGTCGAAGAAATTGAGAAAGCTAAGGGGGAGCTGGGGTTAAAATGAGAAACGCCTTTGCCGATGAAATCCGAAAGATCGCCGTGCAGGATGCTCGCGTGGTGATGCTGAGTGCCGATATCGGAAACCGGCTTTTTGACAAATTCAAAACAGATTGCCTAGGGAGATTTTTTAACACCGGGGTCGCTGAGGCAAATACCATCAGCATGGCTGCCGGAATGGCGGCAACGGGTTTGCGGCCTGTTTGCTATACGATCACCCCCTTTATCACCGCGCGGTGTTATGAGCAGATCAAGGTAGACGTTTGTTACCATGAACAGCCCGTGGTGATTGTTGGTACCGGTTCCGGCTTGTCCTATGCCTCTCTTGGAGCCACCCACCATTCGTTGGATGATCTGGCCCTGATGCGCGTTTTGCCAGGGATGCGCGTATTGGCTCCCGCGGACGCCATGGAACTCCGCTCTTGCTTGCAAGCAGCAATGAAGGCCAATCATCCAACCTATTTAAGAATTGGGAAAAAGGGGGAGCCGGTTATTTTTCCGGAGCCCCCTCCTTTTTCTTTTGGAGTATGGAGTCGGGTTAAAGAAGGGGCAGGGGTAACTGCCATTCTTGCCTGTGGGAACACACTTCCTATTGCACTGGAGGCTTCAAAGCTTCTTGCTGCCGAGAAAACAGCTCCAGAGGTCTATAGCTGCGCGAGCGTCAAACCACTCGACCCGAAAACACTCAGCCGCCTTTTTGCCACATGCAAGAAGATCATAACTATCGAGGAGCACTCCTTGGCGGGGGGCTTCGGATCGGCGGTCGCGGAGTGGAAGGCCGACGAGGCCTGCGAATCGAAGACCCGCTTGATACGACTCGGGTGCGACGATCGTTATTTGCACGATGCGGGCGAGCAGGATCATGCCCGCATCGCCTATGGGATAACTGCAGCCAAGATCGTGGACGCCCTGCGCTCCAATTGAAGCTAATGAAAAAACGCCGGATTGGCGTGGATTTAGACAACACCATCGCCTGTTACGAACGGGTTTTCGAACCCATCGCCCAACAGATGGGATTGATTTCTAAGCGAGCTGAAGGTTGGACCAAGTTGCAAATCCGTGAAAACCTTCAAAAAAAGGGAAGGAACGATCTATGGACGCAGTTACAGGGGGAGGTTTACGGCCCCGGGATGCGTAGGGCCATCCCCTTTGCCGGAGTTCGAGAGTATCTTTTCGAAGCAACGAAGGAAGGTCATGAAATCTGGATTGTTAGCCATCGCTCCAGACGGCCGGCTGTCGGGGCTCCTCACGACCTGTGGTTGTCAGCGGTCCAGTGGCTCAACACTGCAGGACTACTTCGGCCTGAAGGGAAAGTTTCGCGGAATCGGATCCTCTTGGCACCCACCCGTGAGGCAAAAGTAAGGGAGATTATACGGATCGGCTGCACGGATTTTGTTGATGATCTTCCTGAGGTTTTTTTGCATCCACTTTTTCCGAAAAATATTCGCGCTCATCTTTTTGATCCTGCCGGCGTTGCACCCCAAGGGCATTGGAGAAAAGCCCGGCGATGGCAGGAATTAAGGGAAAGAACACTCCGTTGATTCTTTCCTCCCCGCCTCCAGAGCAGATAGCGGAACGATTATTGAAATCGGCCGGCTGGCCGGAGGCTGTAAAAATTGAAGAATTCCCAGGGGGCAGGAATAACCGTGTGTTCCGGGTGGAAACACGAAAGGGGGAGTGTCTCCTAAAACTATATTTTCGCGATCCTTCCGATTCCAGAGACCGCCTCGGCCACGAATATGGGTTTCTGGAGGCCTGTCGAGGAGTTGGCATCGAGGCCCTGCCGAAGCCTTTTGCGAAAGATTCTGAAAATGGCGCGGCTCTTTATGAGTTTATAAAGGGCAGCCGAGTTGAGGCGGTCGGCACGACCGAAATCCTGCTAGCAGCTAAGTTCATCGAAAAGATCAATCAGCAAAGGGAAAACAAAATGTTTCGAGCCCTTCCCCATGCTGCGGAGGCCTGTTTCTCATTAAAGGAGCATGTGGGCTCTGTCGATCGGCGGATCGGCCGATTGATTCAAATGGAGTCAGCTTCTCCGCTGGATCGTGAAGCGCGTTTTTGGGTTGAAAAAGAACTGATTCCAGCCTGGATGAAATTACGGGAACAGATTGTTCGGGAGAAAGATTTGGAAGAGGAACTGGATCAAGAAATGCGGATACTCTCTCCATCGGACTTTGGATTTCATAATAGCCTACGAAAAGAGGATGGAAGCTTGGTATTTCTGGATTTTGAATATGCCGGTTGGGATGACCCGGCCAAGTTGGTCTGCGATCTGGCGAATCAACCTGATAGGCCACTTTCTTTGTTGGAGGCGGAGCCGTTTTCTTCCTCTCTGGTGGAGTGGTTGGGGGCAACGGATTTCTGGCGCTCGAGATTTAGGACTCTGGCTCCTCTATATCAGGTCAAGTGGGCCTGCATCGTTCTCAACGACTTTCTTCCCTTTGGAAGGAATCGACGAATGTTCCAAGAGGTTGAGAGTTCAGAGTCTGCACGGAAATGCCAGCAATTGAAAAAAGCACAAAGCATGTTGCTACGGGCCAACATCTAATATCGAAAATAGTAACGAACCTATATATATATGGTATCGATGAGTTTTCTTCTGGTTAGTCTTTTGCTTTGGGGATGCGGCAGTTACTGCATATTTCAAAATAACAAGGCCTTCCTTTTTCTTCCGTACGACGGCGCATATATGCAGCAATTGATAAAATTTAATTTTGAATGGTCTAACTTTTCCTTAAATCCACCTATTAACCCCCTGCAGGGTCTGGCATCCTTAAATTGGCCTCTTAATTATTGGCTTTCGCCTTCTTGCAATATTATAAGAGCGATTGGGGTAAGCCCTGAAGACAAGGTGCTTTACTCGGTTGTATCAGGAAGCTTTCTGTTTTTGAGCGTATATTGCTTGGCAAGCTGTTTTCCAAGTCTCAAAAAAACAAGGCTTCTAGCCAGCTGGCTTTCAGTTCTCTTTGTGATGCCGGTTATTATGACGCCCAACAAAAACTGGATCTGGGGATTTTATGCCATATCCGGAATATTTCCAAGTATTGTAGAAAGTATTGCCCTTGTTGGATTTGCATGTGCTTGTCTATTTGCAGCGCAAACGAAAAAATGCTGGAGCTGGCTTCTCCACTTAAGCGCTGGAGTGCTTACAGCTTGGCAGATCTCTTTTTGCCCTCTTGCAGGCATCTTGGGAACATTCTTAATAGGAATTGTCTTTGCGTGGGAAATATCACAAAGAGCGCGTGTGACTAAGTATATACCGCTATCTCTGTTCGGTGTAATCATCGACTCTTTGGCTTTTATTTTACCAATCTTAGGGCCAGTCGTGTTTCTGATAACGTGGACAATGGATACTGTTGCCCCATTCTTTTCTTCGGAGTTAGTTCTCGGCCGGCCCGAGATGTTATTTATTTCCATCTTATTTCATGGATTCAAAAGAATTGGTTGGATGAGTTCAATAATCTGGGTTCTGAGCTTTGCGGGGGCGTGGTGCCTCCGAAAAAAAGGGGGAGAACTAGAAAAGCAATATACGAGCGTATATTTTGCGACAGTTCTTTTCCTAATCGCATTTGGTTTTATATCATCATTTCTTCTCTCAAATTATAGGGGGCCTTCAATGCTTTATTTCGAATGGATGCTATGGCCACTAATGTTTATAAATACAGCGTTCTTGATCGGCTCTGTTGTCGGAGATAAAATATCAAAAAAAACTAGCTTACTCTTAAAAAGACTTAGTCCCAACCTGCCTATTCATAATTTAAGCACTCTTTTGTTGGCACTATTGTCATTATTGGTACTGCTGAAATTTCAAAAGCATTACAATAAACAAGAACTGCCATTTCCTCCAGTTGGCAATGCTGCAATTGATTTTCTACGAAAAGAAATCGGCCTATCTCCTGGAGGGGTTTTTAAGGGAAGCTCCGCTACATTTGTACAGAGCGAATCGCTAGATGCCTCCTCATGGGAAAAACAGGCAGCAGAAGATCTGGCTTTATGGAATGAATATGGAACTGAAACTAGGGCAGTTACGCTTTGGCAGCAGGGCATCCCAACCCTATTTTCGTATAATCAGTATATGCCACCCGAATACTACTTTATTTGCAGTAGGTTTCTTGCCAAGGAAGCTGATAAACAACAAAGGAGCATTATTGTGATGACTCAGCCCAATATTAAGATACTTCAAATGCTTGGCGTTAAATATGTCTTAAGCAAAACAGAAAAACTAATTTGTCCTGAAAACCTTAAATCAACGAATCTATTTCAATTACCGAGTCTTAAAGGCAAAGATAAAACGAGTCAGTCTTTATATATATTAGAGCTTCCAAGACCTAACATCGGAAACTTTACACCGACCACAGTAATACCGTCTAAAAATCTTCAAGTGATAAAAGGCATAATAGGAAGCGAAAGTTTCAATCCTGAACAGCATGTAATATTGAGTTTTGCGCACCCAGGCAATCTCGTGCCGGCAATGGATGGAAAGATTGCTTTCAAAAAAAATAAGGTATTAGTTAATGGGGAAAGCCAAGGAGAGTCGATCTTGGTTTTGCCAATAGTCTTCTCAAACGTCTTAAAGATTAAAAACACGGAACCTGGAAAATGTAAAATTGTCAGAGCAAATCTTTTGCAAGCGGGAGTGATCTTTTCCGGGAAACTGAACGCAGAAATATATCCAGAATTCGGTCCCTATTCAAATTTAGCAGCGAAACTATTCGACTGGTTTGAGTTTAGGAAAATACTTGTGGCTGACAAATAAAAGCATGAAAACGAATATAGCAAAACAAGCAAAATGTCCAATTTGTCAGGTACTGGCAAGGTATGAGTATATGCACATAGATGGCATAATTTATCGGTGTAAAAGATGCTCGCACTCTTTTTATGATGTATCTCGTGTAAAAAAAGAGAAGTATGCGGCTGGATATTTTAGAAAAATACACAAGAACTGGTTCAAGAATCCAAATATCCAGTTGTTTAAACAGATAGATGAAATCATTCGATTAAACGAGGGAAAGAAAGTGCTAGATGTAGGTTGTGGTAACGGAGACCTCCTCATTTATTTGCAAAAACAAAATCCTGAATTGGCTCTTTTTGGGATTGATAGAGCCATGAAGAAAGGGGTGAAGGGGATTGCCGTTTTTCGACAAGATATGGAAAGAGTTAAAATAAAGCATAAAATGGACGTAGTTATTTCATTGGCAGTAATCGAACATGTCAGAAACCCGCTTTTATTTCTTAAAAAACTAAAAGAATTCACAAGAAAGAACGGGAAAGTTATTATAATGACCTTAAACGAGGATAGTTTAATTTATCAAATTGCTAGGAGTCTTAAGCTTTTCGGGGTGGGCTTTGCTTTTGAGAGATTGTATCAATCGCACCACTTAAATCACTTCTCGCGCTTGTCCTTGCGCAAAACGCTGAACAAAGCGGGATTCGAAATTGAAAGCAGCCATTTACACAACTTTCCCGCAGCCGCTGTTGATTTTGATTCAAAAGGGGCGCTTTCAGACTTCCTTCTAAAACAAATCATATTGTTACTATTTCTGACAGGTTATATCCTCAGGAGACCTTTTCTTCAAACTATTGTCTGTAGGAATAGGTCATGACGGAGTTTGATCAATACTCAGAAAACTACAAAAAGACTGTTGAGTCCGCCCTTCCGGTCTTCTCTCCTCCATTGGAATTCTACGCAAAGCAAAAAGCCAACTTATTAAAAACTGAAATTGATAAGTCTAACCCCATTGGAAGCGTCCTTGAGCTTCTTAACTTTGGCTGTGGGACAGGGCAAATCGATGGTTATTTAAATGAAAAGAACGTTAAGATAACTGGAGTAGACCCATCTGGGAGCAGCTTAACATATGCAAGAAAATCTAACCCTCAAAATATCTATCGAGAAATTCCTGAAGACCACCTTCCCGAAATGGGCAAAAAGTTTGACTTAATTTATGCTGCTTGTGTTTTCCACCATATCCCCACAAACCGACATGAAGCAATTCTGAAGGACATTCACCATCACTTAAAAAAAGGGGGGAAGCTGATTATCTTTGAGCATAATCCATGGAATCTCATAACAAGGTGGATAACGTCTCGTTGCAAGCTGGATCAGAATGCTCGACTTATCGATGCCAACGCTTTAACTGAGCAGATTAGGAATTCAGGGCTCCAGGTGTCGGGAAGGAAGTATTACCTTTTTCTGCCACTGGGAGGCGCTTTCTGGATGTGGGCTGAAAAAGCATTACTTTCTTGGCTGCCTTTAGGCTGCCAATATTTCATTGTGGCTCAGAAGCGATGAAATATCCGAAATTTGTCTCAATTGTTGTGCCTGTTTATAACAGCGCCGAATCCATCTTTTCACTGATCCAACGCGTAACTCGGGAGGCTCAACATTATAAAAAGCATGAAATCATCTTAGTCAATGACGGAAGCAAAGATCAAAGTTGGGGGACTATTCTAAAAGCGAAAAGCAAGTATCCAAAACTGAAAGGAATCAATCTGGCCAAGAATTTTGGTCAGCATAATGCGCTCTTGGCAGGCATTATTCAGGCCAAGGGGGATGTTGTGGTCACTCTTGATGACGATATGCAATCCCCCCCAGAGGAAATACATAGGTTGATTGAGGGGCTCCGCGGGGGAGTGTGGGACGTTGCTTATGGCAAGCCAGCCAAAGAAAGGCATAGTCTTTTCAGAAATATTTGTTCCCAAAGTGTGAAGTCGCTCACGCAATATTTATTGGGGGTTCCTTACGGTTCCTCGATTTCTTCCTTTAGAGCATTTAATTCAAAAATGGCCAAAGTTATTGCCTCCCATCGTGGAAGCTCAGTTTTTCTGGATGAGCTTCTTTTCGGAGGAACAGTGAAGATACGGATGGTAACCGTACGTCACGAAAAGCGGACTTGCGGGAAAAGCACTTATAATTTTCTTAAACTGATCAAGCATGCAAGTAACCTTGTGTTTAGTTGTTCGGCAGTTCCCTTGAAAATCTTAAAGTGGCTTGGGGCAGGGGCGATCGGCTTGAGTTGTGCGATGAGTCTGTACGTTCTTTGTAGTTTTCTGATGTATGGCGTTAAAGTTCCTGGCTTTGCTTTTATCGCGCTGTCTTTTTTATTTTTCTCCGGAGTACAGATTTTCTTTTTGGGGGTTATGGCAGAATACATTTTACGGATTTATTATAACTCATTTCACAAAGCCCCTTTTATCATTGCGGATGAGGTTTAAATCAGGATGAATGCAAAAATGAGGCTTTTCCTGGGAAAGTATGAGAGCTTTCTATCTTGGGGTTTGTAGGGTATAAAATCCATATGGGTCGTTTATTAAATCTCGTCACGCCACTCCACAAGGCCACAGCGCGTAAATACCTTGATCGGATGGTTGATGACAAAGTCCACTGTATGCTCAAGGCCAAGGAGTATGAAGGGGATTACTGGGATGGGGACCGGCGCTATGGATATGGTGGCTACAAGTTTCTCCCAGGACGCTGGAAACCTGTAGCGGAAGGGTTGATTAAGACCTATGGGCTCAAGGCCGGTTCCAAAGTTCTCGACGTGGGGTGTGGGAAAGGCTTTCTTCTTTATGAGCTGCTTCAACTAGAGCCAAAACTTGAGGTGGTTGGTTTCGATGTCTCCAATCACGGCTTGGCCAACGCCCATCCCGATGTGAAGGGAAAATTGTTTAAATACCGCGCTCAAGATCGCTATCCTTTTGGGGATAAGTCTTTCGATCTCGTGATTTCGCTGGGCTGTTTTCATAATCTCCGACTCTTTGAATTGGCCACAGCTCTATCGGAGGTGGAGCGGGTGGGTAAGCAGGGCTACATCATGCTCGAGAGTTACCGAAATGAACTAGAGCAGTTCAATCTCCAGTGCTGGGCCCTGACCTGTGAATCCTTCTTTGATACAGCCGAGTGGATCTGGCTCTACCGGCATTTCGGATATACGGGCGATTACGAATTCATCTATTTCGAGTGAAAGCCGCCGTTCTCGTTCAGACGAAACAGCCGCTCGAGGTTGTTGAGCTTCGAATGCCGGAGCAACTTTCCTTCGGTCAGGTACATGTCAAGGTTCACTACAGCGGAATATGTGGGGCTCAAATCAACGAAATCGAAGGCGCCAAGGGGCCTGACAAGTTTCTTCCCCATCTGCTAGGACATGAAGGTTCGGGGATAGTAGTCAGAATAGGCCCCGGAGTAAAAACCGTCCAACCAGGGGATCACGTCGTGCTGCACTGGAGGCCCAGCTCGGGACTGCAGGCCGAACCGGCTAAGTATGATTGGAACGGTAAAACGGTGAATGCTGGGTGGGTGACAACTTTCAATGATGAGGCGGTTATTTCTGAAAATCGACTAACAGTAATTCCAAAAGACTTTGATTTAAAGCTGGCTCCACTATTTGGGTGTGCGGTCACCACGGCGGTGGGAGTGGTGAACAACGATGCCCAGATCAAAATCGGTCAAAGTGTGGTCATTTTCGGGGTGGGAGGGGTGGGACTGAACATTGCGCAGGCCGCAGAGATGGTGTCCGCCTATCCAATTATCGGGGTAGATATTGTGGAAGCCAAAGTAGAAATGGCTAAAAAATGGGGTGTAACCCATAGGTTTAACTCGAAAGCACAGCCTGATTATTTGGAAAAGATTAAAGCACTACTTGGGGCTCAGGGTGCAGACGTGGTTGTGGACACCACCGGGAATGCCCGAGTGATTGAGACCGCATATGAGCTAACCCATCCCGACGGCAAAACCATCCTAGTGGGTGTTCCACGGAAGGGAGATAACGTGAATATTTACACCTTGCCCCTTCACTTTAAAAAAGTTCTTAAGGGTTCCCACGGAGGCAGTTCAGTTCCCGATGTGGAAATTCCACGATTCATCCGGCTTATGAGACAGGGAAAAATGAAATTGGATGGCCTGTTCACCCATGAGTTCCCGCTGGACAGAATCAATCTTGCGTTAGAGGCCATCCGGACGGGAGAAGCGGGAAGAGTTCTTATAAAATTATAAAAAAACAAGGAAAGTTTATCGCGCAAACTTATTATTGCTTTCGTAAAATGACAAAGGAATCAACAGACTTAACATGTTATGTGGCGTGCTACAATGAAGAGAACCATATTCACGCAACGCTAAATAATCTTGTACAGGCTCTAAAAGCCAACCACATCAATTTTGAAATAATAGTAGTCGACGATGCCAGCACAGACAGCTCGGCAAAGTGTGTAGAAACGTGGATTAAAGAAAATCCAACCGAAAGGATCCGTTTTGTCAAAAGAGGAAAAAATGTGGGATTGGCACGGAACTTTGTTCGGGCACTGCACATTAGCTCGGGAAGATACTTCCGATTAATATGTGGAGACGATGTTGAACCGTTTGAAGCCCTAAATAAAATCTTTTCGAATATTGGTAAAAAAGATCTGATAATTCCATACCACATAAAGTGCCCAGGCAAAACATTCCTCCGAAGGGGAATATCCTGGCTGTATACTCGTCTTGTTAATATCCTTTCAGGAAACAAAATAAAATATTACAATGGGCTAACGGTGGCTAAGAGAGACGACTTTATTGAATATTGCCGCCCAAAGCTCGGCTTTAGTTTTCAGGCGGACTTTATTTGCCAAAGTCTTGCCCTAGGCAGGACGTATAGTGAGGTTGGAGTGGAGACAGTCGAACGGAGGCATGGAATATCAACAGCTTTAACACGGCAAAACATGCTTGGAGCAATGCATCTATTTCGAAGAATAATAAAAAGAAGGCTGATGACACTCAAATGAAAACCAAAGAAAAACAGTACCAGTTTCTTCTTTCGGTAAAAAAACAAGAAAGCCTTGGATTGATGAGTCAGCAGGTTTGGAGGGAGGATCCTCGGCGACTGGTCTTCCTTCTTAGTCGATACAAGTTTATAGCCAAAATGCTAAGCGGACTGAAGAGTGTTTTGGAAGTGGGGTGCGCGGATGGCTTTGGATCTCGCATCGTCCGACAAGAAGTCGGGAGCCTCCTGGCTACCGATTTCGACCCAATATTTATCCGAGATGCAAAAAAGAGGCCACAAGGCAAATGGTCTATTCAGTTCAAGATTCACGATATGTTAAAAAGTCCTGTGCATGGCTCATTTCAAGCAGTTTACTCTTGTGATGTTCTCGAACATATCCATGCGAAAAATGAGGAAAGGTTTTTAAAGAACATGGCAAAGTCGATTCAAAAAGACGGGGTGTGCATTGTTGGCACTCCATCACTTGAATCACAAGCTTACGCATCTCCACCAAGTTTAGAAGGTCACGTAAACTGCAAAACGGCTCATGAACTAAAGGAACTGATGAAAAAGTTCTTCGAAAATGTATTCATCTTCTCCATGAATGACGAAATTGTTCATACTGGGTTTTATCCGATGGCCCACTACTTATTCGCGCTTGGCTGTGGCGTTCGGAGCAGGGAAAAACATGAATGAAAATCATGATTATTGGGAAAAGCAGTTGCATTGGAAGTGCGATTACAGATTTAGCTATCGAAGAAGGGATGGAGGTCACTTTCACCAGCCGAGAGGAAGAGAGCTCACCTTGTTATCTTGATTTAGCCTCCATCAAAGATGATTGGGTTCCGCCTACAAATGTAGATATGGTCATTCTTTGTGCTGCAGCAACATCTATGAAATGGTGCGAAACAAACTCCTTGGAGAGTTGGAAAATTAACGCCGAAGCACCAGGAACTATCGCCCAAGCTATTCAAAAGCAGAAAAAGAAAATGATATTTCTATCTAGCGAGCAGGTTTTTAGCGGGACGATCCTTAGGCCGTCCGTAAAGACACCTAAAAACCCGCAATCGGCTTATGGGAAGCAAAAAGCACAGGCAGAAGAACTTGTCCAAGCGAATCTAACAAATTCAGCTATCGTAAGGCTAACAAAAGTTGTTCATCCAAAGTTACGTCTTTTCTGCGACTGGAGCGCCCGGTTAGCCAAAAACCAAACGATCGAAGCATATAAAGACCTGCTATTTTGTCCTATTTCCTTGGAATATGTGGCTCAAAATATTATCCATTTGATCAAAGAATTCAAAAAGGGGACTTATCACCTTTCTGGTGATTGTGAAATCTCCTATCAAACAGCTGCTAAGTGGATGGCGGATGCTAAAGGTGTTACATCGGAGCTGGTCAAAGGAGTTGCATCACCCAAGGAGATTCAGCGCTCTCACTCTTTACTCGAGCCGCATCTTCCGAGCGATAGGGTTGGTTCTCCCAAAAACGCTAAGGATACTTTGACAAAAGTATTTAAAGAAATGAACTCATGAAAGTAATTTCCTGCCATAGTTGTGGATCAGAAAAAATAAAGACGCACTCGAGATTTAAAAATTTCTACCGTGTCTCATCGGATTGTAAGCCTTGGTCCCCTGGCGGCAATCTTGCAACCTGCTTTTCTTGCGGCCTGACACAGGCGACCACAGATAACAAATGGCTTAAAGAAATAAAAAAAATATACGCGAAGTACTCCATCTATTATCAAGGAATGGGCGAGGAACAGAAGGTATTTGATGTGCAAACTGGTGCCTATAAAGCGAGATCAGAATGGATCCTCGATCAAATATTGGCGAAATGGAAGCTAAAGCGAAGAGGCAAAGCTTTAGACATAGGCTGTGGGAATGGAGCATTCTTAAAAGCGATGGGGGCGAGGCTCCCTCATTGGAATCTTTATGGGACGGAGTATAACAAGAAATATAAGAACCTTGTCGAAAAGCTCCCCCGTGTACGCAAAGTATTTATTGGAGATCTAAAAGCAATTCATCACAAATATGAATTAATATCGCTCATTCATGTTCTTGAACATATTGTTCAGCCGGAAAACTTTCTTAATCAAATTCAACGAATGCTAGCTCCTAATGGATTACTGTTTCTTCAAGTTCCATTTCATAAAAAAAACCCCTTTGAGCTTTTAACCATCGATCATGCAAGCCACTTTTCCATTAGCTCGATCCGAAGGCTTTTAAATCGGAGCGGTTTTAGGGTCGTATTCATTTCTCCTCATTGGGTGAAAAAGGAAATTAGCTTACTTGCGGTTCCTGATCTGCGGTCGATATCCGGCAGGCGCGCAAAAAATGGAAAAAACGAATATGAAAAAGTTGAGGCAAGCCTTAAATGGTTGGAGAAAACGGCTGAAAAACTAGACGAAATAGCAAAGGAACCTATAAAACTCGGCATATTTGGTACGTCGATAGCAGCAACCTGGTTGGTTGCGGGGCTTAAAAGAAAGCCTGATTTTTATGTGGACGAGGATCCGGCCCGAATCGGGGCGCTTTTCCAAGGCAAGAGGATTGTCTCCCCGCGGAATATTCAAAAAGGGGCCCATATCTTTCTGGCGCAACCACCTGCGTTATCAAAGCGGATTCGGAGGCGGATATTTAATAAAGACAACACCTATCATTTACCGGCCGCGTAGTTAAGGAGGGAAAGTTCATCATATGAATACGAAAAAACAGAAGGGAAAAGGCAGAGCTTTTTTAGATTTTTACGCACAAGCCGGATTTACCCCTACCCGCCAGAAAAAGTGGGATAAGAAAACTCACTTTTGCATAAGAAAAAATCTCTACCAGCAATTAGGTGTTTCCTCATCCGATTTCAAGGGGCGGTCAATTTTGGAAATTGGTCCCGGGAATGGGCATAATGCATTGTACTGGGCATCCCTTCGCCCTAAGAAAGGCGCGCTCCTCGACGGGACATTGACAAGTCTTCAAGACACCAAGAATCTCTTGCGAGCAAATTACCCAAGATCGCAGTTTACGTACATCTTGCAGGATTTAAACCAATTTAGAAAAGGAGAGGAATATGATGTGGTAATTTGCGAGGGCACAATACCTTTCCAGCATAACCCTGTGAGATTCTTTAAAAAAATAATGAAACTGGTCAGGCCAGGAGGATTGATGATTGTTACATGTGTAGATTCTGTTGGGGTGCTCGCAGATATCTTGAGAAAGTTCAGAGGTCAGTGGCTAGCTTTAAATGCGAAAAGTATTCCTGAAAAAATTTCTATTTTAAAAAAAGAGTTTCACAAGGACTTGCAAATGTTGTCAGGAATGACGCGGCGGGTGGAAGATTGGGTCGTAGATCAAATTATACACCCGTGGGTAGGCAGACTATTTTCTATTGAGAATGCACTGGATTGCGTGGGCAAACAGTTCACAGTCCGAGGAACCTCCCCAAGCTTTATCCAAGATTGGCGCTGGCATAAACAAATACCGATCAAGAGACCAGATTTTAATCAAAATGCCTTAAGATGTTATTATAAAAATATATTTAGCTTTCTAGATCATAAAAACTCACATACCCGCTCCTCAACGGCAGATGGAAAAGCCTTGCTCAGCATTTGTGATTCAATTTTTCAAGATGTCGTTACTGGGATTCCTTCGCAAAGAAAGGCGCAAACAATTTCCATAAAACTAAAAAAGATATGCAAACTGCTTCCTCCAGATGCCAGAACAATAAGATTAGCTCTAAATGAATTTAGCAAAGAGAATATCAAGGCGGATCAAGCGACGCTAAAGCACTTCCGTTCTTTGTGGGGCCGAGGACAGCAATATATTGCCTTTAACAAAGAGGTGGAATGAGACAAATTTTCAGAAAAATATGCGAGTCGCTGCTGATTCAGTACAAGAAAAACACAAGCAGTCGGCGTTTTGAATCACCCAGCTATCTGATTGTATCCGCAGTGGTGGCAATTGTATGTTTTCTTTTTTTCAGCAAGGGATTCTGTCCATTTCCAGATGCCAAAAGTCTTCGTTGGATATTTCCAGCCTTATTAGTTCTTGAGATAATTCAAGGCCTTTACAAAAATCAAATCGGACTTTCATACAGGTTGAGGGCAATAGCACGTTTGATTTTGCTTCTAATAAGTCTTATTTATCTTTCTAGGGTTAGCCCGCGCTTTTATCAAACCGACCCAATCGGGACCCTCTTTACTGGATACTTTTCGTGGCTTTTTCTTTTGGACCGCTTTGCACTGTATTTAAGCATACTGACCTCTTTTCACTGCGTAGGCACCTTGATGTCATCATCATTTTGGAGGGGAAACAATTTATTACCTACCCTTCTTTCAATATTTGTAGGGACTGCAATCGTCTACTTTGCGGTTTACGCCGCCCTCGCCCTGCATCTGGAGGCATTTCTAGCAGCCAAGTGCATCCTGCTATTGGCTTTAGGTATCAATGTACTTTATGAAAGTACAAAATTAATCAGGAAAAGCCCTGAACTAGTTCGTAAATGTTGCAATCTGAGTGTCATTCCATTTGTTGTCTACGTTTTTTTCATTGTGGCAGCAATCGATGTTTTTCTAGGAAAGATTGTGAACCCTTTTCACCGCGATGGGGACGTTTGGTTGCATTATCTGCCGTATTACCTTGAAGTATTTCAAAAGCAATCCTGGGGTCCGGGGGAACTTTGGTATCACTTTTATTGCTCCAAGGGGGCAATTCTGCAATTCTTGACTCTTTACTTCTCGGGGGGTGACATTTACAGCCTTCGAATATTCCAGTTCCTATTCTTTTTATTAAGTTGTTTCTTTTTGCTAAATCAACTGCCTAAAAAATCTCAAAAGATAATTTTCTCGGTCGCTTTGATGTTGGTTATGCAGTTAATAAAAGCGTCAGACACATGGGGATTCTTTGGGAAAAGTCATGAAGTTGTTTTTGCATGCATACTTGTAATCATGGGTAGTCTTGCTGGTTATGGCGCCCAAAAAAATATAAAAGCAAACTGCTTTTTAATAATCGCTTTTTCAGGTATGATTGGAATGCTTACCCCGCCCTTATCTGTGCCTTTATTTTGTTCATTAGTCACATTATCGTTTCTCTCGTCTTCGGAAATGATGAGTCAGAAGCGGACACTTCAAATCGCTGCGTTTTTCGTCGCGATACAATTCATAGGTCAAATTGTTTATAATCAGTGGACAACGGGATTGATGATGGAGACACCAATTCGATTGGCATGGGCCCTGTCAAATCCTCAAAAGATTCACGACTTCTTTGATCCTTATCTTGTCCAATATCTGATTCTCGGGACAAGCAGTGGCGTTGGGGCGGTTTCACTATCAAACTTATTTTCTTCACTTGGGTCGGTCTTTAGCCTTTTAAAGATTACTGACTTTATTAAAGTGTGTGGGCCCGCCTTGCTTGTATTTATCCTTTTTCTGACGCCATACTATTTAGTATCGTTTCTTAAAACCAGAATCAAATTTTCGCCGACTGTTACGTTTCTCATTATATTAATCTCTTTTACATCAACCTTCGGGCTTCTTACGGGTCAGGCAACGTCATTAGGTAGAATTCTGTCATTTGCCTCTTTAGGAATATGCCTATTTATATCTTCTGGAGTACTATTCTTTCTTGCGAAGATTAGCTTTAAGAAAAGAACAGGAATAAAACTTCTGCCAGCTGTGCTCGTTTATTTTATGTTTTTGCATTTTGCAATTTACACCGACCTCTCGTTCAGCAGTAAAACAAGCGATGTCTTAAGATGGCTATCTGGAAAGACGCTCTCTTGGGAGCTTTCTAAAAGAATAAACCCTGCGGCGATGTCGTGGATGAAGTTAAAAAACATGCTTCCACCTTCTGACAAAATATTATGTTTATCTATTATCACTGGGCCTGAGAACGTGACTCAGGGAAACTATGTTAAAAGTGAGGTATCGCACAGCTTTGGGCCCGATTGGGCGAAAATGGTTTTTGGGGCCCCAGAAGAAGCTCAATCAGTTTTAGATAAATACAATATACAATATATTGCGGTCGAAAAATACGCATTTTCTTTTGGTGCTTTCCCATTTTCTAAATACATTACCTCTTGGATCATGTCCGATGAAAAAAAAGATATTGTTTACGAGGATGATTACCTTTTGTGCGTAAAAGCGCGATTGACAAGGGATATTCAATACAAAACCAAAAACCTAACAAAGGCAATAAATGCGCCAAGATACATGAGCGAGTACATAATGAGTATGCAAAGACCTGAATACAGACCGGCAACTGTTAAAATGGAAACATTAAGAAATGTGATGTTTCAGATTTGGACCGCAAACAGCGGAAGCGTGCCGATTCATCTTCCGGAAGAACTTCCCAAAGACATGGGATGGCAGTAGCAAACTTCCCTTGCTTAAATTGAAGATACTTTAATGAAGTTTTCATTTTTCGGGTCTGTAAGAAATGACTGGGGGTATGTAAGGAAACTACTCAATACGATCGAATCGATTTTCTGGTTCGCATCCAAAGAGATTGTTCTCATCGACGACTGTAGCCGCACAGAAGAAATCGAGCATGCCCGCTCTCTAGAGAAAGAAAACCTTCACCTTTCAATTGTATATAATTCACAGCATCAGGGCATTGTTCCGTGCTTAAATCAAGCCATAGACAGGCTTTCCGGTGATATTTCCTTGCCGATTGCTGCGGATATGGAGTACGTATCAGGAGCTCTCCCGTTGGTTCTCTTATATGCTTTTGAAGTGATCAGAACTGATTTCTTTTTCGCAAAAGCACATCACGTTTATCAAGAATCGAACAAGACAGTTGGAATCACCGGATGGTCAGCAAAAAAAGGTGTACAACCGAAAAACAAAGCTGTTGAGAACTTTATTTCAGGCCAAACGCGTCCCTCGGGGTCTGCTGTAGCATTTCGGACGCAACTTTTTAAGCAATATAGATATGACAAGAACCTCGCATCTCTTTCAGATTTTTATTTAAACAACTTAATGATCATTAAGCATAAATCATTTTATTATGGGAAAGTAGTCAGCAAGACACTCGAACGGAAGGCCTCTTACTCAAACTCGTTCAATCAAGAGCAGTCATTGGCTCTGATTGAAAAAACAGTTGTTAAATTCGAGTCTGATGGCGTCATCTTATCGGACGCACAAAAGAAACAGTATCGCGAGCATGAGAAAAGTCAGTGGCAACATTGAGGACACGGAGTGGGGCCCCCTCAGGTGCTGGAGGGTTCAAGAGGTTTGTAAACCACCTGCGATGTAGGATCATCGTAGAAGCAAGAAAAGCAGGGAGTAAGCTCAATATACCGATTCGTGGACCTGTTGGGCTTGATCAAGAGTCCGACCAGGTGTCGAAGGAAGTGGATCAGGAGAGGGAGGTTTCCTTTACACTCCTGCCTAAATTGTTATCTAAAAAGCATCCTTTATTTGCAAAAACATCGATATTATTCCAGCGAACATGGGTGCGGGAACTGGAGAATAGCATTGTATTTGGTCCCACTATTGGGGTGGTGAGCGCTGATAACCTGTTAATTTCAAGCGTGTCTATCGAATGGTCTTGTTCGCCAGAGCGGCATTGGACATTCAGAAAACTGAGATTGCCACATACAACTCGATTGTTCGGACGTTCCCTGATTCTGGCTAGTACGGGGGGAGATTCCTACTTTCACTGGATGACAGATGTTCTGCCAAGAGTTCGCTTAGCAAAAAAGGCAGGGTATGAAGTAGATTTCTTTGAACACTTCATAGTCAATGATGTAAAAGCTGAATATCAGAAAGAAACGTTAAGTTATTTAAAAATTCCATCTAACAAGCTTCGAAAAATCCCAGCAAACTCAAATGGTTATCTTTGCGAAAAAGCAGTCTTGCCAAGCCTCCCATCTTTTCCTGGTGTGGTCCCCCCTGAAACCATCCAATATCTAAGATCGATCGTCCCCGAAACCTCTTTTCAAGCAGGTGCAAAACTTTATATCGACCGAGGCAAATCCAAGCGGCGAAAAATACCTGAAGAAGAACGAATTATAGATTGGTTAAAAACGCAGGGGTTCGAGATTATAGATTGCGGAAAGATAAGTATAAAAGATCAAGCAGCCGCCTTTGCTCATGCTGAGCTGATCGTTGCTCCACACGGAGGGGCGTTAACAAATCTGATATTCTGTCGTCCGGGGACAAAAATAGTTGAATTGTTAAGCTCGGAATATCCTAATCCATGTTATAGAAACCTATGTGGGGTAGCGAAGCTTCCGTATATTGGGATCATCGGCAATAGTCAAAAGTCTAAAACTACCAGTGATCTAAGTGACTCCTCGGGGCCCATTGAAACTACGCTTGAGGATATTAAGAAAGCCTTTGAGCAGATGTCGCTGGGTTGAACAGAGGAATGCTTAAAAATAAACTATATGGATAAAAGGAAATTAAGTTTGAATAAAGTGCCGGTTGCGATTTTTATCTATAAACGTCCAGAGTTAGTCAAAAGCTTGATTAATGCGATAAGCGGATATCAACCATGTAAGTTATACATTGTGGCAGATGGGCCAAAATTGGAGGGTGGGCAGCCAGAGTCCCAATTATGCGCAGAAGCCCGTCGTTTGGCTGAAGTTGGTGTAAACTGGCCGTGTGAGGTGAAAAGAGTGTATGCCCCTAGCAATATGGGTTTGAGAGTTCGCTTGGAAAGTGGTTTGGATGAGGTCTTCTTCAATGAAACTGAGGCTATTCTTCTTGAAGAGGATTGCCATCCCATGCCGGATTTCTTTCCTTTTTGTCAGGAAATGCTCCAACGGTATCACAACAATGAAAGAATAGGTGGAATCTCTGGCAGTTGCTTTTTAAGTAAAAAGATAGACCTACAGTCCAGTTACTACTTTTCGCGGTATCTTCATATCTGGGGATGGGGAACGTGGGCGCGGGCTTGGCAAGCCTATCGATCTAGGAAATGGACGTGGCCGGATGGGGGGTTTCAGCACTATTTTCCAGATTCCAGCAAAGCTGAAATCGATTACTGGAATAAAATCTACGACAGATTCAAATCGGGCCAGTTAGAAACATGGGATTATCCGTGGATGTCTTATTTGTGGGAAAAAAATATGGCTTCCATAACACCCGCTGAAAATCTTGTATGGAATTCCGGTTTTGGGCCGGAGGCAACGAATACGAAAGATAAAACCATGGAAGCACAAATTGAAAGAAAAGGTCGCCTTCCCCCGCCCTACCATGGCCCAGAGGGATGCGAAAAGAGTGCAACCCTGGATCAGGAAACTTTTAGTGATCATTTTCTGAGGTCTCAGGGGAAGATTGGGCTTTGGAAAAGACTTAACAGGTCGATTTCTAGGCGACTGCACATTCTTCAGGAAATCAGAGACATTTAGGGCATTCGTCATAATGTTTCCTGCTAAATATATAAATTTATAAGACCTGAACTTTATTTTAAGAAGGCGTGGTAAATATGAATCATAAGTGTAAAATTGGAATTACTGGGGCACGAGGGAGGTTTGCGCCTATTGTGGCTGAATACCTCCGAGGAAAGGGTGTCGAAGTAACTACCTTTTCTAGAAAAAGTTGTGCCCAGCATAAAGGCTTGGCAACACTTCTGGATCCAGCGGTATTATCTCAGTTTGATGTGATTCTACATTTCGGCTGGGGGACAGTCCCAAAAGACTCAGAGGAAAAACAAGGAACAGAATGGCAAAAAGACCTCCCATTTATTTCCAAGCTGCTGCAGGCCTTAGGCCAGATCGCTGAAAAGCATCGGCCTTATTTGATCTTTTCCTCGACTGGGGCTGTTTACGGTGAGTGTGGAAACGAACCAGCGGTTGAAGGGATGGCTTTAGCCCCCAAAAGTTACTATGCGGCTGGTAAAGTAGCTGCTGAAGACCTTCTACAGCAACACTCCGCACATGGGCTGGGAAAGGTTGCAATTTTGCGAATCTCTAACCTCTATGGGGCTCAAGGGGTCAGTAAGGTGCCCCAGGGTGTGATGGCAAAACTGTCGGAATGTTTTCATAAAAATACCCAACCCACAATTTGGGGGGATGGTACGGCAACGAAAGATTATCTTCATGTGGATGACTTTTGTGAGGCGGTATATCGGGTTCTTGCGGAACGGCTTGAAGGAGTATGGAACCTGTGCACAGGAACATCCCATTCGCTTCTGGAAGTTTTATCCATTTTCTCAAAACATCTGAAATGGAATCCTGATTGCGTATTTCTTCCTCATCCCTCATGGGACGTTGAGAAAACGAATTTAAGCTCTCAAAAACTAACTACTGCAACACGCTGGTTTCCGAAAATAGAATTAGAGCAAGGGATACAGGAATATCTGTCTACTTCAGCAGGGGGTCATCGTAAAGGGAAGATAGCTTAGCTGTCCTTTTTCCACTTCTGGTTGGTGGCAAAAATATTCACCTGTAAGTCCATTCCCTCATTGGTCTCGAGCTTCTCGTAGGGTCTTTTGGGGAGAAACTGAGACTGAATCCAGTAGCGAAAGCCTGAATTAGATAGGGTGTGGAGAGTTTGATCCAAGTCTTGTGGGCGACCGGCGAAAGAGTGGTGCTCAATGAAGAGATAGTGAATCTTATGGAGGTGAAGGGAGGATGTCAGAACCTCTGTTTCTGCGCCTTCCAGGTCCAGTTTAACAAAGTCGATGGGTTCCAACAAAAAATCATCCAAAGGCAGGCAATCTACTTCCACCGCTCCCGAAGAAGCAGAGAGAGGGACATCCAGACGGCCTGCATCTCCAGCATGAGAGAAAAACATTCTTCTGCTTCGTTGACCGGCCAAGGCGCAGTTTTTAAGTATTATCGTAGAGGGAGACGCCCATGCAAGATTGCGTTGCAATAGACTAAAGCACTCTGGGTCCGGTTCGATCGCAGTAATGAAGGCTTTTGGGTAAGCAGTAAGGAAGAAGAGAGAAGCAAGACCAAGATTAGCGCCGCCATCGAGAATTTTGACGACGCCGGTCGGGTGGGGGAAGCGATAAATCTCTCTTGTGAAGATCTCGTCCCAGCTCCAATAAAAGGATAAAGGGTCAGAAAAAGAAAAGGAGTGGCCACGCACCAAAGCTTTGCCCGGCGTGTGGCGAGGAACTTTTAGTAGCGACTTGGGCGGAGTATTGAAGTTTTTGGATTGGGAAAGAAAACGCCAGATACGGTTGAAATGAAAAAAAAGGAATTCCATATACATTATATTGAACTCAAGCGAAAAACTTGAAAGAGCTAAAAAATAGAACAAACAGATCTGGGGTGGGTTGATTGCGACCGCTAAATTCTGAGCTTCAGGTTTTTCAATAAAGCGATAAACTATTTTAGATCAACTTGTTAGGAGTTTTTGTGTGAAGAAAAAAAATATTCTATTTGTGCAGGACCATCTGATCCTCGGAGGTGCGGCCAAAGCGGCATTACGAATGCGGTCAGTCTGCCAAGATCTTGGACATGAAACCCTTTCGATCCATGGGGATAAGGCCGAGTTGAATCAGTGGCCTAGCTACACAATCCATGGCAAGTCTGGCTTGGTGGGGAAACTATGGGAAAGGCTATTTGGCGAAGTCCCAGGGGATCAACTTCGGAAAGTCCGTGCAATAACCGGGTTGCGACAATTTCTGCAAAGGAACCCTCAGGATCTTATCTGGTTCCAGAATATCGCGGGGGCAGAGAAATGGGGTTGGTCCTGCAACTGGATTCGTGAAGCTGTTAATCATGCCCCGGTCATAATCACCATGCATGACATGTTTTATCTTGGAGTGAAGGAGTCCTATGTGTGGGATCAACCCGTAGAACCAACTAAATTTGCGGGATTGGAGATGAAGGAGCTGAAGGATTTGATCCAAGCAAAAAAGCTATTCGTCAATGCACCTTCAGACTGGTTGCGTGAAGTGGCTATGAGTCTTTACGGAATTGATGCCGGCAAAATGCTTGTTCCCCTATTGCCTGAGCAGTTTGCTCAAACGTTAAAAACGAAAGAGATGAAAGAGCCTACGACCTACCTGGTGGGGGCGGACAATCTTGCCGATGAAAGGAAAAATATACTCCCAGCCCTCCGATTGATCCATGGAAGCGGCCTTCTGCAAAAAACAAATTCACAAGTCCTTTGTCTTGGGAGAAATCTTCCTGGAGACCTTTGCTCGGATCGGATCATCTCCTTGGGGCATGTGGAGAATCCCGAAGCCTACCGGAAGCTCTTTGATCGGGTTCATTTTCTGTTTCATCCGTCGCTGATCGATAATTTCCCGTTGATCATTCAGGATAGTCTTGCCTTGGGCTGCCCCGTAGTGGCCCTTGACCGGGGTGGAGTGGACGAATCGGTTCGCAACGGGATTACGGGCAGTCTGCTGCCAGAAATGACAAGGGAAACACTCGAGAAGGTATTTGTAGAGAATGCAAAGATGTCCCCCGAGTCTTATGGTCGGCTTTCCCAAAGCTGTTTGGACTTTGCGCAAACAAACTACAGCGAGGAAAGCTTGAAGCCGGTCTATGCGAATTACCTTTCAGGGGTCTGTCTGAACTGAGTTCTGCACGCCGAGTTACTCCCCGGGCAATTTATTTCTCTTCGCCAGGCGCCACTTCGTAAGTCCAAAAAACCAGCGTCGCTGAGTAACAGGTCTTTGAGGGTTTCGAAAAATCCGATCAAAGAAGGAGAGTAACGTGTTCATGTCGTAGGCCGAATTAGGAACATTCTCATAAAAGGGTGAGGCTTGAATGTATTTGGCGTAGAGTTCCGGGGTGTCGTCAACATGCAGGACGTACTCAGCAAGTTCATGGTCGGAGGAGAAATCGTCTCGG
>Ga0214921_10003657_pt1 | contig 23341 bp, 23 predicted proteins | sample LL1505_MetaG_FD_177992 | JGI IMG/M metagenome (GOLD analysis project Ga0214921, IMG submission 177992) | Freshwater microbial communities from Lake Lanier, Atlanta, Georgia, United States - LL-1505 | ecosystem: Environmental > Aquatic > Freshwater > Lake | place: USA: Georgia | collected... | reverse complement strand
CGTCGCCCAAAGCGTGCTGAAGTTCCAATCACTTGTGAAGTTCAGCTTGTGGTTGAGTATTACGCTGCTCGCTAGTAGATAAGGCTCATGTTCATGAATGGTGCAGATCTAGCGTCTCTACTTTGTGCTGGTGCATTCGTAGTTTTGGTAGCAGCAATTGTTATCGTGCTCGTAAAGCTAGCCAAACTGGTTGATGTTGCATCTGCAACCATTCGTGAAACAGGCGACAGCCTAGTTCCTCTATTAGACGAACTAACCGAAGCAACTGCTTCAACTAACAAACAGCTTGAGAAAATCGATGTCATCACTGACAGCGTTGTTGAAACAACAACTAATCTGTCGAGTTTGATCTCAACTCTCACAGACACAATCGGTGGCCCGCTTCTAAGAGTTGGCGAAATCATTCGCGGTGTTTCAGGTCTTCTAGGCAAGAAGAAGTAATTCGATGCGCAAATCCACTTTCCTTATTGCTGGAATTGCGCTTGGTGTTTTTATCTCCAAGCAAATCGAAACTAATCCTGAAACTAAGAAGACACTTCAGGAAGCAGCTGGCAAAGTGAAGAACTTTGCGCACGCTGTTAGCACTGGGTACCGTGAGCAAGAGGCGAAGACTGCACCTGCTAAGAAGCCTGCAACTAGAACAGCAAAGAAACCAGCAACCACAACTAAACGTACGAGGTAGAGATTGAAGACAGCAGAAATCCAAAGACGCTGGCTCAAGTTCTTTGAGAGTAAAGATCACGTCGTAGTTCCAAGCGCTTCGCTTATCAGCGAAGACCCATCACTTCTTTTCACCGTCGCTGGAATGGTGCCATTCATTCCATACATGACGGGTCTGATTCCTGCACCATACGCAAGAGCTACTAGCGTCCAGAAGTGTGTTAGAACCCTAGACATCGAAGAAGTCGGTAAGACAACGCGTCACGGCACTTTCTTCCAAATGAATGGAAATTTCTCTTTCGGTGATTATTTCAAGAAGGAAGCAATAGCTTTCGCGTGGGAGTTCCTGACTTCATCAACAGAAGCAGGTGGCCTAGGGCTTGATAAAGAACTTCTATGGGTAACTGTGTTCCAAGACGATGAAGAGTCAATCGGAATCTGGAAAGAAGTGGCTGACATTCCTCTTGAGAGAATCCAGAAGCGCGGCATGAAGGATAACTACTGGTCAACGGGTCAGCCTGGACCAGCTGGACCTTGTAGCGAGATTTACTACGACCGCGGACCTTCATACGGTATTGAAGGTGGCCCTGAAGCTGACGAAGACCGATACATCGAGATCTGGAACCTTGTGTTCATGCAGTACGAACGCGGTCAAGGTGGCGGCAAAGAAAACTTTGAGATTCTTGGTGAACTTCCAAAGAAGAACATTGACACAGGTATGGGTCTAGAGCGCGTTGCCTTCCTCATGCAAGGTGTTGAGAACCTTTATGAAATCGATCAGGTTCGCCCCGTCCTAGATCTTGCAGCTGAACTAGCAGGCAAAACCTACGGCGCAGATGAGAACGACGACGTTCGCCTAAGAGTTGTCGCAGACCACGTTCGCAGTGCGCTGATGCTTATCTCCGATGGAGTAAGCCCTGGCAACGATGGCCGAGGCTACGTGCTGAGACGTCTCCTTCGTAGAACTGTTCGAGCAATGAGACTTCTAGGAGTAAACGAACCAGTATTTTCAAAGCTATTCCTAACTTCTAAAGACGCGATGGTGGATGCATATCCGGATCTTGAAGATCAGTATTCAAGAATTGACGCAACCGTTAGAGCAGAGGAAGAAGCATTCCTTAGAACTCTAGTTTCTGGAACATCAGTACTTGATTCAGCAATTGAGGCTGCAAAGAGCGGCGGTAGGAGTGAACTAGATGGTGCAACATCATTCTTGCTTCACGACACCTATGGTTTCCCAATTGATCTAACAGTTGAAATTGCAGAAGAGTCTGGGTTATCTGTTGATCGTGATTCATTCACTTCACTGATGCTTGAGCAAAAGACTAGAGCTAAAGCTGATGCCAAACTCAAGAAGTCAGGTGCTACAGATCTAAGTGTCTATGGCGAGTTTAGAACTCTAGGACTCACAAGATTTGCTGGCTACGATTCTCTCGAAGCCGAAGGTAAAGTTCTAGGAATTATTAGCGACGGTAACTCAGTACCAAAAGCACAGGCTGGTTCTGTAGTCGAGGTAATTCTTGATGAAACAAGTTTCTACGCTGAGTCCGGTGGTCAAGCTGCAGATGCTGGTTTGATTGTTGGTAACGGTTTCGAACTTGAAGTGTTAGATGTCCAGAAACCTGTTAAGGGTTTGATATCTCACAAGGTTCTTGTTAAATCAGGTGGAGTTGAGCTAGAGAACATCGTTCGCACAAACGTTGATGCTAACTGGCGTCTAGGTGCAGCTCAGTCGCACTCAGGTACTCACGTCGTTCACGCAGCTCTTAGACAAGTTCTAGGACCAACAGCTTTGCAGTCAGGTTCATACAACAAGCCTGGTTACCTTCGACTTGACTTCTCTTGGAACGCTGCTCTCTCTCCTGAAACTCGTTCTGAGATCGAAGAGATAAGCAACATCGCTATCAGATCTGATCTTGCGGTTAGTGCTCAATTTATGTCACTCCCTGAAGCTAAAACCTGGGGCGCAGTTGCACTCTTTGGTGAAACATATGACGAGAGCGTTCGCGTTGTTCAAATCGGTGGCCCTTGGTCTAGAGAGCTCTGTGGTGGAACCCACGTTGCTCGAAGTTCTCAGATTGGTTTGGTTTCAATTACGAACGAATCTTCAGTTGGATCTGGTTCAAGAAGACTTGAAGCCCTCGTTGGCTTGGACGCTATTTCTTCCTTCAACCGTGACCGCCTACAGCTACAAGCGATAGCAGAAGCGCTGAAGAGTAACCCTACTAATGCAGCGGAGCGTATTGCTCAGTTCCTCCAAGAACTAAAGGACACCCAAAAGGAACTTGCCTCATTCCAAAGCGCTGCACTGAGTTCTAGAGTTCCCGAACTACTTGCCTCAGGTAAAGAACTAGGCAAAGCAACTTTGATTAGTGCAACTGTTGATCAGGTCTCAAGCGTTGAATCTCTTCGTGACCTAGCCATCAAGGTCAGAGACAACTCAAACGCAAGCGCAACAGTCATCGCCATCTTTGGCGTCGTTGATTCAAAGCCTGCCGTTGTGGTTGTTGCAAACGAACTTTCTCAGGCTAATGGTGTTAAGGCTGGGGAACTTGTAAAGACCGCAAGCCAGATTCTTGGTGGCGGCGGTGGAGGTAAATCTGACATCGCACAGGGCGGCGGAACTAACGCAGCGGAGATTCCTAACGCCGTCACGGCAATCGTTGAGAGCCTGAGCTAGTCCTTGCGCACTGGCCGAAGATTGGCAATAGATGTCGGCAAGGTTCGAGTCGGCTTAGCTATCTCAGACTTCCACGGCATTCTTGCCTCACCTCTGACAACTATCCCCAGAGAAGTTCTAGGCGAGAGCATCGAAGCAATCATTACTTCTGTTGAAGACTTCGAAGGGCTGCTCGAAATATATGTGGGCCTTCCTATCAACATGAAGGGAGAGATGACTTCATCTACTGATGATGCCATCCTCGTAGCCAACCAAATAGCAAACTCAACTTCCATTCCTGTTCGCCTTATTGACGAAAGACTTACAACATCACTAGCAAACCAGCAGCTTAGAAGTCTGGGAAAGTCCCAGAAAGACGCTAGAAGCACAATTGATCAGATGGCAGCAGTCGCAATCCTGGAATACGCTTTTCAAATAGAGGCAAATGGCAATAGCGCTCCAGGGATGTCTCTGGAGGAATGGAGAGAAGAGAATGACTGAGCAGTTTCAGAACTCATCTAGATCTCCAAAAAAGCCTAAGTTAGCAAGGTTACTGTTAACCCTTCTTCTAGTCGGTGGGCTTGTTGCCGGACTTGGATACGTAAACCGTTCATCTATCCGTGGGTTCATCGATAGCTTCTCAGAAGAAGAGTTCAGTGGTGAAGGTAATCGTTCCACAGAATTTACAGTCGCGAAAGGTGACACAGGTGAAACTGTAGCGAAGCATCTAGCCGAACAGGGAGTTACCAAGGATTACGCAACTACATTGCGTCACATAATCGCGGCCAACCCAACATTCTTTCCTGGCACATATTCGATTCCTCTTCAAATCAGTAGCGACAAAGCAATTGAATTACTGACGAACCCGACCAACATGCAAACCAACAAGGTGACTATTCCTGAAGGTTGGAGAGTCAAAGACATCATCGCAAGACTTTCTAAGGTAACTAGCATTAGCGTTGCTAAGTTCAAGGCCGAGGCTGAAGACCTATCGCAGTTCGATTTACCAAAGGCCGCTCCATCACTTGAGGGTTATCTTTTCCCAGCAACATACTCTTTTGATAAGTCATTGGATGCCAAGGGCATCCTGACAATCATGGTGAATCGTATGAAGCAAGAACTAGAACGCTATGGTGTTGCGAAGAAAGATTGGCACAAGACTCTTACCTTCGCCTCAATCGTTCAGCGTGAAGCTAGGTTGCCTGATGACTTCTACAAGGTCTCCCGCGTATTCAGGAACCGGTTGGATATCAACATGGCCTTGCAGTCCTGTGCAACGGCCTCTTATGGAGTAGGTGAGTTCTCAATCATCGTTACCAACAGGATCCTCAACGACGACAATCCATACAACACCTACAAATACCCAGGCTTGCCACTCGGCCCAATTGCTTCGCCAGGCTCAGTCGCGCTAGATGCAACATTGCACCCTGTTGATGGATCCTGGTTGTATTTCGTTACTTGGAATCTAAAGACAGGTGAGACCATCTTTAGTAACACCTACGCCGAGCACCAAGCTGGCATTGTGAAGTGGGATCAGTGGATGGCTGAGAATCCAGGTTGGGATGAGTAAGAAGTCATTTGCTGTTCTAGGAGATCCAATCTCACACAGCCTTAGCCCAATAATTCACGCTGCTGCATACAAGCACCTTAACCTTGATTACGACTACGAGGCCATCCAGGTTCCTGCTGGTTCTCTGGAGAAATTCATCAACGAGAGTGGATCGAAGTACTCCGGATTTTCGATCACTATGCCTCTGAAGGTTGAAGCTGCTGCTTTTGCAACATATTCAGAGTTACTTGGCACCGGAGTCTGCAACACGCTTGTGCGAAATGATGTCGGATTCTCTGGATACAACACAGACGTTTACGGTATTCAGATGGCTGCGAAGAGCGTTATTCGGAATCCGGTCAAGAGTGTCGCAATCCTAGGTTCTGGAGCAACTGCAAGGTCTGCGGTAGCTTCTGCGCTAGGAATTGTAGGAGTCACCAACATCTCGGTATTCGCACGAGACACTGATAAAGCTGCAGATCTCAAAGAGCTAGTGTCTGGGGATGAGGTATCCTTCGGATCAAGCCGCTTGAATGAATTCACCGGTGGATTTGACCTAACGATCAACACCCTTCCGGCTGGAACCGCTAACTCACTCAGTATTACCCCAAATCAGACAGGCTTCCTTCTATCAGCGGGATATTCAACAGTAGATTCTGACTTCAACAATCATTTCTTGAGTGACCATTTGATTGCTGGGACAGAGATGTTGATCTGGCAAGCGGTCCAGCAGGTCAAGCTTTTCGCGGGGCAGAACATCGATTTCACCGCCATTGACGAATCAGCACTGGTAGATGTTATGAGACAGGCTCTTTAGTAATAGCGCCTGAGATGTGCGAGAATAGTCAAATGTTACGTTGGCTAACCGCAGGTGAATCACATGGTCCACTACTGACCGCTGTCCTTGAGGGGCTTCCTGCTGGGGTTGAACTCACTACGGAAGACATCCAGGGTGCTTTAGCTAGAAGAAGACTTGGCTATGGACGTGGCGCTCGCATGAAGCTTGAGCAGGACCAAGCCACCATTACTGGAGGTGTCCGCCACGGATTAACAATGGGTGGACCAGTTGCGATAAACATTGCAAACACCGAATGGCCTAAGTGGTCACAGGTTATGTCAGCCGACCCTGTTGATGAATCAGAACTTACCGGTGCCAGAGCAGAGGCACTAACACGTCCAAGACCAGGACATGCAGATTTCACAGGAATGCAGAAGTATGGCTTCCTAGACAGCAGACCTGTACTAGAGCGTGCTTCGGCTCGTGAAACAGCAGCGAGAGTAGCCCTTGGTGAAGTTGCTTCGGCGTTCCTAAGAGCACTTGGAATCAAACTAGTCACTCACACTGTTGCTATTGGGAAGGTTTCCTCTCCAGCTGATATTGCTTTGCCAAGACCAGAAGATGTTGAACGCATCGATGAGGACCCGCTAAGAGCATTCAATGCTCAACTCAGTGCAGATATGATTGCCGAAGTTGATGCAGCACATAAAGATGGTGACACTCTAGGTGGCGTTGTTGAGGTTTTGGTGTATGGAATGCCGCCAGGTGTTGGTTCCTTTGTGCACTGGGATAGAAGACTGGACAGTCAGCTAGCTGGAGTACTAATGGGAATCCAAGCGATCAAGGGTGTTGAAGTGGGAGATGGCTTCGAAACTGCCCGTAGACGTGGCTCAGAAGCTCATGACGAGATCGCTGTTGCTGAGAGTGGTTTAGTTGAGAGACTAACTGACCGCGCTGGTGGAATAGAGGGCGGTATGAGTAACGGTGAAATCATCCGTGTGCGTGCTGCCATGAAACCAATCTCCACTGTTCCAAGAGCTTTGAAGACTATCGATGTTGCAACAGGTGAAGAAGCAAAGGCACACCACCAAAGATCAGATGTTTGTGCTGTTCCAGCAGCTGGAGTTGTTGCTGAGGCTATGGTTGCTCTAACTATCGCTAACTCAGTACTTGAAAAGTTTGGTGGAGATTCTGTTCAGGAAACTCTTCGCAACATGAACTCATACTTAGACAGCATTCCAGATACCTTGCGCTCAAACATCGCGCGCTAACGGCAAATGGATAGCAAGCCAATAGTTCTTATCGGCCCTATGGGGGTTGGTAAGTCAACAATTGGAAAGAAGTTAGCTAAGAAACTCGGACTCTCATTCGTTGACACCGACTTGATTATTATCAAAGAGCACGGACCTATTCCAGAGATATTCAAGGGCAAGGGCGAAGCGGTCTTTAGAAGCTATGAAGAGCTTGCAGTTGCAGAGGCTATGAAGTCTCAGCAGGTTATTGCAACCGGTGGTGGCGCTGTTCTAAGTGGTAAAAACCAGCGTGCCATCGAAAACGCCATAGTGATCTACCTTTCAACCAACGGCCTGCACATGAAATCACGACTTACTAACGGCAATCGTCCACTACTCGAAAACGGAATCAGTGACTGGAAGCGCATCTACGAGGAGCGCAAGCCTCTGTATGAACGCTTATGCGATTTCGAAATCGACTGCTCTGCGGCGAGTTTGTCGAAGACAATCACTGAAATTTGCACGAAACTTGAGGAATTATGAATTACGAAGTAATCAGAGCTGACGGTTCACCGGGCTACGACATCTATTTCGGTCGTGGGTTGTTAAATCAAGTTCCTGAGGCTCTGGGCTCAGGGGTAAAAAAGGTACTCATTGTTTATCCAGAAGCGCTTGAGACCAGTGCTGCAGTTATTGCCGAGACTCTAAGAGAAACCAGCAGAGAAGTTTGGCTATTTCCAGTTGCCGATGGTGAATCTGCAAAGACTGATCAGTGGCTTGGAGCGGCTTGGTCCTACCTAGGTCAAGCTGAGTTCTCACGTTCTGATGCTGTTATTGGTTTAGGCGGGGGAGCAACAACTGACTTAGCTGGTTTCATAGCTGCAACCTGGTTGCGAGGAATTGCGGTTGTCCATATTCCAACCACGTTATTGGCCATGGTTGATGCAGCTATTGGTGGCAAGACTGGAATCAATACTTTAGAAGGTAAAAACCTCGTTGGTGCTTTCCATGAACCCAAGGCAGTGATTGTCGATCTAGATTCACTTCAATCCCTGCCAAAGATCGAACTGATTTCAGGCTTTGGGGAGATAGTCAAGTACGGTTTTATTTCTGATTCACGCATTCTGGAACTAATCGAAGAAGATGTTGACGATGCACGTGACACCAAGTCTGAAAGATTTGCGGAACTTGTAAAGCGTTCAATTGCTATCAAGACAGAGGTTGTTGCTTCTGATTTCAAGGAGAGCTCAAGAAGAGAGATCCTGAACTACGGGCACACTCTTGGCCACTCAATTGAGCTAGTTGAACATTACAAATGGAAGCATGGACATGCTGTTTCAGTTGGACTTGTCTTTGCAGCTGAGCTAGGAAGACTTTCTGGGCGACTCGATGATTCGACAGCGGATAGACACCGAAGCATTCTTGATCTTCTGCAGCTGCCCACTTCATACCCAGCAGACCGCTGGGAACCTCTTTTCACTGGAATGCAGGTAGATAAGAAGAGCCGTGGCGGAATCCTACGATTCGTCGTGCTAGACGGACTAGGTAAGCCAGGAATCTTGGAGGCCCCAACAAAAGACCTTCTTTTCGCTGCCTATCAAGAGATTTGCAAGTAGTTAGATAGATTTAGACCATGACCCAAGTTCTTATTCTCAACGGCCCAAACCTAAATCGTTTAGGTTCTCGTGAGCCTGATGTTTACGGAACACAGAGCTACGAGGAACTTGTTGCGATCGCTCAGGTAGAGGCCGACAGACTTGGGCTCACCGTCTCAGTAAAGCAAAGCAACCATGAGGGTGAACTAATTAATTGGATTCATGAGGCCGTTGATTTAAAAACCCACGTCATCATCAACCCTGCTGCTTTTACCCATTACTCATACGCTTTGAGAGACGCCTGTGCGCTGGTCACAACAGCAGGGCTAAAACTGATCGAGGTGCACATCTCGAACCCTCATGCCAGAGAGACTTTCAGACACACATCAGTAATCTCCGGGGTGGCAACCGGTGTCATCGCTGGTTTTGGGCTTGATTCTTACCGCCTAGCCTTAGTTCAACTTTCCCACTGATAAACTGCAATAGGCCGTTTGGCCCCAAACAATCACCAGCGAGGCACAAATGGCAACTAGCAACGACCTAAAAAACGGCATGGTTCTGTCAATGGACAACCAGCTTTGGACCGTCATCGAATTCCAACACGTAAAGCCAGGCAAGGGTCCAGCTTTCGTAAGAACAAAGCTTAAGAACGTAATCTCAGGCAAGGTCATCGACCGTACTCTAAACGCTGGAGTGAAGATTGACACAGCAACTGTTGATAAGCGTGAAATGCAGTACCTATACAGCGATGGCGATGGTTACGTATTCATGGACACTCAAGACTACGACCAGATCACTCTTTCAAACACACTTGTCGGTGATGCAGCTAACTACCTATTGGAGAACCAGCAGGCAATCGTTGCAATTCACGAAGGCAACCCGATCTATGTTGAACTTCCAGCGTCAGTAGTGCTAGAAATCACATTCACCGAGCCAGGCCTTCAGGGTGACCGCTCAAGCGGAGGAACAAAGCCTGCAACTGTTGAAACAGGTCTACAAATCCAGGTTCCACTCTTTGTTGAGCAGGGCACCAAAGTTAAGGTCGACACCAGAACTGGTGAATACCTTGGCCGAGTTACTGACTAACCTTGAGCGCTAGAACTAAAGCCAGAAAGCGTGCTGTTGACGCTCTTTATGCTGCCGAACTAAGAGATGGCATGGCAACAGAGCTTCTTGAAGAGACCAAACAACAAGTTGAAGACAGACAAAACCAGGACGAGATCTTTAGCTTCGCTAATGAATTAGTCATTGGTGTTTTGAGCAACCAGCTGAAGATCGACGAAACCATCAGTTCAATGGCTCAAAACTGGTCTCTTGATCGCATGCCTGCGGTTGATAGAGCAATCCTTCGTTTAGCTGTTTACGAAATCAACTTCGCGGACCTAGAACCTGCTATTGCCATCAGCGAAGCGGTGTCATTAGCCAATGAGCTAAGTACTGACGAGTCTGGTGCCTTCGTAAATGGAGTTTTGTCAGCGGTTGTAGCAACGCGCAAACCAATCTAGGCAAAGTTACTGGGTATCCAGTAGAGTAATAGAAATTCATCCTTTAAAAGCGTCCTGTGAGGCGCAGAAGGAGGTGGGCGTGCTTGCACGCACCGTCTTAGATGCTCAAGACATCGACCGAGCTATTGTTCGCATTTCTCATGAAATTGTCGAATCCAATCATGGAACAGCAAATCTCTTACTTTTAGGTATTCCAACACGTGGCGTCTACCTTGCAGAGCGCATCGCTTCCTCAATTCAAAAGAACTACCCAGAGTTCAATTTAGAAACTTCTGTTGGGCGCTTAGATGTGACCATGTTTAGAGATGATCTGTCTAGCAATCCAACCAAAGCCGTTACCGCAACTCAGATCCCAATCAGTGACCTTTCAGAGGTCACAGTGGTTCTTGTTGACGATGTCCTGTTCAGCGGGCGAACAGTTAGAGCCGCATTGGATGCTCTAGTTTCCTACGGAAGACCAAAGGCTGTTAGATTAGCCGTCTTGGTTGATAGAGGTCACAGAGAGTTACCTATCCGAGCTGACTTCGTTGGCAAAAATCTTCCAACCAGCGCACACGAACGAATCAGCGTTCGACTTTCAGAGTCAGACGGTGAGCAAGGCGTGGTGATTGAGCAATGAAACATCTACTAAGCATCCACGACCTCTCTAAAGAGGCAGCAATAGAACTTCTTAACCTTGCAGTTGAAATGCAACAGGTGAACACCAGAGACATCAAGAAGTTACCTGCACTTACCGGAAGAACAGTTGCCAATCTCTTCTTCGAAGACTCAACCAGAACAAGAATCTCCTTCGAACTTGCAGCTCGCAGACTATCTGCTGATGTAATCAACTTCTCGGCCAAGGGATCGTCTGTAAGCAAGGGTGAATCACTCAAGGACACAGTTCAGACTCTCGAAGCAATGGGAGTTGAAGCACTGATCGTAAGACACAATCACTCCGGTGCTGTGAACACGATTGCAAATAGTGATTGGTCCAAGGCTGTCGTCATCAACGCAGGTGACGGGACGCACGAACACCCAACTCAAGCTCTTCTGGACTCACTAACAATTAGACAGCGAGTTTCAGGTCTAGATAACAAAGGCGACCTCTCTGGGCTCAGAGTTCTTATCGTGGGTGACATTCTGCACTCAAGAGTCGCACGCTCTAATCTGTTGCTTCTAAGGAAGCTGGGCGCAACGGTTGCGGTTAGTGCTCCATCAACTCTCATCCCATCAACCGCTGCTAACTATTGTGATGAGGTCTATTTCGATCTTGATGAAGCTCTCAGTCAAAAATTTGATGTTGTTATGATGCTGAGAATTCAGTCAGAGCGTATGAACTCTGCATTCATGCCTAACAGCTCTGAGTACTCATTCGGCTGGGGACTAGGCGATACCAGGTTCTCGAAACTCAGCAAAGACACCTTGATTATGCACCCAGGTCCTATGAACAGAGGGCTTGAAATTTCATCAAAAGCAGCGGACTCTGACCAGTCAGCAATCCTCGATCAGGTGACAAACGGTGTCGCAGTCCGAATGGCTGTCCTATACAAGTTCTTAGCGCAGGAGAAAAAGAATGACAAGTAAGAGAACTATTTTCAGAAACGCGAAACTTGCTGATGGCAGTATCGTGGACATCTCAGTCGTTGATGACAACATCGAGTCCGTCGCAGCGAACCTTGACCTACAAGGCACAGACATCAACTGTGAAGGTTTGATTGCACTGCAAGGCCTTGTCGATTTGCACACTCACCTACGTGAACCGGGCTTTGAGCAGAGTGAAACAATCTTGACTGGCTCCAGAGCGGCCGCCAAAGGTGGCTTCACTGCTGTTCACGCAATGGCGAACACTTCACCAGTTGCAGACAGTGCGGCAGTAGTTGAACAGGTCTTTGCTCTAGGCCAAGCAGCTGGTTATGTTTATGTTCAACCTATTGGCGCAGTCACCTCAAACCTTGAAGGTAAGCAGCTTGCTGATTTACTAAAAATGAACCAGTCTCGTGCCGGAGTTACAGTGTTCAGCGATGACGGTAAGTGCGTCTCAGACTCACTACTTATGCGCAGAGCCTTGGAGTATGTGAAGGCATTTGGTGGAGTTATCGCGCAGCACGCCCAGGATCCAAACCTCACTGTTGAGGCTCAGATGAATGAAGGTGCACTTTCATTCGAGCTTGGTCTTACCGGTTGGCCTCAGGTTGCTGAAGAGGCGATCATTGCAAGGGATGTCCTACTTGCTGAACACGTTGGTTCACGTCTTCATATTTGCCATGTTTCAACTTCAGGATCAGTTGAAATCATTCGTTGGGCTAAAGCCAGAGGCATCAACGTTACTGCGGAAGTGACACCGCATCACCTGATTCTCACCGAAGACTTAGTCAAGGATTACAACCCGATCTACAAGGTAAACCCTCCGCTTAGAACAGAGAAGGATGTGTTGGCACTAAGGGCAGCGGTTGCAGATGGAACTATCGACATAGTTGCAACCGACCACGCTCCGCACACCGCAGACAGCAAGGACTGCGAGTTCGGACAAGCTGCTTTCGGAATGGTAGGTCTCGAAACAGCAGCTGCTGTTGTTCAGACAACCCTGATCGAGACAGGACTTATCGACTGGGCTAGATTCCAAGAAGTTCTTTCAACTGCTCCAGCTGCAATCTCTGGTCTCACTAGACATGGTCAGAAGCTTGCTCCAGGTCACGCTGCAAACCTTACTTTCATTGACCCAACCGCAAAGGTAACTGTTGGGCCTGAGTCTGAGAGCAAGAGTAAGAACAACCCTTACCTAGGCCTTGATCTAAGCGGACAGATTGTCCACACCATGTTTGAAGGAACATTCACAGTGAAGAACAGCCAAATACAGGAGATCCACAATGACTAATGTTGAAAAGAATGCGATTCTCGTTCTAGAGGATGGCAAGAGTTTCCGAGGACGTTCTTTTGGCGCTCAGCGAGACACCCTCGGCGAGATTGTTTTCGCAACTGGAATGTCCGGCTACCAGGAGACGCTGACAGACCCTTCATATGCAGGTCAAATTGTTGTTCAAACAGCGCCACACATTGGCAACACAGGAATGAACAGTAAAGACGAAGAGTCTGACCGTATCTGGGTTTCGGGCTATGTTGTGAGAGATCTGAGCCGCGTGGTTTCAAACCACAGAAGTGAGAGCAGCCTGAGTGCTGACCTAACTAAGGACAACATCCCTGGAATCTCTGGACTTGATACAAGAGCACTCACTCTTCACCTTAGAGACAGAGGTGTAATGCGTGCCGGCATCTTCACGGGCGATAAGGCATCTGCACCTATTGAGACGCTCATCGCTGAGATAAAGACTTCTCAGGAAATGAAGGGCAGATCCCTAAGCGCTGAAGTTTCTACCCAACAACCATACGCAGTTGCTCACGAAGGTGAGTATGTCGGAAAAGTCGCAATCCTAGATCTAGGAATCAAGCGTTCAACTATTGAGAACATGGTTGCTCGCGGTCTCGATGTTGAGGTTCTACCTGCGTCATCATCTTTCGAAGTTCTAACCGCTTCGAAGCCCGATGCGGTTTTCTATAGCAATGGTCCAGGTGACCCAGAAACCGCCACCGCGCAAGTGGAGACACTGCAGCAGGTGCTAAAGGCCGGCATCCCATTCTTTGGTATTTGCTTTGGTAACCAACTTCTTGGGCGTGCTCTTGGTTTCGAAACATACAAGCTTGCATTTGGTCACCGCGGAATCAATCAGCCAGTTCTGGATAGAAGAACTGGACGAGTCGAAGTAACAGCGCACAATCATGGTTTCGCTGTTCGTGTTGAGGGTGGGGAAGTAGTTGATTCTCCCGCTGGTTTCGGCAGTGTACGTGTGAGCCACATCTGTCTCAATGACGATGTCGTTGAGGGGCTTGAGTGCGTCGACATTCCTGCATTTTCAGTTCAGTACCATCCGGAAGCTGCAGCCGGCCCGCACGACGCTAACTACTTATTCGACCGACTGGTCGAGATGATCCAGACTAAGAAAGCCAACTAATGCCACGTAGAGAAGACATCAAAAGCGTATTGGTAATCGGCTCAGGGCCAATCGTTATAGGTCAAGCTTGTGAGTTTGACTACTCAGGTACTCAAGCTTGTCGAGTACTCCGTGCAGAGGGTATTCGAGTAATTCTGGTTAACAGCAACCCGGCTACCATCATGACTGATCCTGACTTTGCAGATGCTACATACATTGAACCAATCACACCTCAGATCATTGAAGAGATAATCAAGAAAGAGAAGCCAGACGCTATCCTGCCAACACTTGGTGGACAGACTGCTCTAAACGCAGCAATGTCACTTCACGAACTCGGAATACTGGAGAAGTACGGAGTTGAACTAATTGGAGCGAAGGTCGAAGCCATCAAGGCTGGGGAAGATCGCCAATCCTTCAAGCAACTAGTGCTTGATTCAGGTGCCGATGTCGCTAAGTCAGTCATTGCCCATAACATGGACGAAGTTCTAGCAGCTGTTGATCTGCTTGGTTATCCACTAGTTGTAAGACCCTCATTCACCATGGGTGGTTTAGGTTCAGGCTTTGCATACAACGAACAAGACCTTCGTCGTATCGCTGGTGCCGGATTGCAAGCTAGTCCAACCACCGAGGTTCTGTTAGAGGAATCAATTCTTGGTTGGAAAGAGTTTGAGTTAGAGCTCATGCGCGATACTGCAGACAACACAGTAGTGGTCTGCTCAATTGAAAACGTGGACCCGGTTGGTGTTCACACTGGAGACTCGATCACCGTAGCTCCAGCACTTACCCTTACAGACCGCGAGTACCAGAACCTGAGAGACATCTCAATTGACATCATTCGAGCAGTCGGTGTTGATACCGGAGGCTGCAACATTCAGTTCGCAGTTGAGCCAAGCACCGGGCGAGTAATCGTTATCGAGATGAACCCCCGAGTTAGCCGTTCATCAGCACTAGCTTCTAAAGCAACAGGTTTCCCAATCGCCAAGATTGCTGCCAAGCTAGCCATTGGTTATCGCTTGGACGAAATTCCTAACGACATCACCCGCGTCACCCCAGCTTCATTCGAGCCAACACTCGACTATGTGGTTGTGAAGGTTCCACGCTTCGCATTTGAAAAGTTCCCAGCCGCAGATGCAACGCTTACTACCACAATGAAGTCCGTGGGTGAGGCCATGGCTATCGGACGAAACTATGCCCAGGCTCTTCAGAAGGCCCTTCGGAGCCTCGAGAAGCGAGGCTCGTCGTTTTTCTGGTCAGGAAAGACTTTAGACAAGGCAGCTTTGATCGAGAAGTCAAAGACTCCAACCGATGGTCGCATCGTTACAGTCCAGCAGGCATTGCTGGCGGGAGCGACCGCAGAAGAGATCTTTGAAGCGACCGCGATTGACCCTTGGTTCATCGACCAAATAGTTCTCATCAACGAGGTTGCAGAAGACATTCGCTCTGCCGAATCTCTTAGCGTCGACTTGCTTCGCTATGCAAAAGAGTTTGGTTTCAGTGACATCCAAATCGCTCAGCTAAGAGGGCTGACCGAAGTTGAAGTCAGAACTACTCGTTACGAGGCGAATCTACGTCCTGTTTACAAGACTGTCGATACCTGTGCGGGGGAATTCCCGGCACTAACCCCATACCACTACAGCACCTATGAGGATGAAACTGAAGTTCGTTCCTCAAACGCTAAAAAGGTAGTAATTCTTGGATCTGGGCCTAACCGAATTGGCCAGGGTGTTGAGTTTGATTACTCTTGTGTGCATGCGTCATTTGCTTTGCACGATGCGGGTTATGAAACCATCATGATTAACTGCAACCCAGAAACAGTTTCAACTGACTATGACACTAGCGACAGACTCTACTTCGAGCCGCTAACACTTGAAGATGTTCTTGAAGTCATTCACGCAGAATCACTCAGCGGTGAGTTAGTTGGAGTTGTTGTTCAGCTCGGGGGACAAACCGCACTTGGACTGGCCCAGGGACTAAAGGAAAACGGTATCCCGATTCTTGGAACAACTCCAGACGCTATTGATCTTGCGGAAGAGAGAGGAGCGTTTTCAAGAATCCTAGATGACGCAAAGCTGATTTCTCCTGCTAACGGGACAGCCACCAACCTGGCTGAAGCTCAAGAGATCGCCGCGCGAATTGGATACCCAGTACTGGTCAGACCTTCATTCGTACTTGGTGGTCGTGGTATGGAGATTGTCTACGACTCTAATGCATTAGTTGGATACTTCGACCGCATTGCAGATCAGGCAATTGTTGGACCTAGCCACCCGCTCCTAGTTGATCGTTTCTTAGACGACGCTATCGAAATTGACATCGATGCAATCTTTGACGGAGAGGAACTCTACGTCGGTGGCGTCATGGAACACATCGAGGAAGCCGGTATTCACTCAGGTGATTCTTCCTGCACGCTGCCACCAATTACTTTGAGTGAAGTGCAGATAGATCGAGTTAGAGAGGCAACTCTAAAGATTGCTCAAGGTATTGGGGTGGTTGGACTCTTGAATGTTCAGTTTGCCCTGGCTCATGATGTCTTGTATGTGCTCGAAGCTAACCCCCGTGCTTCTAGAACCGTACCTTTCGTTTCAAAAGCTCTTGGCATCACCTTGGCTAAGGCAGCCGCTCTAGTTATGGTTGGTAAAACAATTAGGGAACTCGTTGCTGGTGGACATTTGCCAGCTAGAGATGGAACATACATCCCGGCAAACGCAACGATTTCCGTCAAAGAGGCGGTGTTGCCGTTCAAGAGATTCGCAACCAAGGATGGTCGCTTCGTAGATTCTCTCCTAGGACCTGAGATGCGATCGACTGGTGAAGTAATGGGTATTGACGTTGATTTCCCAACAGCTTTCGCTAAGAGTCAGTCGGCTGCAGGAAGTGCACTTCCTAAATCTGGAACGATCTTCATCTCGGTGGCAGATCGAGACAAGCACCAAGTAATCCTTCCGGTTAGAAGACTTTGGCAACTTGGTTACGAGATTCTGGCCACCTCCGGAACTGCAGCGGTACTTAACCGTCATGGCATCCCTAATCGCATCGTTAGAAAGCACAGCGCTGATGACAATGCTCCGGCAGGACCTTCAATCGTCGATTTGATTCTTGCCGGCGAAGTCGATGTTGTTGTGAACACACCGTCAGGCTCAGACGCACGTAAGGATGGCTACGAAATTAGAGCGGCAACCACAGCAGCGGATGCTCCAATCTTCACAACCATTGCACAGCTATCTGCAGCGATTGGATCTTTTGAAACTGTGATTGCAGGTCCATTCAAGGTTCGTTCACTTCAGGAGCATGCCGAGGACAGGAGAGTAGCAATTGCCTGAGTCATTCTCTGGGAAGGTTCAACTAGCCTTCGACAAGTTTGGACAACTTTGTGTCGGTATCGATCCCCACGCTGAACTTCTTGAAGAAGCTGGCATTCCAGACAACACAGAAGGTCTGAGATCTTTCAGCATGCAATTGCTTGATCAGCTTGAAGGTGTCGTTGGCATAATCAAGCCGCAGGTTGCATTCTTTGAGAGATTTGGTTCAGCCGGTTTTGCAGTTCTAGAGGACCTTTGTTCTGACGCCTCAAAACGTGGGTTCTTGGTAATTGCAGACGCCAAGCGAGGGGACATCGGTTCGACCATGTCTGCTTACGCTGAGGCCTGGCTTGGTAAAGCATCACCGTTCGTAGTGGATGCATTGACTGTTAGCCCTTACCTAGGAACTGGAGCACTCTCTTCCGCAATCGCATTAGCCAGCGAACGGGGTAAAGGCTTGTTTGTCCTGTGCGCAACATCGAATGCTGAGGGGAAAGAGCTTCAGCAGGCGATTAGCGGGGGAACAACCGTTGCGGCAAATGTCGCCGCTGAAGTCGCTTCACTTAACAAGATCACAGCCCAAGGTAAAACTAGGTTTGGAACAGCTGGACTTGTCGTCGGGGCAACAGTCAACCTAAAGGACTATGGAATCGAAGATTTGAACAAGACCGAGGATTACAAGTCATTGATCCTCGCTCCAGGGTTTGGAGCGCAGGGAGCGTCTCTATCGGCCGCTAAGACCATTTTCGGCTCTAACGCTGAGAATGTGATCTACACAGTTTCTAGAAGTGCTCTTAGAAATGGGCTGGATCAAGTTAGACAGAGCATCACAGCTGATAAGAATGAGCTTGCTTTGACTCTGGGTGCTTAGGCTATAACTGTGAATAGATTGACCGTGATCGCAGGCCCAACAGCCGTTGGGAAGGGCACTGTCGTTCGCTGGCTACTTGCCCAAGACCCGAACATTCAGGTGTCTGTCTCAGCTACCACTAGGGATCCAAGGCCGGGTGAAATCCATGGCGAGAGCTATTACTTCGTCTCCAATGATGATTTTGACCTGATGATTCAAAACGGTGAACTCCTTGAGTATGCAGTAGTTCATGGGCAGAACCGTTACGGAACCCCTAGAAAGCCTGTTGAAGCAGCTTTGGCAAGTGGTAAACAGGTGATTCTTGAGATTGATCTCCAAGGGGCTCGCCAAATCAAACAGAGCATGCCGTCGGCGAACCTAATCTTTATTGCTCCTCCAAACTGGGAAGAATTAGAGCGAAGATTGGCGATAAGAGGCACTGAGAGCCCAGAACAAATAGCCGTAAGGCTCCAAACAGCAGAGGAAGAAATGGCTTCCCAGGGGGAGTTTGATCACGTAGTTATCAACCATGAGGTAGCGCAATGCGGCCAAGAGGTCTTAGACTTAATCCAGGCTTCGTAATCCAGACTGGATTCTCACCCCAATAATCAACTGAAAGCAACTAACTTATGTCCGAAAAACTTGAAGGTATCGTTTCTCCATCTATTGACGCGCTTATGGCTAAGCACTCATCCAAGTATGGGTTGGTAATTTTCGCAGCTAAGCGTGCTCGTCAGATCAACGATTACTACTCAGCACTGCACGAGGGTTCACTTTTCACAAACGTTGGGCCTCTAGTTGACGCTGCTGTTGATGACAAGCCGCTTTCAATTGCGATGCGTGAGATCGTTGCTGGCGCTATCACAGCTGAAGATTCATCTAACTAGTAAGAAGCGTTAGCTTGCGAATTATCGTTGGCATCACAGGCGGGATCGCTGCATACAAGTCGCCAGCGGTAATTCGAGCATTCACTGAATTAGGTCACGATGTTCGGGTACTGCCAACCCAAAACGCTCTCCGATTTATAGGTGCAACCACACTAGAGGCTATCTCTCACAACTCAATCGACCCTGACCTCTTCACAGATGTCGAGAGTGTCAAGCACATCGCTCTTGCCCAAGATGTCGATCTAATTGTTGTAGCTCCCGCAACGGCAAGTTTCATAGCAAGATACGCAACCGGTATTGCTGATGACCTTCTGATGAACGTTCTACTTGCCACCAAAGCGAGGGTAGTAGTCGCTCCAGCAATGCACACCGAAATGTGGGAGCATCAAGCCACTAAACAAAACATTGAAACTCTAAGAAGTCGCGGCGTACTAATAGTTGAACCAGGCATTGGAAGGCTTACGGGAACTGATTCAGGCGTCGGACGCTTGGCCGAAACTGAAGACATCGTTAGGGAATCACTCAGCTCAGCATCTGACTTAGACCTCGCAGGGTCGTCCTTCTTGGTTGTTGTCGGCGGGACCAGAGAGCCAATTGATTCAGTTCGATTTATCGGCAATCGATCATCAGGCAAACAGGGTTTAGCTCTCGCAAAAGAAATTCAAAATCGTGGTGGCAATGTCTCCCTAATTGCAATCAATCTTGAACAGGACCTGAATTCGTTCCCTGAGGTTCACGTTGCTCACACAGCGCTAGAAGTTGAGAAACTGGTGAATGAACTAGCCGGTAATTCCGACGCTGTCCTAATGCCAGCAGCCATTGGCGACTTCAGAGTTGAAGAAGTCAATCAAGGCAAGTTGCATAGGTCAACCCAGTCTGAACTGGACTTGCATCTAGTGGCCAACCCAGACATCCTGGCAAATCTATCGAGACTCCTTGGAGCCGACAGAAGACAAGTATTAGTTGGTTTTGCAGCACACGCAGCTGCTTACGAATCATCGACTCTTGAAGAAGCGGCAATAGACAAGCTCGCTAAAAAGAACTTAGACGTTGTCGTCGCAAACGATGTTTCAAATGGTGCAGTTTTCGTCGCTGAGAAGAATTCAGTGCTGATTGTTTCACAGCACGAGCAACTAGCAGTCTCGGGCACCAAGGGCACTGTTGCCAGTGCGGTAATAGATTTCATCAAGCCAATGGTTAAGTCGCAGTAACAAGACTTAGACCCGATTGTCAGACTGCAGAGATATACTTACAACTCTATGAACGACTTTAGATACTTCACCTCAGAATCCGTAACCGAAGGTCACCCAGACAAGATCTGCGACCAAATCAGTGACGCAATTCTTGATGACCTGCTTTCTCAGGACAAACACTCTAGAGTCGCTGTGGAGACTTTGGTCACGACAGGGTTAGTTCACGTTGCTGGTGAGATTACAACCGAAGGTTACGCCGAGATCCCAGACATCGTAAGAAGTAAGCTTTTGGAAATTGGATACAACTCCTCGGAGATCGGGTTTGATGGCAACTCTTGTGGAGTATCGGTTTCAATCGGAAAGCAATCACCGGACATTGCGATGGGTGTCGATAAGTCACTAGAAGCTAGAACAGATTCAACTGGCACATCACATGACGAGCAAGGCGCGGGCGATCAGGGACTCATGTTCGGCTTCGCATGCAATGAGACGCCGGAGCTAATGCCTCTGCCAATCAAGCTTTCACATGCATTAGCCGAGAGGCTCGCTCAGGTTAGGCATCAGGGAGTCATTAATTTCCTCAGACCTGATGGGAAGACCCAAGCAACTATTGGCTATGAGAACGGTGTTTCGAAGAATGTCAAGACAATTGTTGTGAGCACTCAGCACAACCCTGGCATTAGCCACAGTGACATCAAACAGGCCGTTACAGAGTTCGTTATTGAACCCGTAATCCAGTCCTATGGTTTTGAACTAGGGGATACGGAAATCCTTGTGAATCCGACATCCCAGTTTGTTATCGGCGGACCACAAGGTGATGCAGGGCTTACTGGTCGCAAGATAATTGTCGATACCTACGGTGGATACAGCAGACACGGAGGTGGTGCGTTCAGCGGCAAAGACCCTTCTAAGGTCGACCGCTCTGCAGCGTACGCCACTAGATGGGTTGCTAAAAACGTAGTTGCTGCTGGACTAGCAGACAAAGCAGAGATTCAAGTTTCGTACGCCATTGGCAGAGCTCGACCTCTCGCTGTTTACGTGGAGACCTTTGGCACTGAAACAGTTGACCCGAAACTAATCGAAAAAGCCATCTCTGAAGTCTTCGACCTACGTCCATCAGCGATTATCGAAGCACTTGATCTCCTAAGACCTATCTACGGAAAGACAGCTTCGTATGGCCACTTTGGAAGAGAACTTCCTGATTTCACTTGGGAAAGAACTGATCGCGTTGAAGATTTGAGATCAGCTGTCGGGCTGTAGCCATGAGAGTAGCCTCTGTAGTCTTCGCTTCACCACTTCCGCAACTTGACAAGGAATTCGATTACTTCATTCCTTCTGAATTAGATACATCAGTTAAATTCGGATCGTTGGTGTCCGTTCCATTTGGAAAATCGAAGACTACAAAAACCGGGTACGTAGTTGGAATCAAGGATGAGTCTGAGTTCGGTTCGGGACTTGCCTCAATCTCGAGCATCGATTCATCTCTTCAGCTAATCACCAAGGAGCAGTATGCACTTTGCAAGGCGATGGCCAAACGCCAAGCTGGTCTTGTTGGCGAACTTCTCTCAACAGCTGTACCAAAGAGGTCTGTTCGTGCTGAGAAGAACTTTGTTTCACCGACGCCAAGGCCAGAGAAGCCAAAGCCTTCCAATCAGGTTTCTCGAACATTTGTTTTGCCGCGTCTACTCGATGTGGACAGCGAAGGTCACTGGTCAACGCTCTTCAGAAAAAAAGCTGCCGAAACCATTGCCCAAGGCAGGGGAGTTCTCATAGTTGTACCGGACTTCCGTGATTTGGAAGTACTGGAGAAAGCTATTGACTCAGCTGGGCTAGCAGAGCAATCAGTTCGTATTAGTAGCGAGGACTCACTTACTCAGCGATGGGTTGCCCATCTAAGAGCTACTTCAGGTGTTCCACTTATTACCTATGGAACAAGGGGAGCAATTTTCGCACCATCAGCAAATCTTGGATTGATTATGGTTTGGGATGACGGTGACGATTCTCACATTGAGCAAAGTTCGCCTTATTGGAATTCCAGAGATGTAGCACTCTCAAGATCTGAACTAGAACACTGCGACATCGTTTTCGCTTCACATTCCCCAAGCGCTGAAGTTGCTAGGCTAATTGAGCTCGGCTACCTCACTTACCAACAGATCCAAGCTCCAACCCCTCCCGTAAGAATTTCAGATACCGCGGAGAGGCTAGATGAAGAATCCTTCGCACTCATATCAAGGACTCTCTCTGACAACAAGCCCGTCTTGATTCAGGTATCAAACCTTGGCTACGCTTCAGCTATCGCCTGCCTCAAATGCAAGGAAGTACGTCGCTGCAGCACATGCCAGACAGCACTTTGGATTGACCCAACTAATACAGCGCGTTGCCGAAGTTGCAAACAGGCGTACAGCACACAGTGCTCATGCGGCGGTTCAAGCTACCGGCCTATTTCGGTTGGCAGCAAGGCGCTTACTGATCAGCTTTCTAGAAGCTTCCCGAATGCAACCGTTATACACACATCTGGCGCAGAGCGAGTAACCAGAATTGAACGAAAGGGCATCCTAGTTATCGCGACCCCTGGGGCTGAACCCTCGGTGGAGGGAGGCTATGAACTCATTGTCTTCGCTGATTCTTTAAACATGGTCGGGTTGCCACGACTGAGAGCTTTGGAGAATGCCTGCTCTAAGTGGGCAAATGCATTGGCAAAATGCTCAAAGACCGGACTAGCGATCTACGTTGGAATAACCGGGCGATTAGCTGATCAATTGAGAAGTTCGAACTTCGTGGAAATCGTTCGAGAAGACGCAGTCGAGCGGATGGAGATTGGACTTCCTCCCGCTTCCAGAACACTCAACATAACATCTGCCCACAAGAATGATCTCTCGGAACTTAGGGATAGATTGCAGATCGATCTTCCAGAAGCAAGGCTAATCAGTGAATCCGAAAACAACATTGCATACACATACGCGATCGCAACGGGGTCTGAGACTGCAGAGAAAGTAGTCAGTATCACTTCGGAATTATCTAGAGCTAGCAAGAAGAGGAAGCCTGGCCAGCGAGTGTTCTTCGTGAACATGGACGATAACAAAGTAATCTAGCCAAGGAAGGAGTTCAGGTGAGAATTCTATTTGCAGGAACTCCTGAGGTTTCAGCCACCATTCTTGAATGGCTAGTG
>Ga0214921_10003656_pt1 | contig 23349 bp, 12 predicted proteins | sample LL1505_MetaG_FD_177992 | JGI IMG/M metagenome (GOLD analysis project Ga0214921, IMG submission 177992) | Freshwater microbial communities from Lake Lanier, Atlanta, Georgia, United States - LL-1505 | ecosystem: Environmental > Aquatic > Freshwater > Lake | place: USA: Georgia | collected... | reverse complement strand
GGCTGTACAGGCCCGCCGATGTTAAATTCAATGAGCCGAAATTGTACCCCTGGCCCTGGCATATCCAGGCGCTCGTCGATGAACTACCCCCCGATACAACCGCCAAATTGAGCGTAATCACCGAATCGCAACCGTTCGCAGCAACCAAGATGCGGGTGTATGTTCCCGGCGTATTCAAGATTTGAGCGCCAAAGGAATACGATTGACCCTCACATATCGTTGCTGACAACGAGGCTGTGCTATTCGGCCTCACGCTTAGGTTTAATGTGATTACCGAGTCGCATCCGTTCGACGCCGGTACCGTACGCGTGTAATTGCCTGCTGACGTCAGCGTCTGGGTTCCGAAGACGTAGGACTGCCCCTGGCATATGGTTGCAGTAATTAATTGACTTAGAGATCCCACTACCGTTAATTGCAATCTCACTATGGAATCACATAAGGAACCACTCACCGAAATCGTATCCGAATATTGGCCTGATAGGCTCAACAAATTTCCTCCAAACAAATAGGTCTGTCCAAAACAAATGGATGCTGTAGTCGAAGTGATGTTCGCAGTACCGACCGACAATCCTAACGTAATCACCGAATCACAACCGTTCGCCGCAGGAATGGTGCGCGTGTAATTCCCGGCTACGGTCAGCGTCTGCGTTCCGAAGACGTAGGTCTGCCCCTGGCATATCCCCGCCGATACAAAAGACGAACTGTTCGGCCTCACCGTCAACGTCAACGAAATCACCGAATCGCAACCGTTAACCGCTGGAACGGTGCGCGTGTAATTGCCCGTTTCCGTAAGCGTTTGTGCTCCGAAGAAATAGGACTGTCCTTGGCATATGGTTGCTGACAACGAGGCTGTGCTGTTCGGCCTCACCGTCAACGTTAACGTAATCACCGAATCGCATCCATTAGCCGCTGGAATCGTGCGCGTGTAATTGCCTGCGATTGACAAGGTCTGTGTTCCGAATGCATAGAACTGCCCTTGACATATCGTTGCTGACAACGAAGCTGTGCTGTTCGGCCTCACTGTCAGCGTTAATGAAATCACCGAATCGCATCCGTTGGCACCCGTAACAACCCGGCTGTACAGGCCCGCCGATGTTAAATTCAATGAGCCGAAATTGTACCCCTGGCCCTGGCATATCCAGGCGCTCGTCGATGAACTACCCCCCGATACAACCGCCAAATTGAGCGTAATCACCGAATCACAACCGTTCGAAGCAACCAAGGTGCGGGTGTAGATTCCCGGCGTATTCAAGATATGAGCGCCAAAAGAATACGATTGCCCTTCGCATATCGTCACTGAAATCGCCGAACTGCTGTTCGGCCTCACACTTAGGTTTAATGTGATTACCGAGTCGCATCCGTTCGACGCCGGTACCGTACGCGTGTAATTACCCGCTGCCGTCAGCGTCTGGGTTCCGAAGACGTAGGACTGCCCCTGGCATATCCCGGCCGATACAACAGAGGTGATGTTCGGCCTCACCGATAGGCTTAAGTTTATTACCGAGTCACAACCGTTAGCCGCTGGGATGGTGCGCGTGTAATTCCCCGCTGCCGTCAAGGTCTGCGTTCCAAAGACATAGGACTGCCCCTGACATATCGTTGCTGACAACGAAGCTGTGCTGTTCGGACTTACCGTCAACGTTAACGTAATCACCGAATCACAACCGTTCGCCGCAGGAATGGTGCGCGTGTAATTCCCGGCTACGGTCAGCGTCTGCGTTCCAAAGACATAGGACTGCCCCTGGCATATCCCCGCCGATACAAAAGACGAACTGTTCGGCCTCACCGTCAACGTTAACGTAATCACCGAATCACAACCGTTCGCCGCAGGAATGGTGCGCGTGTAATTCCCGGCTACGGTCAGCGTCTGCGTTCCGAATGCATAGGACTGCCCCTGGCATATCGTTGCTGAAATCGAGGCTGTGCTGTTCGGCCTCACCGTCAATGTTAACGTAATCACCGAATCGCAGCCGTTAGCTGCTGGAATGGTGCGCGTGTAATTGCCTGCTGACGTCAAGGTCTGTGTTCCAAATGCGAAGGACTGCCCTTGACATATCCCCGCAGATACCGCTGATGCGCTGTTCGGCCTCACCGTCAGCGTTAACGTAATCACCGAATCGCAACCGTTAGCAGCCGGAACAACCCGGCTGTACAGGCCCGACGATGTTAAATTCTGAGAACCAAAATTATACCCCTGGCCCTGGCATATCCAGGCGCTCGTCGATGAACCACCCCCCGATACAACCGCCAAATTGAGCGTAATCACCGAATCACAACCGTTCGAAGCAACTAAGGTGCGGGTGTAGGTTCCCGGAGTATTCAAAATTTGAGCGCCAAAAGAATACGATTGCCCTTCGCATATCGTCACTGAAATCGCCGAACTGCTATTCGGCCTCACACTTAGGTTTAATGTTATTACCGAGTCGCATCCGTTCGACGCCGGTATCGTACGCGTATAATTGCCCGCTGACGTCAAGGTCTGGCTTCCAAACTGATAGGACTGCCCCTGGCATATCCCAGCCAATATAACAAAGGAGCTGTTCGGTCTCACCGTAAGCGTTAACGTAATCAGCGAATCGCAACCGTTATCCGATGGAATGATGCGCGTGTAATTCCCCGCTGCCGTCAAGGTCTGCGTTCCAAAGACATAGGACTGCCCCTGGCATATCCCCGCCGATACAAAAGACGAACTGTTCGGCCTCACCGTCAACGTTAACGTAATCACCGAATCACAACCGTTCGCCGCAGGAATGGTGCGCGTGTAATTCCCGGCTACGGTCAGCGTCTGCGTTCCGAAGACATAGGACTGCCCCTGGCATATCCCCGCCGATACAAAAGACGAACTGTTCGGCCTCACCGTCAACGTCAACGTAATCACCGAATCGCAAGCATTCGCCGCTGGAACAATGCGCGTGTAATTCCCTGCTACAGTCAGCGTCTGCGTTCCGAATGCATAGGACTGTCCTTGGCATATCGTTGCTGAAATCGAGGCTGTGCTGTTCGGCCTCACCGTCAATGTTAACGTAATCACCGAATCGCAGCCGTTAGCTGCTGGAATGGTGCGCGTGTAATTGCCCGCTGACGTCAAGGTCTGTGTTCCAAATGCGACGGACTGCCCTTGACATATCGAAGCAATTATTGAGTTGGCTGAATTTGGTCGAACGAAAACTTGAACAGGGGGGGATAATGCTGAACAACCTTGAGCAGACACCTCCCTGACAGAATACAAGCCCGGTTGAAATACAGGCAAATTTGAGGCTGTAGCCTGACTAATCAATATGTTGTTAAGAAACCATTGGTAGGTCGAACCTGGATTGAAGGTTGTAAATAATCCCAAAGTATCCCCTTGACAAATAGACAATGTCCCCGAAGGGAGTATAGTCGGAGAAGGTGCAGGCCATACATTGACAGAAAGAGTCTGAGACTGCCCCACACAATTGGAACCATCTATGATGCGGACCGAATAATTTCCACTCGTTGTTGCGGTATAGACATTGGAATTAGCACCGGATAAGGGTAAAGTGCCATTAAACCACTGATAAGTCCAAAATGGCTGGGAAGGAATGCTAAGGGTAACCGACCCGGACTGGCAGAAGGAAGTTGAACCTGAAACACTTAAGGCAGGTACCCCTTGGGTATTGCAAGGGGGAAGTACCAATCGAGAGATCGTACCAGCAACCGTATCCCCCCGAAGAATTGCCGCCCATCGCCAATACAAAACACTATCCCCTCCCGGAACATTGAAACCTGCAAAAGTCTGTGACCATGAAGCGGGAATACGTTGTGAACGGCCCACATATACCGAGGTCGTTAAGGGTTGTGGAAAAGAATTGTTACGACTCCATTGAAAAAGTATAGTATCGGTACAATAGCCCGGGAGGTACGAAAATAAAAAAGTATTACTCCCTACACCCTGTGCTTGCGGTGGTCCTGTGGTAAGAGGTGGTTCAGGGCCCTGGGAACGCCAAGTACAACCAAAGCGATTAATGGGGACAGGGACATTGTTCAAACCGCAAAAAAAGAAACCCGGGTCGATATTAAAAGTGCCCCCACGATCAGGAGCGGAACGAAGACGCATGGTCAGTAGCGTATCCGTACCAAATATCACCGAATCGGTAATAAACCAAGAGAAAACCATGCCTCTTAAGGGATTTCTAGGGTTGAAGCCACCGTTATTGAGCCGTGGATGTCTTCGAATCATGGTATCAAAGGTCAAGGCCAGGGTATCGTAAGGAATAGCAAGTGTTAGCGCATTGATGGCAGGCATTTGTTGGGCCACCACATGCAATTGAACCCTCCCGTTGCAAGTCGTATCCGAAAACAACTTCAATGCCGTCCCCTGCCCCCTAAGCGAATGAGGCATTAAAAAGTAAACCAGAAGGCTGAACAGAAGTTGAAAAGCCTTCTTTGAACAAAATGCCATAACAATTTACAGTTAAAAAGAGTAGGAATCAAATTTAACCAAAAAAATACACCCCACCAACCCCAATCCAACCCCAATTAACTCCACATCTTTCATTCCAAACCTCCAAAAACCAGTGATTCCGCTGGGATTCGAACCCAGGACCCATACATTAAAAGTGTATTGCTCTACCTGCTGAGCTACGGAATCGGTTTCAGACCCCTATGAAACCAAGGGAGCTGGCCATAACCAGCATCGCTTGGCCAAGGCGTCGCAAATATAGGCCCTGCAAGGGCTCAAAAAACCCTACCGAATAAGATGCAAAAGACCTTTTCGAAGGTATTCCGCCCCATTCTTGCCTGTTCCTTTGGCCAAATAGACATAGGTACCCGCCATTACATCCTGCCCCTTGGATTTACCATCCCAATTGACCTCAGGATCCTTGGTCTCGAACAGTACCTGCCCCCAACGGTCAAAAACGGTGAATTCAACTTCCCGTAGATTTCGGTAAAAAGAGCGAAAAAGCGCATTTACCCCCATACTCCCTGGGAGAAAAGCATCAGGATAGTCCAAAATCACCGTGTCCACCACCATTCTGAATGGAATACTGTCTTTACACCCGGACCTCCGTGAAATGGCCACCATATACCCATCAAAAGTTCCTGTATCGGTGTAAATGTGAACAACATTTGGATTTAAGCTATAATTCCCATCTCCAAAAAACCAATAAACCGAATCTACATTGCTTGTTAGCGTTGAACTAAAGGAAACCGATTGCGGGGCATAGGCCGTATCTGCAGGTTCTAAATTAATGGTGGCTGACACTGGGTCATCAAAATATCGTAAAGTATCCGGAAGGCTTCTGCATCCGTTGGCATCGGTCGCAATCACCCAGATCAAACCACTTCCACCAGCATTGAGGGCATAGGTCTGCCCGGTGCTGCCGTCCGACCATTCAAAAGCGGTTCCGCCAACAGGAACAATTGTACGTGACACTTGACCACAGAAATAAATATCAGGCCCCAAGCTTACAGCCAAGGTGATTTCCGGAAGGAGGTAAACCGAATCCACATGAAAACAAGTATCATCATAGATCCTGCAGGTAACCCAACGAGGTTGCAAAAGATTGAAATTCTGATTCGCTTGGTTGATGTTGGTGATTTCAAGGTCATTTGACCAACGATACGATGCGTATCCCGGCAATGCACTCAAACTTGCAGAGGACCCCCAACACCAACGCAACGTATCTTGAGCAAATACCGGTTTAGGAGGTGCGGTCAAGGCTTGAATACTGTCCCTCAAAACACATCCTGAGGATGAATAAACATCGAAATAAAACCAACGCGTCCCGGCAATGACAGCCTGACGTCGATACGAAGATCCTGATGGCGGTAACAAAGGTTGATTTGATAACCAGTTAATTGTCAATGGGTTTCCAATAGCATCCAAAGAATCAACCCTCAACCATACGGTATCGCCAGGACATGCAGGGGGTGGTGAAAATTTCCGTAGAACAGGCGGATTGGAAACCACCACCGTTCGATACGCGGTATCGTACCGTTGGCAACCCTCCACAATCAACCGTACATTATAAACACCGGGTGATGTAAAGGTGAAGGATGTGTTCGTGGATTGGGCCGTGTGAACAGGGGCCTGCCCTGTTTGGGCAATTTGCCATTGCTGCGAATTGCCTACGGTGCCTCGATTTTCGAAGAGGATGGGGGAACCAACGCAGACATTGGTGTCTCCCGGGGTTATTCTTAATACAGCTCGGGGACGAACAAGCTCCAAGTCCAACTTGAAAACCAAGGCATTGCAATTGTTGGATTGGTTGAAGGGGTACACCGCTGTGGAGGTTACCGGAAAATCCGAATTCCCACCACAACCTGCGCAAACCGCGTGATAAACGATGCCCTCAGGCGAAAAACGGCTGGTTCCCCCGTCCACATGTTCGGTGGAAATGGATCCCCCCATGTAGGTTGCATAAACCAAGGTATCTGCATCAGGACCCAGTACCATCAAATAGAAATCACTCCCGGTGGTACCGGACTGAAAGGCATTGGACGTCACCGGAAGCCCGCTCATGGATTGAATATTGGTATTGAAGGCTTGATTCACGTTACCCCCCCAACCACATAGGTAGATTTTGCCGCAACGATCCACCAAGAAAGCAGTGGGGGATAAGGTGGGTCCCGCAGTTTGAGGAATCCCGTTGATGACTGGCAAGATCAATGGAGCCGACCATAACATGGTATCCAATAAAGGACTGAATTTCTGAACATAGTGTTTGGCCCCTGCTTGAAAATACCGGGTACCAAAGCGCAAAATATTGCCCGTGGAGACACCGCTCACATAAATATATCCTGAAAAATCCCGCTCCAACAAGAAATTCTGATCGTAAGCACTTGTTCCACAGAAGGTTTTGGAAATAATTCCGGGACTGCTAAAGGGTGGAGTCCCCGTTTTCAAGGCCATCACAAAACCGTCCGACGAACCGTTATGGCTGGGATCGAAACCTCTGTTGATGGATGGAAAAAAAGTGGTTGCTGAAAAGGTGGATCCTAAGACAAAAACAGTATCTCCCTCACCTGCTTTCACTGCATAAGCGGCATCCATGCTCCCCCCCCCGAGATAGCTTGAAAACAAAAGTTGATTGAAATTGGGAGAAAGTTTGGCGATAAGACCGTCTTGCGAGCCCCCCAAAGTGGCCTGCACGGTGCCCGTGGTCGTACTGACCGGAAAATTACTGGATTCGGTGTTGGAAGCCAACAAAACCTCACCGGATGAAGTCAAGGCAATTTCACCGCGGGCATCGTCTCCGTAATTGAAATGCAAGGAACTTGTGGTGTAATGTGTTCCGACTTGGTTTACTCCTTCGTTACCTGTTCCGCCCAAGAGGGTTGAGGCCAACATTCCCCCGCTACTCGATAATCGAGTCACCAACAAATCGTAACCTCCACTCACAAAGCGTTGATAGGCTGCCGCAGTCGTTGGAAAATTGGTGGAATTGGTCCTTCCAAAGACCAACAAGGATTGGCTGTTTTCGTCGAAGACCATGCTGGAGGGTTTCTCTTGACCCGAACCCCCGAGGTAGGTGGCGTACAGTTGTTGGCCACCGTTGGCCGAGAATTTGCTGATGGCTATATCGTAATGGGAGGTGCTTCCGGAAGGTTGACCAGGCGCATAGGTTGCCTGAAAAGCACCCATGCTGGTTGGATAGCCCGGGCCAAAGGCAATGCCCCCCAAATACATGTTACCCGCATTATCGTAGGTTGCAGTATAACCCCAATTATCCACCTGGGAACCGCTGTAGGTTGCCCCGACCATGCGAGGATCAATCACCAAAAGTTCCTCTGCAGGGTAAGGATCCAACGCATACCCCCATGTTCCGAGGTGTTTCTGCCACTTTGACAAGACTGGGGCCTTGGTTTGGGATGCATCTCTGCTCAGAGTCCATGACACAGGCGCATCTTCGTGGAATTTCCCCACGGAGCTTGCATAAACCAGCCGCCCATCTGCTGTTTTGGAGGTACGAACACCCTCTACGGCCATGCGAATTCGGCCGGGGTCTGCCCCTGGCCTGACATGAAACTCGTACTTAAAAGTCTCCCCCACCTTCAATACCCAATCGATGCCGGGATAAAAATCAGGCACCCGAAGCTCACGAACCGGGACAATGTTGCTCCCCCATTGCTTTGGATCGTTACCGTACAGGATATTGACCGTATAGGGCAAACTATCGGTCCACTGAAGGCCTTGGCCCGTCCACTGCGCACCCAAAAATTTGCTTCTCCAGGCATGACCCTCCAAATGCCTTTCCTCTCCTTTGGGCGACCCGTGGCAACCCTCCGATTGATAGGCGACCCAAACCAAAGCATCTCGTTCCACAAACAACCTGAGCCCCGGCAAATCGGCCCGAGCAATGACTTGATCCGGCCATTGTCCACGGTTGGCGACAAAGCCTTGGGAATTTGACGCGGCATAGGACGCCTGCCATGCGGTCATCAGCAAAAATGCCAACAGCCACGGCAAGCGAAACGTAAAGGAAGGAGGCTGAGGCAAGGTCTGGGAGGGTTAACGACGTCTGAACAAGGAATGCACCCGATCAACAACGCACGAAGTTACATTTTAGGATACAATTCTACCCGTGGATTGTTCTTCAAAATACGCTTCCACATGCTCAAATGATCCTCGGGGACCATTACGGTCCATTCTTCTCCCCCCTGGCGGGCTATGGTTTGAAGAAGGGCTCCGATTTGGAGGCTTACCGGGTATTGCAGATCAAAGCCACAGCATTCATTCCTCAAACGCCAGCGCAGGGTATCCACAGGCAGTACCGGAATTTTGCGAAATGCCAAAAGCAGCGAATCCGAGCATCGAAGCGTCGAATCCAATGAGAATTCTTGGAGGAGGGCAGGTGAGCGCCAGGTCCTACGCGTGGGCAAATCAGGGGCTTTGGACCATTGCCTTGGAGTGAGCAAGCGAACGGAAGCCATGGGGTTTTGTGCTTCGTATCGCTGGGCCATGAACGTCAAGACCCCTCCAGCCGCCAAGAGCAGAACCAGAACAACAGCACGCAGCATGGAATTCACCTTGCAAAATTAGCCTGAGTGACCCTGAGCAATGCAAAAAAATCCCGTATTCCCCCTTTCCGTTCCCAAAGAAGTTTATTTTTGCCTCGCTAAAAACCAAAGATGAGGGAAATTGCATTTAGAGAGGCGCTACGAGAAGCTCTGCGAGAAGAAATGATTCGCGACCACAGGGTTTTCCTGATGGGAGAAGAGGTTGCCGAGTACAACGGGGCTTACAAGGTCAGCCAAGGGCTCTTGGACGAATTTGGTCCCAAAAGAATCATTGACACCCCCATAGCTGAGCTCGGTTTTGCGGGCATTGGGGTAGGGGCCGCCATGAACGGCTTGCGTCCGGTTATTGAATTCATGACTTTTAATTTTTCGTTGGTGGCCATTGACCAAATTGTGAACTCTGCCGCCAAAATGCTCAACATGTCCGGAGGCCAATTCACGGTACCCATTGTTTTTCGAGGACCTTCGGGCTCAGCGGGTTCCTTGGGCGCCCAACATTCCCAGGTCTTCGAAAGCTGGTATGCCAATGTCCCAGGGCTGAAAGTCGTTTCCCCATCCAACCCCTACGATGCCAAAGGACTCCTCAAAAGCGCCATCCGCGATGAAGATCCGGTAATCTTCATGGAATCCGAGCAGATGTACGGGGATAAAGGCGAAGTCCCCGAGGAAGAGTACCTCATTCCTATCGGGAAGGCCGATATCAAACGACCTGGGACCCAGGTTACCCTGGTATCGTACAACAAAATGATGAAGGTTACCCTCGCCGCTGCCGAAGCCTTGGCGCAGGAAGGTATCGATGCCGAAGTCATCGATTTACGGAGCATCCGACCCCTGGATCACGAGACCTTGCTTCGAAGTGTCCGCAAGACCAACCGAATGGTGGTGATTGATGAAAGCTGGCCTTTCGCTTCTGTTTCGTCCGAAATAGCCTATCGAATTCAGAAAGACGCCTTCGACCATCTCGATGCACCCGTGGTGCGCGTGAACGGTGCCGATGTTCCCATGTCCTATTCCATGCCGTTGGTGGCCGCCTACCTGCCTTCGGTGGACAAAGTGGTGAAAGCCGTGAAAGAGGTCATGTACCTCCGGAAATAGCCTGGAGGGCGCCACAGACCTACGTGATTTTTACCCTTTTTTGAGGGGCTTTTTGGTTGTATTTTTAAGGTTTGAACGCCTAGGTCCTAGGCCTTCGATCGCACCGGCAACCAATCCCAAACCCCTCCATGAATTCCCCATCCAACGCCCAATATTCCGCAGAAAATATACAGGTCCTCGAAGGGCTGGAAGCCGTCCGCAAAAGGCCGGCCATGTACATTGGCGATATTGGTGTCAAAGGCTTGCATCACCTCGTTTACGAGGTCGTGGACAATTCCATTGACGAAGCCTTGGCGGGTCACTGTAACCGTATCGAAGTAAGCATTCTGGAAGGGAACCGCATCCGTGTCAAGGACAACGGTCGTGGTATCCCCACCGACATTCACCCCAAAGAAAAACGCTCCGCTTTGGAGGTCGTGATGACCGTCTTGCATGCCGGCGGTAAATTCGACAAAGACAGCTACAAAGTATCCGGTGGTCTGCACGGCGTCGGTGTATCCTGTGTCAATGCCCTAAGCGTCCATCTGCATGCCATCGTGCACCGCAATGGAACCGTTTACGAGCAGGAATACAGCTGCGGGAAACCCCTGTATACCGTCCGCGAAGCAGGTAACACCGATTACAGAGGGACCATCGTGGAATTCAAACCCGATGCTGAGATTTTCCAACATACCGAATACCATTACAGCACGCTGGCTGCCCGTCTCCGCGAATTATCGTACCTTAACAAGGGTATCCATCTTAGCCTCACCGATGAGCGTCAAAGGCTCGAGGACGGTTCGTTCCGACAAGAAGACTTTTACTCCCAAGGAGGTCTGCAGGAATTTGTCGCCTACCTGGATCAAACCCGTGAATCCCTGCTTGCCCAACCCATCTACATCGAAAACCCCAAAGGACCTGTCCCGGTGGAAGTGGCTTTGCAATACAACACATCCTTCACCGAGAACGTGCATTCCTACGTGAACAACATCAACACCCACGAAGGAGGAACCCATATTGCCGGTTTTCGACAAGCCTTAACGCGGACCCTCAAGAGCTATGCCGACAAAGAAGGGATGACCAGCAAGCTAAAATTTGATATCGCAGGGGATGATTTCCGCGAAGGATTAACCGCCGTTATTTCCGTGAAAGTGGCCGAACCTCAATTCGAAGGTCAAACCAAAACCAAACTTGGGAACAATGAAGTGATGGGCGCTGTGAATTCCGCTGTTTCGGAAGCCCTATCCCATTATCTGGAGGAGAACCCCCGCGAAGCCAAGCAAATCATTGCCAAGGTCATCCTTGCGGCCACCGCAAGACATGCCGCGCGCAAAGCCAGAGAACTTGTTCAACGCAAAAATGTCCTGTCAGGCAATTCCATGCCCGGCAAGCTCGCAGACTGCTCCGAACGCGATGCCTCCCTTTGCGAGATCTTCCTGGTCGAAGGAGACTCGGCGGGTGGCACCGCCAAGCAAGGCCGTAACCGGGCCTTTCAGGCCATCCTACCCCTTCGAGGCAAAATCTTGAATGTGGAGAAAGCCATGGAACACAAGATTTACGAGAACGAAGAAATCCGTAACATCTTCACCGCATTGGGCGTTACCGTGGGTACCGAAGACGACCAAAAGGCCTTGAACATCTCCAAACTCCGTTACCACAAAATCATCATCATGACGGATGCCGATGTGGATGGATCCCATATCACCACCCTGATTCTCACGTTCTTCTTCCGTTACATGAAGACGCTCATTGAGTCATCGCATATCTACATTGCTACGCCTCCTTTGTATTTGGTCAAAAAAGGAAACCAACAACGCTACGCTTGGAACGAAGAGGACCGCGTTCAAGCGGTTCAAGAAGTGGCCAAAGGCGGTTCCGAAAGCAGCGTGAATATTCAGCGCTACAAGGGTTTGGGTGAAATGAACGCGGAACAGCTGTGGGATACCACCATGAACCCCGATACCCGTACCCTGCGCAAAGTCACCATCGAAAGTGCCGCCGAAGCGGACAGGGTATTCTCCATGCTGATGGGAGACGAAGTCCCACCACGCAGAGAATTCATAGAACAAAATGCTCGCTACGCCAAACTGGATATTTGATTGAACAGCCCATGCAAGCCCATGCCCCCTTGGCCGTTGAGGTTAAGCATGTCTCCAAAGCGTATGGAGAGCTTCATTTGCTTCGCAATGTTTCTTTCGAAATCCGGATTGGGGAACTTATCGCCGTTGTAGGGCCATCCGGAGCAGGCAAGAGCACCTTGTTGCATGTGTTAGGAGGTCTGCAACCAGCCAATTCAGGCGAAATTCGCTTGGGCGGTCACTTGCTTAGCGGCTTAAGCGGCAATGCTTTGGCTGATTTCCGTAATCGCAAATTGGGATTTGTTTTCCAACAAGCCCTGTTGCTGCCTGAATTTACTGCTGAAGAGAATTTATTAATCCCCGCCCTTATCGCGGGCTTTAACCATGAAACCGCAGTCGCCAGAGCCCACGAATTAGCGGAAATTCTGGGTGTTGCAGAGCGATTGAAACACAAGCCCTCCACCCTCTCCGGGGGAGAACAACAGCGATTTGCCGTGGCAAGGGCCTTGATGAACCGTCCCGATTTGATCCTGGCCGACGAGCCTTCGGGTAATTTGGATCAAAATCAGGCCCACGATTTGCATCAGTTGTTCGGCGAGCTCCGCTCCAAATTTCAACAAACCTTGTTGGTGGTGACCCATAACCCTGGACTGGCCGCCAAAGCTGATCGCGTGTTTCGCCTGCAGGGAGGCACCTTGAGTGAAATCTCTTCATCCGATTTGCAGCATGAACCGCCCAATCCCTGAGCCCCGGAAAATTCTTCGCCACTATTGGGGATACGAAGCATTCAGGCCAGGGCAGGAAGAGATCATCGAATCGGTTCTTCAGGGAAGGGATACCCTGGCATTGCTTGCCACAGGAGGCGGTAAATCATTGTGTTACCAAATTCCAGCCTTAGCCCTGGGGGGACTGTGCATTGTGGTCACTCCCCTTATTGCCTTGATGAAAGATCAAGTCCGTGCCCTGCACCGCTTGGGCATCTCGGCAGAGGCCTTGATCTCCGGACTCACTCGAGAGGAATCCGAGGAGATCCTTAGCAAAGCCGATACCGGACAATTGCAGTTTCTGTATCTTTCTCCGGAACGCCTTGGCAATCAAGATTTTCTGACCCGTTGCAGGCCCTGGAACCTAACCTTGCTGGCGGTCGATGAGGCGCACTGCATTGCCCAGTGGGGGCATGATTTCCGACCTGAATATCAGCGCATTGGTGAATTCAAAGCGAGCCTGTCCGCTCCAAATCTTCCCAACAACAAAGGCCTTACAACCCTGGCCCTCACCGCCTCCGCAACCCCTGCAGTTTGTGACGAAATTTGCGAGCGTTTAGGGATGCACAGGCCTGTGGTTTTCAGGCAAACTTTTGCAAGGCCGAGGTTGCAGTATTCTTGGCCACAAACTCATTCCAAACACAAAATTCTTGTGGACTCTTTGGCCACCTTGCAAGGAAAGGCCTTGGTCTATACCCGTTCCCGTTCTCAAAGCGAGCAAGTTGCCCTATGGCTGACCAAACACGGGTATCCGGCCCAAGCCTACCATGCAGGTCTATCCCCGGAATTGCGCGACTTACGTCAGAAATCATGGATGAGCCATGAATTTCCCATCATGGTCTGCACCTCGGCCTTTGGCATGGGCATCGATCAACCCGATGTTCGCTTGGTTTTTCATTGGAATGTCCCTGAATCGCCTGAAGCCTATTACCAAGAGGCCGGAAGAGCAGGCAGGGACGGCGGCCACGGGGTTTGCATCATGCCCTGGACCCCGGAGGACCTCAAGGAGGCCAAGGGCCGGATTGAAGAGGCCTTTCCTCCCATCGAACGCATTCACCGAGTTTACCAGGCCTTGGGGTTATGGTGCAATTTGGCAGTGGGGGCTGGCCTGGATCAACGCTTTGATTTTGATGCTTCTGCCTTCTGTCATCGCTTTGATTTACCCGAGAAAGAAGTTTACCACGCCATGCAAATCTTGCATCGTGCAGAAATCATTCGAATTCAAGAAGAACTCATGTTACCCGCTCGGATACGGTTTGTGGTTTCGGCGCGAAGACTCTATGAACTGCGCGTCCAAGAGCCGGTCTTGGATCCCTATATCGATATATTGTTACGGAATTATCCCGGCATACTCGACCGTGGTGTTCGCTTTGATGAACGGGCCCTTGCTCGTCAAAGTGGGATCACAGCCGTTTCGATTCTTCAAGCCATTCGGCGATTGGAAGCTTTGCAGGTCCTGGACTTCGTCCCCCGTTCAGACAAGCAGGGCATTGTATGGATTACCGAAAGGTTGCCCTTGACGCATATCCATATCCCGGCTTCGGCCTATAGGCTGCTCAAAGAAGCACGGTTAAACCGACTTCAAGCCTTGGAGTCCATGATGACCTTGGAGAACCCACCCGGTACGGTGGTGGACTTGCACCAGGCTTGTCGAAGCCAAAGACTTTTGCATTACTTTGGCGAAAAGCAATCCGCTCCTTGCGGAATTTGCGATCTTTGCCTTGAAAATCAGGCCCCCAAAGGCGAATTCAATGGCCAAGAAATGCAGGATTTCCAAAACAAAATACGTCCCTTGTTGCAGGAACCAACCCATGTTTTGGAATTAATGCGCCAATTGGACCCAGGCCCTCATCAAAGCGCTCCAAGCGAAATTCAGCGAAGAACCTACGCCTTGCAATGGCTTGTTGACCAGGGAATCATCCAAAGGCAAATGAACGACACGTTGTTATGGATCAAGCCATGAACCCTATCATGGTGATCGCAACCACCAACGATCAGTGGCAGGATCAACGGATGCAACGATGGTGCAGGACCTTGGTGGAATGCGGGTGGAACGTGCATTGGCTTGGTGTCGACCGTGGAAGACCTGTTCCGTTGGCAAACACCGATCGAGTGGTCTATGAGCGATGGAGGATTGTGCCGGGATCAGGACCCTTGTTTTATGCAATATTCAATTGCCGTCTGTTGCTCAGGGCATTGACCTTACGGCCTCATGCCTTGCTCTCGGTGGATGTGGATACCCTACCGGCCTTTCGTCTGGCATCCATGTTCTTAGGGAAATCCTTGTGGTTCGATGCCCATGAATGGTTCACCGAGGTCCCCGAACTATTGAACCGGCCTGTCACCAGAAACATCTGGAGGTTAATGGTGCATCTTTTCCTAAATGGAAAAATTCAATGCTTTACCGTGGGTTCTGAACTTGCTACCATCCTCACCAAGACTTGGGGGAAACCCTTCGAGGTGCTTCGAAACATGCCAAACCTCCCCCTCCCAAGCACGGAGAAATCCCATGCCGAAGCCATTGAATCCGACAAGACTTTGAATTCGATTGTCCCCGGATTGGAAGGCCCGTACCTCCTCTACCAAGGGGCCTTGAACATGGGCCGAGGCCTGGAATCCTTGCTGGAAGCCGCTGCCCTTGGACTCCCATACCCCTTGGTGATTGCCGGCTCAGGTGACCTAGAAGAAAACTTGCGAGCATGGGTGAAAGACCGAAGTTTAGAAAAAATGGTACGGTTCACCGGGCCCCTTGATCCGTCAAAACTCCTGCATTTAACCAAGAATGCCTTTCTGGGTTTCAATTTGCTTGAAACACGATCGCAATCGTACTACTATTCCTTGGCGAATAAATTTTTTGATTATGTCCAAGCCGGCTTACCGCAGGTATGCATGGATTACCCGGAATACCGACACCACATGGCCTTGCACCGGGTGGGATGGCTTATCCAAAATACCGAACCCTCGTTAATTGTCCAATGTTGCCGGCGTATCGCGGAGGATCCTGAAAGCTACCAAATCATGCGCGAAAATTGTCACCGTGCCGCAATGGAATGGAATTGGGAGCATGAATCTGCTGCATTGAAAGTCAAGCTGATGGAATGGCGAGCTTTGCTCCAACCAATCATGAGGGGATAATTCCCATTAAATCAAGCATTTTAAGCGCATTCGCTCGCTGATCAAAATGCTGAAGAACCCAGGCATGCCGCGCCGCTACTTCGTCCGCATTTAGGGGTTTCTCCAAGGCCTTCTGTACCTGATCTTCCCAATCTTGCTCGGATTGGACCACGGTAAGCCAAGCGGCCCATGGCATTCCTTGGACCCCCTCGCGGCTTACCAACACATGGCCATCCCCCATCATGGCATGAATAATTTTCAAGCGAAGGCCAGCCATTCCGTAACACGGAATACAGTGAACCGCCGCATGCTGTATCCATCGCTGCATTTCACTTGGGCTGGGCGTGTCCACCAGATGACAGTCCTCTTGGAGCAAAATAGTCTTGCGCAAAGAATCTGGGATTCGCGATCCGGCAATTACCAACGGGACTTGTTTGGGGATGGCGGCTTCCAATAACAAAAAACGAACTGCCCGAATGTTTTCTGCAATATCCAATCGGCCGTGGTACAAAGCATACGGAGCCTGCATCGGCAGTACTGACCTTTCCTCGTTGGGTGGCTGAACCTTTGGACTCAAATTCACAAAAGCCGGAACATAATGCGCTGGAAGCTTTAGGCTTGACCACCTCGAAGTCTCTGAAGGGCAAATGCTTAGAATCCCCGCGTTCTGCCTTTGGCGCAATCGTTGAGGCAAGAGCCCTTCGTACAAGATCCAACGCCAGGATTCTAGTCTGTAATGGGCCTTATATACCCATCCCCTGGCTGATTCAGCCTGCATGCGGTAATAGTTCGACTCAATGTTATGGGAACGAATCCAGATGACCCGGTTTTTTAGGGCAGGTGCACGCAATAAATCCGCGCATTGCCAGCCTTCCACCAGAACAGGACCAGGCTCGGATGCAAGGTTATGAATAAGTTCCGAAGAGGTTCTCGAAATCAGCGCCCAAGGTCTGGCATCGTAGGGCTCCACCATCCATCTCCTTGGGTAACAACGGAGGGAGGCCACCCGCTGATGCCAATCCGGCATTTTACCAGAATGCAGGTCCTTGGGCCAAACGAAGGCATGAACATGCAAGGCCACTCCCAAATCCAAGAGTATCCTTATTTTGGTATCGAGCTCTTCGGTACCCCCGTACAAGGGTGGAACAGGAAGGTCAAAACAAAGCAGATGCAGGACTGGGGCAGGCTGCATTCAATTCCCAGGGGTAATGTCGGGTGAAAGGTCCGACGCATGTTCTGCCTCCGAGGTCCTTGAATTTTGGTTTTGACCTTGACCACCTGCATCAAACAAAATACCTCCCAAGTCCGTCAATGACCCCCCCGCACAGCGGACCACCCTAGCCGGAAAACGGTCAATTGTGAGATAATCGTGGGTTGACATGATCAAGGCCGTACCCCTTTGATTGATTTCAACCAAGAGCCCCAAAATTTCTTCGGAACTATCGGGGTCCAATTGCCCGGTGGGCTCATCCGCAAGGAGCAAACCGGGTTTATTCAAGAGGGCTCGCCCTACCGAGAGTCTTTGTTGTTCACCCCCCGAAAGCCGATGGGGCCACTCTTTTTGTTTGCCCTCCAATCCAACCTGGGCCAGGACCTCTTCGATGCGCTGGGCTTTGGCCCCCCCTTCCTTCCACCCCGTGGCGGTCAGCACGAAATCCAAGTTTCCCTCCACCGTTCGATCGCTGAGCAACTGAAAATCCTGGAAGATGACCCCAAGGCGTCTTCGGAATCCTGCCCTTTGGCTTCGCTCCAAGGTCAAAAGATCTACCCCTTGAACCTCAGCCTTGAGCCCTGTCAGTGGAATTTCCCCAATGAGAGCCTTGATGAGGGTGGATTTCCCTTCGCCGCTTTTGCCAACCAGGTACAGCATCTCGGCACTCCTGAGGGTTAAATCAATTTGATTCAGTACCGTGGTTGTGCCGTATGCGATACCTACCTTATGGAGTTCCAAAGCATTCATGCCCTCAAATTTCTATCAAAAACCACCTGAAGAGTCAGAATCTAGTTTATTTTTGAACTTCTTCGATAACTTTTTCAAACCTCCATCCAGGATCTTTTTGTCATGAAATTTACCCGTATTCCCTGTTTTTGGCTCTCTGTCGGCTTAGCCTGCTTTCTAACGCCCAAATTTGGGATCTCGCAGCCCAACAAATCAGTTTCGAAGGCTGTGATTGAAACGTGCCAAAATTCAATTTTCAAAACCATTCCCGAACGTCCTTTTCGAATTGGAGACAGCATCCCCTTCAGAATTCAGATCCAATTCCGCAATTTCCCCTACCAGAAGAACACCCAACTCATTATCAGTCCCGAGGTGCATTTTGAGAAGCGGGTCGTACCGCTAGCCACCATGAGGTTTCTGGCTGTTACCGATGAACGTAGCGTTTCGGAAATTCCAGACCAAGAAAACATGGCTTTGCTAACCCGTCGAGGTGACTACAATTTCGAACATGAAGTTGTCTTTGCCTACGAGCCCGGTGTCGAAGCAGCCACCTTAGAAGCCAGAGTCACCATCATCGAGGGTTCGATTAGCCAAGAATTGCCGCTGATTAGAATTAGCAACCGAGGCTTTTCCAGCTTTAGTCGATTGCTGGAGCCCACCCTCGAAATCATGGACCTGGATTACGAGAAAGAAAAATTGTGTGTCAAAGAAACCTATCGAATCCTGTACCCCGCCAACCAATTTGATTTGAGTTACGGCTTGAATCAAGGCACGATTTCCAATCTCATGGCATCGCTGCGTAGTTCCAAAGAGATTTTGGAAATCCAAATCACCAGCAGCGCCTCCCCGGATGGCGAATCCAAGGATAACGAAAACCTAGCCTTCAAAAGAATGGAGTCTATTCACAAATTGGTGGTCAGGGAACTCATGACTAGAGCAGTTAATCCAATGACCTCCTCCGAGGTATTTGCGCAAGGATTCATCAGTTCGCGATGGAATGAACAACCATGGGATTCTTTGCTCCATATCCTATCCCCCAAACAATTTAAAGGATATGCCAAACTCAAAGAAGTTTTAACAGAGAATGATACCATTGCATCCAAAAAGGAAAAGTTAGAAAAAATCCTGAGGGATTACCCGGCTCTTCGGGATACCTATTTCCCTATGCTGAGGAATTGTACAGTCGAAATCCTCAGCACCCCATCCGACCAAACCATTGTTTCAGACTTAGAGCAATTTAACAAAGGAAAGCTCCCAAAGAACACCTCTTGCACACGGCTTATTCAGATGGCCCTCGCCGCTGAATCGACGGCTTTGAGCGTTCGTATTTATCAAAAAGCCATTGCATCCTTTCCTGAAGATTATCGCGCCCATTTCAAATTGGGGATGATTCATTTTCAAGAAAATAACTATGCGGAAGCTGAACAAGCTTTTCAGCAAGCCGCATTGCTGAATCCCAAATCGGCTGAATCTTACAATAACCTTGGTGCCAGCCAAGCCATGTTGAGAAAGTATGCTGCTGCTCTCCAAAATTTTGAAAAAGCCGAAGGACTTCAACGTCAGAGTTTGCCCAACAAGGCCTATGCCGCCTCTCAGATGGGTCGCTTTCAAGAAGCCTTGGCCTGGTACGGCAAGGATGCCGCGATGAACAGGGCAGTTTGCCATCTGGGTCTGGAACAAGGTCTGGAAGCTGTTCGTGTTCTCCAAGAACAAGAAACCTCAACCGCTGCCTCCTTGTATTTGACTGCCATTGCTGGGGCCCATATCAACGATATCGCCTTGGTTTGCGAAAGCCTCAAATCCGCCATTTCCAAAGACCTACAGTTCAGGGAAGCAGCCAAAACAGAAGCTGAATTCAACGCCTATCGCAGGAATCCACAATTTAGGGAGGCTATGAAATTGCCATCGGGTTCCCTCCGATCCAATCCATAATTACGCCTTTTTTGCTGCATTTATGTTGCGTTGCCTCGGTCCCTGTACGAGCTGAGCCACGTCATCAAGCCGAACAAATCAGCCAATCCTTATGGGGTGAAGCCTTGCACGTTTTGGAAGTTTCCAACGACTGGGCTCGCGTACAATGCTCCTGGGATCATTACTTGGGCTGGGTACCTCACAAGGCCTTGTTGACTTGTGAGGCCTTGGAAGAAAGTGCATTGACGGTTTCCACAGACTTCGCCCTGGTACAGGACCTCCTTGAGGGCTCCATCTATCCACTGAGCATGGGCAGTCGGCTTCGTTCGGTGTTAATGCCCCAAGGTTTTCGCCTTGTATCGGGTTCGGCCTTACCCCAGGATGCCTATTCCCAAAATCAAATCCTCGACTTGGAATCGTTAACCAGGCCTTGGTTAGGCACACCGTACCTATGGGGTGGTCGAAGCCGCTTTGGTATCGATTGCTCCGGCTTTACGCAAATTATCATGAACCGATTGGGTCATGCCATACCCAGAGACGCTAAAGATCAATGGGCAAAGGCGCGACATCGTCATGGCAATCCGACGAATTCATCCTTCGAGGCTGGCCAACTTGCCTTTTTTGGGCCTTCTTATGATAGAATAAACCACGTCGGGCTTGTCTTGGGGCCGAATTCCATTATCCACTCCTCAGGAAAGGTTCGTATAGATTTTTTGGATGAAAAGGGGATCTCCATGGAAATTGTATCGAACAAAAGCCCTCAAAAGGTATTAACGCATACGATTCAAGGCCTAGCCACGTATTAGGGATTAGGCTTTACGAAATTCCTTGTTGTCCTTAATTGACTTACTTTTGCAAAAAAAATAAATGATGCGTCCAAACATGTTGAACAAAGTGCAATCCCCCTTTTGGTTCTTGGCCTTGGTGGTTTTGGCAAGTTGCGCTAAACCCTTTCATCTGGAACAAAGCGCGGTTACCCTTCAGATGCCCACAGAGCCCGTGACATTGCACGGCGACCATACCGAACTTCAAGTTGCCTACAAAGTCGCGCCGAAAGCCTTTGTTCCCAAAGGTGTTGCTGTCGTCAGGTTAATCCAAATCCAAAACAACGAGACCTCAGAGATTGGCAGGGATACCTGGGTTGGACCCAAGGTCAAAGGCGTGAAAGGGCGTTCCATAGAACCCGCTAAAGGTGGCGAGGGTGAACTTGGGTTTAAACAGCCCACCAAGGAGGTTCCTGCCTCAACCGAATATTGGCTGGAATTGGTCTCCTTCACCGGGTCTTCCTCTCAAATCAAAAAGGCTAAAGGATTCTTGGAAGAAAAGTCCTACCATAAAGCGCCCGAAAAAGCGCATCAATTTCGTGTCAAAATCTCTGAGGGTATTAGTTTGTTATCGAGAACTGGTCGAGTGATCAGCACGACCAGGCCCGTTGCATCGGGCTTCATCGCCGATACCATTGAACCCTTTGAGGCTACCATCTATTTTGAACTCAACAAATCGGTCATTCGAGAAAGTGAGCGTAAGAAGAAAGAAATTCTTCAGCTCGTTGATTTTTTGAGCAAAACCAAAGAAATTCTTAAAATAGAAGTCAACGGATACGCCTCTCCCGATGGTGAAATTCAATTCAATAACGAGTTGGCCGATGAAAGGGCCACCGAAGCGGGAAAATTTGTGATCAATGCCTTGCGTTCAAGCCAAGGTCTTAAGGACATTCAATACGATTTAGATAATTCCAAGCTTTACGTCCAAAACAAAGGCACGGAAGATTGGAAAGGCCTTTTGCGTGGAATTGAATTTGCCCGGATTCCGCAGAAGGATCAAGTGCGTAGCATCATTGAAAATTCCAATTTGAGCAGTGCCGAAAAACAAAGCAAACTCAAAGGAATGCGAGAATCCTGGGATATTATCACCGAAGATTACCTACCCCCCCTCCGCAGAGCCAATATGGTCATCAATACCAAAGTCCCCCCCAGAACCTTTGAGGAGAGAATGCAGCTCATTCGAATGAAATCCCCGGAATTAAGCGCATCCGAAATGCTCGCTACCGCCGAACAAGCCAAAGACGCCACCCGTCAAGCCGAAATATTGGAGCTCGCCAAAGGCCTTTACCCTTCCGATCATCGTGCCTACAACAATTTGGCCGTATTGGATATGGAAGCGGGCCGGTTGGAAACCGCTGCAAGAAACTTGGATGCTGCCGCGGAAGCAGCCCCAGGCTCCCCAGAGGTCCTGCATAACCAAGCATGGGTGGCCTACCTCCAGAAAGACTGGTCCAAATTAAACTTGGTGGTCAAGCGTGCCCAGAACATTGGCCAAAGCCTACCGGAATTTGAAGCCATCATGGCCATACGGTCGGGTAAATACGCGGATGCGGTATCGGCCCTCCCTAACAAAAACCAAGACCTCCTTTTGGCCCTGGCTCATTGCCTTAACCGCGATTATGATGCCGCCGCCAAAGCCTTGAAAGGTCTTGATCGTCAAAATCCTGATGTGTTATATTTAAGCGCAGTTGTCGCCGCCCGGAGCAAGAATTCATCTGGCGTTCAACGCGATCTTGAAGCCTTGGTGGCGAGCGATCCTAAAGTCAAAAGTTCCCTTCGGACGGATCCTGAATTTGCTTCCTTCCGTCAAGAAACCTTCTTCAAGAATTTGACCCTTTAGGTTGTTTTCCGAGGACTTTGGTTGACGATAAGCTCGGCTTTGGCGGCACCTACCACCGACCTTAGCTGATCAATATCGGCAGCAAAGACTCTTTCTGCGGAACCAAAGGCAGATAACAATTTTCTACGGGTTTCAGGGCCAATTCCTTTGAGGTTATCGAGGGCAGACTGCATGCCCGCTTTGTGTCGGCGGTTGCGGTGATGTTGCAAACCAAATCGATGTGCCTCGTCCCGCATTTGTTGAATGAGCCTCAAGGTGGGACTCTTTTTGTCCAGCATCAAGGGGTGCGGATCCCCTACCTTAAACAAAGCCTCCAGGCGTTTGGCAATCCCCATCAAGGGCAAATGACCCAAATCCAAAGCAACCAAGGCCGAATGGGCCGAGCTCAACTGACCCTTACCCCCATCCACAATCACAAGATCCGGTAAGGCCTGTCCTTCGGTAAGCATCCTTTGGTAGCGCCTGGTGATGACCTCCTCCATCCCCGCAAAATCATCGATGCCTTCCACATCCCGTAGATTGAACAGACGATAATCGCGTTTGGCAGGTCTACCGTTTCGAAAAACAACACAGGCCGATACGGTCTGGCTACCTTGAGTGTGGGAATTATCAAAACACTCGATATGCTGCGGCAATTGAGGGATTTGCAAATCCTTCTGGACCTGCTGCAAAAGACGATCCGATCGGGAAGCGAATTGCCTTTCTTCCGGTTTTCGTAACAACTCCTGCAAACAAAAGAAAGCGTTTTTGAGGCTTAAATCCACCAATTTACGTTTATCGCCGTCGGATGGAACCCGGCAAGGGATCCGCACAAAAGGCA
>Ga0214921_10003655_pt1 | contig 23351 bp, 28 predicted proteins | sample LL1505_MetaG_FD_177992 | JGI IMG/M metagenome (GOLD analysis project Ga0214921, IMG submission 177992) | Freshwater microbial communities from Lake Lanier, Atlanta, Georgia, United States - LL-1505 | ecosystem: Environmental > Aquatic > Freshwater > Lake | place: USA: Georgia | collected... | reverse complement strand
GCCTCATGCGCGGTGGGCACAGCTGCGTGGTGTTTGACACCAATGCGGCAAGCGTGGAACAGTTGGCCGGTGAAGGCGCCACGTCCAGCGCGGACATGGCGCACCTGGTGGCCCAAATGCCTGCGCCGCGCGCGGTCTGGGTCATGTTGCCTGCGGGCGCGATTACCGAAGCCACGGTCACGAAGCTCGGCGAGTTGCTCTCCCCCGGCGACACCATCATTGACGGCGGCAACTCCAACTACCAGGACGACGTGCGCCGCGCCCAGGCCATGGCCGGCAAAGGCATTCGCTACATCGACGTGGGCACCAGCGGCGGTGTTTGGGGCCTGGACCGGGGCTATTGCATGATGATTGGCGGCGACAAACCCGCCTTTGACCACCTGGAGCCGATTTTCAAAACCTTGGCGCCAGGCATCGGCACCATAGAGAAAACGCCGGGCCGCGAGAACCGCCAATCCACGGCAGAGCACGGCTACCTGTATACCGGCCCCGCTGGTTCGGGCCATTTTGTCAAGATGGTGCACAACGGCATTGAATACGGCCTGATGCAGGCCTACGGCGAAGGCCTGGACATTCTCAAAGGCGTGGGCCAGGACGTGATACCCGCAGAGCGGCGCTACGACCTGGACCTGGCCGACATCACCGAACTCTGGCGTCGCGGCAGCGTGGTGTCTTCGTGGTTGCTGGACCTAACGGCCATTTCGCTTGCCGAAGACCCGGAACTTGCGTCCTACTCCGGCTACGTGGAAGACTCCGGCGAAGGCCGCTGGACCATACAGGCGGCGATTGAAGAAGCAGTGCCCGCCGATGTGCTAACCGCGGCGCTTTACACCCGCTTTCGCTCGCGCAAAGAACACACCTTTGCCGAAAAAGTGCTCTCGGCCATGCGCAAGCAGTTTGGCGGTCACCAAGAACCCGGCAAAAAATAAACCCTCGACTACGTCGCCCGAGCGCCGCAGCACCGTCTGCGCCGACGGCGAGCCCTTTTAGTAAGAATTACCAGGACCCACCATGGCCCAAGACATTGAGCACGCATCCACCCCGCACGGCGACCAAGCGCCTTCCAACACCATGGTTATTTTTGGTGCCGGTGGCGACCTGACCAAGCGCCTCTTGATGCCTGCGCTCTACAACCTCGCGCGCACGGGGCTCTTGCCTGCGCAGTTTGCGCTGGTGGGCGTGGACCGGGTGGAGATGGATGATGCCCAGTTCCGCAGCCATGTGGAGGCGGCCATCCGCGCCTTTGCCGCGGACAAACACTACAGCCAGGCGATTGACGAGGCCAACCTGCAGCGCCTGCTTGGCGCCATGGTGTACATGCCGCTGGACTTTGCGGCGCCTGCGTCCTATGTCGCTCTGGGAGAACGCCTGGCGCAGCTCAAAACCAGCCATGGCGTGGGCGACAACGTGATGTTTTACCTGGCCGTGGGTTCGCGCTTTTTTGGCGGCATCGTGGACCAGCTCGGCGCTGCTGGCCTGGTGACCGAGACCAATGCGTTCTGGCGCCGGGTGGTGGTGGAAAAACCTTTTGGCCACGACCTGGCGTCGGCCCAGGCGCTCAATACCCAGCTGCGCCACAGCCTGTCGGAATCGCAGATTTACCGCATGGACCACTTTCTTGGCAAAGAGACGGTACAAAACATCATGCTCATGCGCTTTGCCAACGGCATTTTTGAGCCGCTGTGGAACCGCGAGCACATTGACCACGTGCAAATCACCGTGGCCGAGACGGTGGGCGTGGAAGCCCGCGCCGCGTTTTACGAGACCACCGGCGCGCTGCGCGACATGGTGCCCAACCATGTGTTCCAGCTGCTGGCGCTCACCGCCATGGAGTCCCCCGCCTCGTTTGACGCCGACGCGGTGCGCAACGAGAAAACCAAGGTGCTGGACTGCGTGCACGCAGTCAACGCCGCCACCGACAGTGTGCGCGGCCAGTACGCCGCTGGCGCGCGTGACGGGCAGGCTCTAAAGGCCTATGCCGACGAGACCGGCGTGGCGCCGGGCAGCGAAACCGAGACTTATGTGGCGCTTAAGTTGGGCGTTGACAACTGGCGCTGGGCCGGCGTGCCGTTTTACCTGCGCACCGGCAAGGCCATGGCCAAACGCCAAAGCGAGATCGTGGTGCAGTTCAAACGCCCGCCGCTGTCGCTGTTTCGCAATACGGCCACCGAGCACCTTACCCCCAACGCACTGGTCATCAAACTGCAACCTGACGAAGGCGCCATGCTGTCCTTTGGCGCCAAAATTCCGGGGCCCAAGATCGAGATCGGCCAAGTGCACATGGACTTTCACTACAAAGACTACTTCCAAAACGCGCCCAGTACCGGCTATGAGACCCTGATTTACGACTGCATGATTGGGGATGCAACTCTGTTCCAGCGCTCCGACAGCGTGATGGCGGGCTGGCGTATCGTGCAGCCGCTGCAGGCTTATTGGGCGGCAGGTGGGGCGCCGCTGGCGCATTACGCAGCAGGCTCGGACGGACCGCAGCAGGCGCAGGACATGCTGCAAGCCAACGGCCGAGAATGGCGCGAACTCTGAAACGCACACGCCGAAAGCCATGTCCAAAATCATCGTCCTGGCCTTCCCTGTCTTCTTGCTGCTGATCGCACTGGAGATAGGGTGGGACCGGCGCCAATTGACGCGGGCCGCCGCGCTTAACGTACCCACCAAAAGCAGCTACGGCGTAAGCGACACCCTGAGCAGCCTGAGCCTGGGTCTGATGAGCCAGGTGACCGGCGTTTTGGCCAAATTCATCGGCTTGGCCGCCTACGCTGGGGTGTTTGGCTATGTGGCACTGTGGCCCCAAGCCGATCTCTGGAACCACTGGTTCGGCTGGGTCCTGGCGCTGGTGCTGTACGACTTTTGCTACTACTGGCTGCACCGCGCAGGCCACGAGGTGGCGGTGTTTTGGGCGGCCCACGTGGTGCACCACCAAAGCCAGCACTACAACCTGTCCACCGCGCTGCGCCAGACCTCCAGCGGCGCTTTGTTGGGCTGGGTTTTCTACCTTCCTATGGCGGTGCTGGGCGTGCCGCCACTGCTGTTTGGCATTGTGGCGCTGGTGGATTTGCTCTACCAGTTTTGGGTGCACACCGAACACGTGAGGCGCCTGGGCTGGTTTGACCGGGTGTTTTGCTCGCCCAGCAACCACCGGGTGCACCACGCCATCAACGACGGCTATGTCGACCGCAACTACGGCGGCATCTGGGTGATTTGGGATCGCATTTTTGGCACCTTCGAGCCCGAAGCCCAGGCCTGCGTCTACGGCACCCGCACGCCGCTCAACAGCTGGGACCCGGTCTGGGCCAATGTAGCGGTCTATAGCGAACTGTGGCGCCGCAGCCTTGCTACGCCGCTGTGGGCAGACAAACTGCGCGTCTGGTTCAAGCCACCGGGCTGGCTGCCTGCTGGCGGTCAATGCCGTCTTGCGGCTGGCGGCGCCCTGGCCCACGCGGGCGCAGCGCCGAATGCTGCCTTTGACCTGCACCAGGTGCGCACTTACGCACCAGCACTGACCAGCGCTCAGGCCCTGTGGGGTGTGGGGCAAAACACGCTGCTCACCGGCCTGGGCGCCTGGTACCTGTGGAACGTGGACGCACTACCCCTTCCCGAGGCCGCTCTGGGCTGCGCCGCCCTCACCTTGGGGCTGTGGTCACTGGGGCGCTATTTGCAGCAGCAACTGGCGTGGTGGAACACGCTGGCGCTGCAGATTCCGGCAGCCGCCACCGTTTTGGTCCTCTGCCCCCTGCCAGTCTGAGCGGTGGGAGCGCGCGGCGCCAGGTGGGCAAAGCGCTTCTGGTTTAAACGCCCGGCGCTTCGCCTGCACCGCTGGGCGGCGTCACCCCCAGGTGCCTGTACGCGGCCAGCGTGGCAATGCGCCCGCGCGGCGTGCGCTGCAAATAGCCTTGTTGAATGAGGTAGGGCTCAATGACATCCTCAATGGTTTCGCGCTCTTCGCCAATGCTCGCGGCAATATTGTCCAGCCCCACCGGACCGCCGTCAAAGCGATGGATCACGGCCTCCAACAATTTGCGGTCCATCAAATCAAAGCCTTGGGGGTCGACGTCGAGCATGGCTAACGCGCGGTTGGCAATATCGAGCGTGATGGTACCCTCGCCCTTGACCTCAGCGTAGTCCCGCACCCGGCGCAAGAGCCGGTTGGCGATGCGCGGCGTGCCACGCGAACGCCGGGCAATCTCAAAGCCGCCCTCGGGGTCGGTGGGCACCTTGAGCAAGCCCGCGCTGCGGGTGACGATGCGCAGCAGCTCTTCAGACGTATAAAACTCCAGCCGCGCCACGATGCCAAAGCGGTCGCGCAGCGGATTGGTCAGCATGCCCGCGCGCGTGGTGGCACCCACCAGGGTGAAGGGCTGCAAATCGAGCTTGATGGAGCGCGCAGCCGGCCCTTCGCCAATCATGATGTCGATTTTGTAGTCTTCCAGCGCGGGGTACAAAATCTCTTCGACCACCGGACTTAAGCGGTGAATTTCGTCAATAAACAGCACGTCGTTCTTTTCCAGATTGGTCAGCAGTGCGGCCAGGTCTTTGGGTTTTTCCAACACCGGTCCACTGGTTTGACGCAAATTGACGCCCAACTCGTGGGCAATGATGTGCGATAGCGTGGTTTTACCCAAACCCGGCGGGCCAAACAGCAGCACATGGTCGAGCGCCTCGTCGCGCTTTTTGGCCGCGCCAATAAAAATCTCCAGCTGTTCGCGCACCTTGGCCTGACCCACATAGTCGTTCAGCAACTTGGGGCGCAACGCGCGTTCAATGGCCTCCTCAGCGCCTGAGGCGGGCACCGCAGACACCATGCGCGCCGGTCCGCCGCTGGCGGGATAGGGGACAAAGTCGTCGGTCTGTATGCTCACAAATATTCGCCATATTCGCCATTAAGGCGCAAAAAGAAAAGAAATAGAATTGGCGCACGCCGGCGCCGGGAATGAATATCGACTGTTTCTCCCGCAGGATTCAGACCTTGGCGCTTTACCGAACTGCCGTGTGAATGTAATGCTTCTTTACAGGCGGATCACTAAAATGACTTGTATCTGCGCATTACCCACTCCATGCATCCCACCACACCCAGCGCTGTCCCCAGGCATATTGCCATCATCATGGATGGCAACCGGCGCTGGGCGGCTGCCCGGGGTCTGCCCAAGGCAGTAGGCCACGGCGCAGGTTCACGCCGGGTCAAGACGATTGTGCAAGCCTGCGCAGACCGGGGCGTTTCCCATGTCACCTTGTTTGCCTTCAGCACTGAAAACTGGCGTCGCCCGCTTGAAGAAGTCTCCAGCCTCATCGGACTGTTATCGCTGTATCTGCAAAAAGAGATCAGCAGCATGAACAAGCGCGGCGTGCGCTTACGCGTCATCGGTGACATTTTGGGCTTTGACAGTCGGGTGCAATCCTTGATCCGCAACGCCCAGGCGAGCACCGCACACAACGAGACGATCACGCTGACGCTGGCGCTGAACTACGGCGGTCGTTGGGACATGCTGCAGGCGGTCAAATCGTGGCAACTGGCGCATCCGGGGCAAGCGGCTGACTCCTTGGATGAAGCCGCTTTGGAGCCCTACCTGCAAATGTCCGACGCCCCGGCACCCGATTTGATGATCCGCACGGGCGGCGAGTCGCGCATGAGCAACTTCATGCTGTGGCAAATGGCCTATACAGAGCTGTATTTCACCGACCTGCTGTGGCCGGAATTCACACCTGCAGCGCTGGACCAGGCGATTGCCTGGTATGGCCAGCGAGATCGGCGCTTTGGCGGCGAAAGCACGCGCAAGAGCGGAGTGATTGAGGCCAAGGCCTCTTAACCCGGCTCTGTCAGGCGACCGGCCAACGTTCGCCAAGCGCAAATTAGCGCAGGTGCAAGCTGTGGCGCTCACAAAACAGCTCGCCAGTAAACACTTTGACCTGCAAGCCCATAGCCTGGGCCTCACGCGCCGTCAGGCCGCTGCTGTAAGGGAAAGTGTCCACCATGGTTTGGAAACCACCCAAGATTTCGAGCGCATGCCGGTGCGAGCTCGGGCAAACAAACTCTGCACGCGCCCGTGACCCGTCCAAGGCCTCCTCCACTTTTGTGCGGGTTCGTTGGTACTGGAATTGTTGGTGAACAAAGCAAATTGGCCCCGAGGTTTGGCGCAGATAGGCCAAAAAAGCGCGCGAGAGTTTGGCGGGGTTAGAAAACACCACGGGCGTGCGGCTGCGTCGGTCAAAAGCGGTTTGCGCAGGCAAATAGGGCGGCGGCGTGTAGGTCGCGTAGCCCTCGGGAATATTGACCAGTGGCTCCGAATACAAATGCTGCAGGTGCAGGGGCGACTGCCATTCGTCGCCAATCCATCCGTCAAAACTCTCCAGCCCAGTGGTCATGCTTTGGCCACCCACCCACTTGTACATGGCCCTTGCGGGCTTGGCCGATAGGGCTTTGAGCGCTACCGGGTCCATCCAGCCGCCCAGGTCGTACAGCACGTCCAGGTCTTGGGCATGGATGCGTTGCGCCAGCGCTTCGGCCGACAAAGCTTGCACATCGAGCCACTCGGTAGACAAACCCCGGAAGATCGCAGTGGCCCAATCGGACTTAAACCCCCGGCTAAAAACCACGATGTCAGAACCTTTGGCCACGTGCTTCCAGCCAGCGATGGTCAAGAAATACACCGGCGAGTTACAAAAAAGAGGAGAAATAATCCCCACCCGCGGGCGCCCATCGGACGTGCCGCGCGGTAACAGTGGCTGCAACTGCAGTTGCGGCAGCCGCATGTGGCGCGATGAAAACTGCATCACGCGCTGCGTCAGCGCAGTGGCAGACATGTCCCGGTCGTACAGACTGGCCATCAAGGTGGTCAGCTCGGCGTCGACCGCATGCAGTGGCTCGGCCAACAGGGGCTGCACCAGCGCAATGGCCTGCATTGGCAGGCCAAAAATATTCATCGCGAGGTCGGCCTTGGCAATCGTGGCCTCACCCTGGCCCGGCTGAAGTCGCAGCACTGCGTCGAAACTAGCGTCCGCCGCTTCCATCTGGCCCCGCGCCTTGTAGGCCCGTCCCAGCAGCAGCTGACTCTGCCACTGCCCCGGGGCCAGCGCCAAAGCGCGTTGGGCGGATTCCAAGGCCAGCGAGGCCTGACCTAAGGCCAAGTGTGCGCTCCCCAAGAAGTGGTGAACCTGTGGCACACGCGGCAGCCACTGCGCGGCGCTCTGCAGCAGGTCTCGCGCTTCCACCCATTGACCGGCATGCAGCGCGCGTTCAGCGCGGTCCAGCCAGGCTTGCAGATCTTGGGGGCGGTCTTGCATGTCCGTAGTCTGCTTCAGCCAAACAATTGCAATAGTTGCGGGCTGTGTACCCGCGCATCAAAACCAGCGGCGGTGCGGGCCTTGAAGAGCGCCCTGTCGCTCGCACTGACCCCCGCGCTTTCTTTATCCCAGTCTGCTTCTACCAGCACACTGTTGGGCTCGTACACATAACGGCCCTGCTCTCGGGCAATGAGGGTGAGTTCGGTGTCCGCGTAATGGCTGCCGTAGGCGTCGTGAAAAAAGGCGCCTCCGTACACCGACTGCGCCCAAGCGCGCTCTGCCAGCCCAAAAGCGGCCAATTGGCCGTGCCATTTGCCATCGTTAAAGCCCAGCAGCCCGGCATTTTTGGCCTGCAAGGCGCGCACGGCCAAGGCCAGCCAACCCCGCCCTGCAAAAGCATCTTGCGCCATGTAGCCAAACCAGGGGCTGTGCGTCAGGGCGAACGCCTGGTTCACGGTCGCGATAAAGCCCTGGCGGCCTTCGTCATGCACCGCCAGCAACAGGGAGGCCACACCCGCACGGGAGGCTGCAAAGTGCGCCGCGCGGCTGGCTTGGGCTTCATCGGTGTAGGGCATCACCATGATGGGGCCCTCGCACACAAAGGGTGCGCCGCCGCTTAGTTCGGCCACGCGCACAAAGCGTACTTGCATGGACGGCTGGGTCGGTGTTTTGGCTGGCAGGGCTGCGGGGCTGGGCGCACGCGCCATAGGATGGGTCTTCCGGCCAGGGGCCATAAATGCAAAATGATGCGTGTTGCGTTCTAGTCTAGCGCGGTGGTGCGAGGCTGCAGGAATCAGTCTGCACCGTAGCGGCTGCGGCTTGCACCCGGAACACGCGGCTCAGCACGCGCTTGGCAAAGTATTATTCCCGCCATTGCGGCTCGCACCACCGCCACCCTTGATGCACCCAACCACCAGGACACCACTCGCCTATGGCCACCAAAACACCCTCAAAAGCCTCGCCCCAAACCGCCACCAAGCGGGCAAAGCCTGCCGCAGCGCAGCGGCAGGTCCCCGTCACTAAGTCAGCATCAACTAAAAGCGCTGGAGCGACGGGCAAGTCAGTGGTCAAGTCTTCAACAAAATCTACACCCAAGGCTTCGATAGCGGCGCCTGCCACGCCCGCAGCCAAGAAATCAGCGGTCAAAGTCGCACCACGCAGCGTCGCCAAGGCCACAAAAGCAAAAGCGGCCTTGCCTGTGCCACGCACCAAGGCCGCATCGGCGCCCAGAAAGCCCAAAGCCTTGTCCCCCCACAGCCTGGTCACTGGCAAGCACATTGTCTGCTTCTGGAAACAAAACGACCTCGGGCTTTTTGGCCGCCGCCCGGACCAGTGGATTGCGTTGTGGGAGCAAGACCCGAAGGTTGAAAAAGTGCTGGTGTTCGAAACGCCCTTGAGCGCGCTGGCGCTGCAAGAGTGGCTCAAGCGGGCCCTGGCGCTCGACCCCGCCAGCGGCAGCGAGTACCGCCTCTTGCTGGACCAGGCGCTGGCCAAATTGCAAGGCCACTGCGACACCGCCAAAACGGTGTACAAAACCTACCTCACCCCGACCGACAAACCAGCGAACAACCAGGACTACCTGCAATGGGTCTTGCAGCAGATAACAGAACAAGGCATTGCATCGCCCAGCGTCGTGCTGTGGCCGGCCTGCTTCGCCAACCTGGCCCTGGTTCGCGCCATGAAGCCCAAGCAAGTCATCACCGACCTGGTGGACGACCAACGCTTGTTTGCGTCCAACGCGCAATTGGTGCCCACCATCACGGCGCAGTACCGGACGTGGCTGGCAGAGTCAGACATAGTGGTCTCTGATTCGCCGGGCCTCATTCAAGCGTTTATTCAAGAATTTTCGCGCCCAGACATCGGCTATCTGCCCAACGCAGCCCTGGTGACCAAGCCAGGCTCAGGCAAGGTGGCCAAGCCCCGCGCACCGAAATCGGCAAAAAAGCGGCTGATCGTGGGCTACTCGGGCAACTTGCGTGAACGTTTGGACACCGACGCACTGCTCAATGCCATCGCCGACAACCCGGACAAAGATTTTTGGTTCGTCGGCCCCACCCACGGCTCGGAGTTTTATGCGAAAGCGCGCTCATTGGCCAATTGCACCTTCTGGGGCACCCTGCGCCAAGAGGAGCGTCAAATGCGGGTCGCGCAGTTTGATGTGGTCATTGATCCTTTGCTTCATGACGCAGCGACGCAACGCATGAGTGCATCATCGGCAGCGGCTTCTCCCACTGGCGCCGCGCCGCTGGTAGCGCTGAGCGGGTTGAAGCGCCTGTAATGACACGCCGGTGGCCGGATCTGTAAAGCGATCCGAGAGGAACGCAAGCTGAAACCGGCGCAACAAACGCGTCTGGTCGATCTCAATTTATCGGACGGGCACGCGACTGCCAACCGCTGTCGAAGGGCGGAAACTGGACCCACCACTGACCACCTGGTTCAGTCACGCCTCACCCACCCGCTCCAAAATCGCTCGAATGACTGTCGACGAAATTCGAAAGTCAGAGGCGTGAAGGTGCGCAAAGACTTCTCTGGCACTCGGTATGAGGCCCTTTATGCGCGCCATTCCAATGACTGCGGCGGTGCCAGCCACCTGCAAGCCATTTTCTGTTGCGATCGCACGACCTGCACGCTCATCCATCAGCACCAAGCTCCCCTCCGTGTGCGCCAACGCTAGCCGAATACAGGCTGTTTCGCCCTCATCAAGCTCCGCAAGCACAGGTGTATCGGGCGTCGGACCACACACGCTCAACCAGCCGGCTGTCACGGCCTGACCGATCAACTGCTCGTCGGGTGCACCAAAGCCGCTGAATACTTCGGCGTGCACTTCGGTAGGTATCCAAACCGTACCAAACAAGGGCTGTAGCCACCGCAATCCGTCCACCCGTGCCAAACCGATCAGCGGGCTTGCGTCTGCTATGACGAGGCGAGCCATGCTTCAAGTGTTTCCATGTCTTGTTGCGCATCCAGTGCGTCGCCGTTGACTACTGCAATACCCAGACGCGACAAGTGCGAAACAAACAGCCCCAGTGGCAGCTCAGCCAGTCGGGCTGCCCGTGCCAAGGACAAATGGCCGTCTTTGAACAAAGCGGTCGCCAACGCGGGCCTCACCCCCTTGGCGTCTAGCACCTTGCAGGACTCGATGCCCACCATGAGCGCATCGGGCTTGTCACGGTTCATCACCAATACGACGCCCTTATGCGCCATCCGCAGGGCCTGACTGGGGTTGTTTTTGAGTCCGCTGACACTGACAGTTTCCATGCCTACCTCCGATAGGAATATAAGGTAGGAATGATGGTAACAGACCAAGAATTTTTTGAGGCATAAGATGCACTATCGTCTCTGACCGTCTGCCCGCGGGCTACACGGTGCATGTGTCGCCCTCGGCGCGCGCAGTGAGTGTGATACGCCTCGTTACCGTTTGAGCAACTGTCGACACCAACGCGCCCGAGCAGATGGCGGCAACGTGGATCTGATGGGAGCTTACGATCGAGCCGATCATCGGGCACCTCAAAGCTGATCACCGAATGGACTGCTGCCAACCTCAAAGTATCACAAGGATATGCGCATCACGCGGTGCTGTGCGCTGCGGGCTACAGCATCCGCTGGTTGTTGCGCATGATCGTCAAAAAGGGCCTGGACCTTTTGTTGTGCCTGTTGCAGACGGCGGATTTGATCGCTTTGCTGAAGAAATTAGCCGAAATCATCGGCCGTAATCACACCCGCAGATTTAACATTGTTGTGTTTGGTAGCAACAGTTAAAGCAAACTCACCAACTTCCTCTGAAATAAAATTATCAGAGTAATTAGCTTGTTCAAGAATGGTGTGGCATATTTTTGACTTTGGTATTGGGCAGTAAATCTTTTTCTTGTTTAAGAACAAATGCTCTACACCAACCTTAATGAATTCGCGCTTCTTTAAACATCCGGTATCATTTTCTGCAATTTCAACAACAGCTTGTTTTGGATATGCAGTATTTTGTGATCTCTTTAAAAGCACGGGTTGATAGATCAAATCAACAATACCGAGATCACCCAACGCTTCAAGCAATGCAACCGTTCCATCAGTAGAACCATTGTCGGCTATGAAGAATTTTTTAAAACCCGCGATTTGATGCCAAGCGAACCATTCTAATAGATAATCAAACTCATCACGAAATATAGCGGCAATTGCCAGCGAATCATGATTAAGCATCAAAAACACCCTCCGCTAAAATTTTCCCATTAGATGAGTTAATAATTTTATAACGTGATGAAGTTCGAATTTCAATATGATTATCGAGATCAAACTTAAAAGCACAATCTTTATTGAATTTTAATTTTAAATCTGGACGCGAATCAGTAGCTCTAACTGTATCTACATATATCTCATCTACGTACAAATCAACAGAAACAGAAAAATCGTAACCTACCGCTAAGGCCCATCCATGCAAAATATTTCGGTTTGCTTTATCAACCTTTAGTCTAACTTCTCTTTTCAATTCAATTTTTTCATTCTTTCTATTTAATTTTCCTGCCAAGGCATATAGATCAACATCAAATTTAATCAAATCATTAACGGCATCTAAAAATTCCGGATTATCTATCGACATAGAATACGTATTATCAGAAATATTTTCTTTGACGTTAAACAAATCAATATTAAACTCATCAGTTTCAATCAATGCAAGCAAGTCATCAGCCATGGTCTCAACTCGACCGAACCAATTAATAGATCTCAAAGACTGCAAAGCGCTTTGTACGTCGCTTTCCGTCACTATATTCCCACGGTTACCAATTCTCAGATACCGTACCTGCGGGTTATCTAAAAGTCCTCGTTCAGCAGGTTCAAGCTTGCTCACGAATTCGCGTGTCGACGGCCCATTAGTGAAATCTACCGCCTTCATTTTTAACGCAAGCGCCTGTATATAGGCTGGATGAGCGTTGAATTTATTTATTTGATTTGGCTCTGCTAGCTTTCTAATCCATGCCAAGTGTGAAATTACATGAAATACTGGGTTTCGTAAAAATGTGAATGTAAAAAATTCATCTAAATCTAATTTTTCCCGAAAATCCTCAAGCACCAGGTGTCCGGATATATATTTACACCGCTCCACTAGTGCAATACGATCAACTCGATTGCTCCAAATTTCATTACTTTCCAAATGTACTGCCGTAAGATTTTCACTAAAAAAATCGGTAAAAATTTTATTTACAGATGATCCCCCTGCCTTGGGAATATGGACGAAGAGAATTTTTTTCATCTCATAACACTCATATTCATATTATAATTTATAACATTAGATATACTAAAATCCTCACGCTCCATACTCAGATGCGGACTGTAAAACGGATCGTTATTTAAAGCGCTTCCCCACTTTTTCTTCATGTACCTCACCTCTTTCTGAAAGCGGGTTTTCTTCTCAGGAGTATCTTCGGTACCCCGACTGATGGATTCGTAGTGGTACAGCTCGGCGTGGGGGGTCCACAGGTTGCGGTAGCCGGCTTGCATGACCCGCAGGCAAAAATCAATGTCGTTAAAGGCCACCGCCAGATTTTTTTCATCCAAGCCACCTGCCTGCTGATAAACCTCTTTGCGCACTACCAGGCAGGCGGCGGTCACGGCGCTCAAGGTTTGGGTGATTAGCAAACGCGCAAAGTAGCCGGACGCTTGGCGTTTCGCGTATTTGTGAGAGTGTCCAGCCACGCCGCCTATTCCGATAATGACGCCGCCGTGTTGCAAAGTGTCATTTTGATAATACAGCTTGGCACCTACACAGCCCACGTCTGGGCGGCAGGCATGTCCCACCATTTCGCTTAGCCAGTCGGGGCTGATAACTTCTACGTCGTTGTTGACCAAGCCCAATATGCTGCCGCGCGCGTGCTCTGCACCAAAGTTATTAATGGCAGAGTAATTAAATGGGTGGTCGTAGCGCAGTACCCTGACGCGCGCGTCTTGCCGCTGTATGGCGTTAAACCAATGCAGGGTTTGCGGCTCGGTGCTGCCGTTGTCCAATATTAATATTTCAAAGTTCTGGTAGGTGGTTTTATCCAGAATGCTGCGCACTGCTACTTCGGTGACTTCTTTGCGGTCGCGGGTGGGTATGAGCAAACTTACCAGAGGCGCTGGTTGGGGAATGGGCCAGCTTATTTTGTAGGTGTTGGGTACCCGTCCTGCATTCACGGTAACGCCCTTGGGGCCATGGGCGCTGAAGTAGTCGCGCAGCGCCTTAATGCCTGCGCGGGTGGTGTAGTTTTTCTCCTGGGCGCCCAGTGCGGTGGAGCCTTCCACCGAGCGCCAGTGGTAAAGCACCTTGGGTATGTGCACGATTTGTGGTCCATGGATGTGGGGCAGGCAGCGCAGCAGTAAATCATGGTCTTGGCTGCCCTCCAGACCGGGGCGAAAGCCCTCTATGCGTTTAAGCAGCGCATGGCGGTATACGCCCAGGTGCGAGACATAGTTTTGCGAAAAGAAGAGGTCCGGGTTCCAGTCGCTCTTGAAGTGCACATCCCAACGCTCACCATCTTTATTGAGCTTGTCTTCGTCGCTGTAAAGCACTTGCGCGTCGGGGGTTTGGTTGATGGCTTGCACCACAAACAGCAATGCGTGTTCGGACAGCACATCGTCGTGGTCAAGCAGGGCTACAAATTCGCCAGCAGCAAGCGCCAGGGCCGAATTGGACGCATGGGCGATGTGGCCGTTCTGTTCACGGAAACACAGTTGGATGCGCGCGTCTTTGGCCTGGTAGGCGCGCAATATCTCGCTCACATGCGGCAAGGGCGACGCATCGTCGGCAATGCACAGCTCCCAGTAGGGGTAGCTCTGGCGCAGCACAGAGTCGATACAAGCGCGGAGATATTCCGGGTTGGTGTTGTAGACCGGCACCAGCACCGACACCAGGGGTTTGTGCTCCAGCGCAGCCACCAGCAACGCCGCTTGCTCTTTGCTCGGCAAACCGGGCTTTTCAATCGTTTCTATCCACTGGGCGTAACTGCTTGGCCGCGGCACGTCCGCCATGCATTCCTCGTAAGCCGCGATTAATTGCTCTGCGAAGGACTTTCCCGTGGCCAGGCACTGTTGGCGTACAGCCTCTCGCACGTGATCGGCGCTTCGGGGCGCATCTGCTAACGACGCGCGGGCAATGCAGTCCAGCATTTCTTGCAGCGCTTGCGCCTCGTCCACTCTTTGGCAGGTGAGCTCCTGCATGCGAAAGGTGCCGGGCTCCTCCAGCGGGTCAAAGCGCAGACTCTTGACCACGCCTCTGAAATGCAGAACCCGGGTACACGCAAGCTTGGATTGGAAGCGCAGATTGGCAGCATGGTGCTCGGTATGCCCGTCGCCATAGTCCATGTAAAACTTGGCGATCTTTTTGGCTGCGTCCGTATCCATCACCAGGGTCAGCAGAAACCAACCCTCAGACAAGGGTTGACCGCTGGCCTGTGAGACTTCAAACCAGGGGTCATTGCCAGTGGCACGCCAAAAGCTGGCGCCTTGCGGGTCCGGCAGCAATTGGTTCACGGGCGCGAGTAAAAGCGCTTGCGGCACTTTTTCTTGCAACCATTGTTCTTCACGCAAACCGGCTTGGGCCAGTTTGATGTTGACCGCCAAGGACTTTTCTAGTTCCGGAAATACGGCAATGGCCCTGCGGTACAGGGCCAAGGCGTCGGCAAAACGCCTGTCGTTGAGGGCCCGGTTGCCAGATTGCAGGGGAGTGTTTGCTGAAACATCATTCATGTTGAAATTATCGCTCACCGTTACCAGGCCACTGGCGCCGCCATCAGGCGGTCTAAATACCGTTCACACCACCGCGCGTTGCTCGTCTTACGAAAATATTCACTGCGCTTGTCTTGCCACATCGTCAATATATTTTTGGAACGCGAAAGCACGGCAACATCCTTCATATTACGCAACTCAAGTAAATCTTCGTTCATATTCGACTCCCCCAGGGGGCAAGGTATTTTTTGCACCTTCAAGTGCCTGCTGTGGGAGTGCAAAAATACAGTAAATAATCGTTCCACAACAAATGGTATGTAGGTAGACGCATGGTGCAGTTTGCGCCAGTCCGCGTCTTCAGAATGCATTTTGTTGCGCAAGGCGGGCGGCATGTGCATGTCGGCGCGCTGCAGTGCTTGTTCTATAAACGGCAGGTAGCTTTCCCAGAAGCGGGGGCTGCCAACGAAGTAGTTACACATGGAGAATTCACGGGCTGGGGTTAACCGGTTTAACTCGGACGCGCTCAAGCCAGCAGCGTCCAAAAATGCGTTGGCCACTTCCAACAAGTCCGGATGCGCCACCTCGCCATGCCACCAGGGCGATGCAAACAAGGCCTCAATATGCGGGAATGGATTCATATAAAAAACATCCACGCTTGGAGACTGTTGAACTATTTGCAGCAACTCATGGCCGGACAAGCCCGTCTTTTCAGCGAAGCGCCAGGACAATGCGCCCCATGCCGAATACGGCGCGGTTGCGCCGCTGGTATGCAAGCGCTGAAATACCGCGAGTTCGTGGGTTTCTGACGGAAACCGGCTGTTGTCCAAAGGCACAAATGCCGAATCGAGTTGGGACTTTTGGACGGCTTGGTAGTAGATTTGCCAAATACCGATGGAACCGCTCATGGTTTGAGCACTTTATAGAAAACGATTCTCACTATATTCCAATATTTGTTTTCTTGACTCAATATCTGATAACTCACCAGGCTTTCGGTTTAGCCAGATCAAAAGTATGCTTCAATTTTTAATCTGGTGGACAATTTTAAATCAAACTCTTCATGCCACCATTTTTTACGCCCAGGGATTAAGCAATTCCACGCCTGAACTGCTGAAATCTTTGACATTGCGTGTCACCAATTTACAGCCATGGGCCCGCGCGGTAGCTGCGATGATCGAATCAAATGCAGCCATTGGCTTGCCGCGGGCCTCGGCCTCAGAGGTCATCTGGGCCCACACCTTGGCGGTTTTGGTGTCAAAAGGCAACACCCGGTCTTCAAAGCCAATCTCCACATTTTCCAACCACATGGTCAGTTCGGTTTGGCGCTTCGATGCAGGCAAGCGGATAACACCACGGTGCAGTTCGGCCAAAGTGATGGCGCTAACCCACAGCGCATGGGCTTTGCTTTTTTCAAACCACCCGATCACTTGTGCGTCCGGCATGCTCTTGACCAACTCCGAAAGCACGCAGGTGTCGAGCAAGAACTTCACAGAGCAAGGGCTCGAATGGGTTCTGGCGACCGGACCAACTCCAGCCCCTCGCCCCGGGGCGCATTGAGCAGGCATTCCATCAACTGCGGCATCTGACCGCTTAGACGCCGGTAATCATGCGCCGCCAAGATCACAACCGCCTCTTCGCCGCGCCGCGTCACCATTTGCGGACCCTCGGTCAACGTGAGCTCGACCACCTCACTGAAGTGGCTTTTCGCCTGCTGTAATTGCCATGTATGCATATTCCTCCCAAATAGTCAGACTGGTCAGAAGTATGCATCCCTGAAACGAGCGTGTCAATTCCTTTGGCGCTGGACCAATCCCACTGAGTCCTTTCGCTTGCACTTCGGCGGGCATCCACACCCATCAGCGCATCGGGCTTGTAACGGTTCATCACGAGCACCACACTTTTGTGCGCTCTCCACAGCGCCTCACCGGGCTTTTCTCAGGTCAGCTGACAACGACAGTCCCCATGCCTGGCGCCGATAGGACTCAGAAGCGGAAATCTTGCTAACACGTAGCTTGCGAGATCGGTCATTTTTCCAGCAACACAGCGCACAGCTGGACTTTCAAAGCCGACGCTAAGCCTTGGTGAAAGGGCTTTTTCGTTTTTTTTTAGCTGGGGAATGCTGAAACTCAGCAGGGTCAAACCCGCGGCGTTGACCGAGCAAATAGTCGCCGTCAACCTGACGGGCGATGTTTTCAATGTCGCGCTGCGTCACCCCCATTTGCGCGAAATGGGTCTTCCAGGTGTCAACCACAGCGATTACCCGCACTACTTCGGCTGCTGCCTCTGCGGGCTGCAACCCAAACGCTTCGCAGTCGGACATTGCGTTTCTTAATGTTGACTCTTGCCCCGTTGCACCGCACACAAACTCTTGAAACCCTTGTCCGGAATTGGTCGGCAGCACGTCGTAGGCCGGAGCCAACTTGTAGCGGCCGTTTGCAAACGCGTTAATTACCAGCAATGAATGGTTTTTCTCGTGGTCATCTGTGTTGTCCATCAGGATGTTAAAAACCATGCGCGTAAACAGCTCACGGGCATCGTGCTTGTTTACTTCGTCTTGCGCCACGCCCACCCTGCGCAAAATGCGCGCTAATTCTGGGTAGCCCATGCGCGGTTCTTGGCCCGTCGCCGTTGCCGCACGAATTGCGGTGCCCGCCGAGATGCTGTGGACTCGCCGCCCCTGATCACGGTCAAACCGGCGAATGGCCAGCGCATGCCAACCCACCAAGTCAATTACCCGCGTCTGAGCGACCGTAATACCGGCAATCGCCGCAAGCGTCATCGTGGCGTGCTCTACCAGCGGGGTATCGACTGGCTCATGGTTGAAAAACTTGATCACCCACTGCTCACCGTCAATCGCGATTAAGGCCTTAGGCTTGGCCCCGCCCAGTGGGCTCCCGCCGCCTGCAATGATCTTGGCTTCAAGATCCGTCAACGGTTCTGCGGCTTGTATTTTGGCCGCCACTTCACTCAATTGCTGTACATCCTCCAGCCTTGGCAAGGGTCCCGCTGCGCGGGGCCTGTATTCAGCTGCCGCGGTCGAAACCCCTAGCGCACCAAACCTGTCATCACCTGCGTAATACAAATATTCCATCAGCGATAGCCGCTGCGGCCTATCGACAAAACGAATCACTTTCTCGCCCCAACGGTCTGGCCGGGCGTCGTCCACAGCGCCTACCGCGCGCTGGGCGTCTGCAGAAAACCGACCTGGCGGCAAAAACTCGATGTCGATCAATGGCAAGTCTTCGCTTAAGGCAAAACCATGGGCGAGCCAATCTTGGCCATACCGCAAGGAAACACCTTTTCCTGCAGCCATCAACTTCAAGGCCCCCACATACTGAGGCCGGTCAGGGTCGGCCAGGTACCACAGGTGCAAGTCGTCTAGCCGCATCGCAGACCTTAAATCCTCTTGGCAGTAGTGCGGGCCCGCGCTGAAGCTTGGGCGCGTGCACGCCCTACCGCCACGGCTTCACGCACGTGCATGTCTATGGCGCCTTGGTCATGCTCGGGTGCGGCCAACTGCGCCAGTTCGCCATCGCGTTGGATAAGCCACAGCGCAGTCGCCACGATGCCGATGCCCACCGACGCGTCGCCCGCCTCTAGCCGCTGCAATGTGGGCACCGACACCCCCATACGCGCTGCCCAGGTTCTTAAAGACTCCTTGCGTCGCAAGCGCGCCACGGCCAAATCAGCGCCCAGCTGCTCAATGGCGCCGGCCGTTGCTGGCGGCAATTGCAATAGGGCTCGGGCTGTTTTAGGCATGCATATAGAATACTACAAACCGTGATTTTTTGTAAATATCTATATTAATATAGATCGGAAATCGCCATTCCACGGTAGCCCAAATGTATCTTGGTCGCTCACCTACACCTTCTATCGCTGAGCTTTTTGGCTACGCCGACGGTGAAACAAAGGCCTGCGACGGTCGCGCTTTCATTGGAATGGATGGGGTTGAACGCACAAAAAAGCACGGTCCACATGCTGCGCTACGGTTTGTCCTTCATCGCACTCATCACCTAAAGCCATGCCCACCGTGTCCATTGGGCCGTGGGTTTGCCCATGGCAGTCGGAGGCCTGTTTACCGTGTCTGCGGGGGTGGCCTTGGCCCATCGGCTGCCAGATCGACGCATGCGCACATAAACAGGCGAGCGCCCGCTAGGTTCCGAGATACGCCCTCGCAACCTCCGAGTTGTTGACCAGATCAGTGCTTGCTCCTTCAAGAACCACGCTGCCCGTGCGGAACACGTAACTTCGATCAGCTAGCCTCACCGTCCTGAGGGCCATTTGGAACGTCAATTACCAGTCAAATCCAGAAGCCCCCTCTTAGTCACCGCAGCAAGACGTCGGCGGGATAACCGGTGAACAAGCTCCGCGTAATATGTAAATAAATACTTTACACTTCTATCCATGATTGAGTCGTTCAAGCACAAAGGACTTCAGGAGCTTTTTGAGAAAGGCACCAGCGCTAAGCTGCAAAAGGCCCTGGCGGAGCGGGCGCTTCGTCGGCTTGATGCCATTGACATTGCCAAGACGCCAGAGGCTTTGAATGTTCCAGGTTTTGATTTTCATGGACTGCAGGGCAAACCAAGGCGCTACAGCGTGCATGTCAACGGTCCGTGGTGCATCACCTTTGAGTGGCAGGGTGAGAACGCCGTCAAGCTTGATTTTGAGAATTATCACTAGGAGTGAATGATGCGTAAACGTGTACCGACCCATCCCGGAGCCATCCTTCGGGAAGATGTGTTGCCCAGCTTGCCGGGCATGTCCGTCAGCGCCTTCGCCCGTAACTTGGGCGTTTCCCGCCAAACCTTGCACTCGGTGCTGGCCGAACGTAGCGGCGTGTCAGCCGAGATGGCGCTGCGTCTGGGAACGCTGCTTGGCAATGGCGCACAACTCTGGCTGGACATGCAGACCAAGTTTGACCTGTGGCATGCGGAGGCTAAGCTGCACGATGAACTGGGTCAGATGAAACGACTTGAGTACTTGGCGATTGCCTGATTTGTAAATAGCACCAAAACCCGGCGGGATACCCGACTCGAATTTTTGAGCGGCAGACGCTGTATAGACGGTGCAACCCGCGCGGCATGCATGTGCGACGGATGCTCTGCGCAAATACATATCTGTATATCGGCTCATCCGAACGCTGCTTGAGCCAAGCAAAGGATGGCCAAAGAGGGGCCGCTTTTGATGACCACGCCATGGTCTCGGGAGCACCATAGTAAGCAGTCGCAGGCATACCAGACATCGCAGGGATAGCAGGCACCTGGTTGTCAACTCCAAAAGTGATACGGTAAAATGCCGTATCACTTTTGGAGTTGCCATGACAGCAGTTGCCCGTTTTGATCTGAAGCTTGACGCTGAAGAGAAGGACCTTCTATCCCGTGCTGCAAGCCTTATGGGTACCACTATGGCAGGCTTTGTGCGCAGTGCAGCCAAAGAGAAAGCACAAACCCTATTGGAGCAGGAGTCGCGGGTAACGCTCTCCCAAAGCGATTTTCTTGCCTTCAATGCAGCGATCCATGGCGCATTCAGTCCGAACCTGGCGCTTCAGGGTGCGCTGACGGCTGCGGCAAAGGTCAAGCGTGCTTGAAGAGCAGGTTTTTGATGCCAAGTTGCACAACCGAGTAGCTTTTCATTGTGGGGTGCCGGCCCTCGATGATTACTTGCACAAATACGCAGCACAACAGAATTCAAAAGGGATTAGCGCCGTCTTTGTGTTGGTAGATGACGCAGCGCCGAGCAAGATTCTGGGTTTTTATACGCTCAGTGCGGCACAAATAGATGTTCAACAACTAAGTGACACTGAACGTAAAAAACTTCCTCGTTACCCGGTTCCGTGCTTTCGTATGGGGCGCCTGGCACGCGATATTGAAAGTTGCAGAGCCGGATTGGGCGAGGTTCTGATCGGTTGTGCTGTTGACAGATGCCTTCGTGCTCGAAGCCTTGTTGGGGCCTATGCGCTTCTGGTGGATGCAAAAGATGAAAAAGCGAAGTCGTTCTACGAGCGATACGGATTCATCCCTTGTATGGATGCGCCGATGACCCTTTACTTGCCGCTCGGTTGAGTTTGTCAACGCAGTGGGCACTGGATCTTGCAATGACTGCTGTAGAGAAGTTTGTTCAGCGAAGCACGGCTTCAAAGTTAAATTTTCAATGACTGCATTAAGTTGTTGACGCCGACCGAAAACTGACCTTCTAAACCTAAGAGTGCCGACTCAAAATTGACCAGGGTGTTCAACTGGCCTGCTGAAAAATTCAGCAGGAGAGCAGGAAGGTGATTACATGGAAATGATAGGTAAAGTCAGGCGCATGAAGTTGCGCGAACAACTCTCCAACAGCAAGGCCTTCATTTTGGCTTTGACACGAAGCATGGTGTTTGCGGGAACCGTAGCCTTCTTTTTGGCACGCCCTACCTTTCAGTCCAGCGACGTCAACTGATCAGACAGCACCGCGCAATCGCCATCCATGCTCGATTGCGCTTGACAAGCATCGCGGCGTGTCACGCTGTGTCGTCAAGCAATACGCACCAATAGTTCCTTACCCAGCACGTTTGCCGCAGCCTCGATTTGATCGAGCTTTGATGCGTGTCTCAGATCGAACAAACGGTCAACTTGGGGCATGTGCCATCCCAAGCGGCGGGCAAGCTCGGCCTTTTTGATACCCTGGTCGGTCATTGCTTGGTACACGCCCAACTTGGCGCATTCCAGGGCCGATGGATGCACGGTTTTTTGTCCCGCCGCTGCCTGGCTAACGGTCGGTAGCGGTTTGCGGGCATCGACATAAAACGACAGACCGGTTTCCAATGCGTCGATAGCGTTGAGCAGGGCCTCCTCTTCATCAGCGCCGAAGGTAATGGCTTCTGGCACATCGGCAAACGTCACCAGCACGGCTCCGTCATCAGGAGTCAAGGTCACAGGGTAATCAAACATCATTTTTTCCTTCACTTCACCAAACCAAGCTGTCGTTTGATCGCAGCTTCCAGCCCCTTACCAAGCTCGCTCGTACCGTGCATGGGCAGTGAGGACTGCTTACCGTTCAAAAACACCTTCAGATGCGAGCCTTTGCCAGGCTGGAACGTCGCCCCCTGCTGCTCTAGCCACTTCTTCATCTGCTTAGAGTTCATTGGTAAAGTCTAACAGTACTGTTGTTTTTTTCATCATTCAAAGCGCGCTTGAAACATGCCTCAAACGCTCTTTCCTCGTACCAACTGATGAGTGTGCCCCTTGTCAATCCCTGGGACAGCGCATTAAAATGACTACGTGTAGTCACAATAGGGTTCGTATGGAAACAATGCAAATTCGCGAAGCTAAGGCTAGCTTTTCTGCGCTAGTGGCTGCCGCTGAGAAGGGTCGGCCCACGCTGGTAAGTCGCCATGGACGACCTTGCGCCATGATCGTTCCGGTGGCCGAGGGCGCTCGCCTGTACCCGATGGAGATGCCTAATTTGGCCAACTACCTTATGGCATTGCCTGGGCCGCTAACGACCCAGCGCGACACAACGCCGCTGCGAGGCGTCGATTTTGGGTAAGGGATATCTGCTGGACACCAGTGTGGTGTCCATCTTGGCACCTGGGCGCGAGTCTTTTGTACCCACGCCCTTTAGTGAATGGCTACAAACGCACCACCAGCAGCTTTACCTGCCTTGCGTTGCTATTGCAGAAATGGCGCAAGGCATTGGCAAGTTGCGCAGGGCCGGCGGTGTCGAGCGGGCAGAACGCCTGGACCACTGGTTGGACGGTCTACTCAATGTTTATGCAGACCGTATCTTGCCGCTGGACGCGCAAGCCGCGCGTCTGGCCGGTGACATATCTGACGCGGCCATTGCACGAGGTCGCCATCCTGGCTTTGCCCATGTAGCCATTGCCGCGTTGGCACAAAACGCTGGCATGCTGTTACTGACCTGCAACCTCAAGCATTTTGAGCCACTTGGTGTTGTAGGTGTCGACCCGTTGGTCCAGCTGCCATCCTGAGAAAATCAGCAAAAAGCAATCGAAGCTGCTTGATGCACAGCTTTGACTGCGGATCAGCACCGGCTTGTCGCCATCGAGCACCGGGCCATCTTTGGCCAAGTCGTCGCCCCCAAATAATTCATTTTCAGCCCAAAGAGCGTGGGCTCGCAGGGCCAGCTGTGTTCAAAGTAGGTCAGGCCCGAGAAGTACTGCCAATTGGGTGTCTCGCCCCAGCACTCAACCAGGCCTTCGTCGCTCTCATTAAACGCGTGCTTCAAGAAAAGGAGCGAGACCATCAAGCGCAGAGGCAGGCGCGGGCGCCCGGCTTTGGAGACGCCGCCAGCGCTGAGCACTACTGCACCAGCGCCAAAGATCAATGCCTTCAATCTGTTTGCCTGCCTTGGCCGCTCGGGCAAAGCGGTGGGCA